>WNGG01002705.1_pt1 | contig 36582 bp, 31 predicted proteins | sample 5400661 | NCBI WGS metagenome assembly WNGG01 (sample SAMN13153372, study PRJNA577476) | soil metagenome | isolation source: 100 cm soil or saprolite under Garry oak tree replicate 1 | place: USA:California | collected 2016-06-15
GATCGTCGTGTCCGCATCCCCGTGGTGGATCGATGCCGGCACCGTGATGGACCCGAGCTGGAAACCCCAGGGCCGGGTGAGCACCCGCAGATCCTGGGCAACCCCCCGGCTGCCGCGGCGGAACGCTTCGGCATAGCCGGCCAGGAACGCCTCGCGCATGCCGGGCTGGGCGATCGCGCGGCGGTCGATGCCGGGTAGCTCGCTGGCGGCAAGGCGGAGGAACAGCGGTGGTGAGCGGCGCGCCAGCGCGGCCAGGCGGCCGAGAAACCAGCCGCCGAACGCCGGAGCGTGCCTGGCCACCGCCAAAGACAGCCGTTCCCCGGGCGCCATCCCGCGGGTAGGCCACCCCGGCGGGCCGAGCGGCAGACCAGCGTGAGGCTGCGGACGCCCGGGAAACCGCGCCGCGCACGCCGCGGCGAACGGCCCGCCGGCCGAGATGCCGAGCAGCGCCGCCGACTCGGCCCGCAACCCGTCCAGCACCAGCGCCGCATCCTCCGCCCAATCCGCCAGCCGGCCCAGCCGGCGAGGATCAGTCCTGCCGGTGCCGGGCCGGTCCGGGGCCATGATGCGCAATCCCAGCTCGCGTGCCGCCTGGGTGAACAGGCGTGCCGACAGCCGCGAATCGGCCAGCCCGTGGCAGAGCAGAACCGGCGCCCCGCCCTGCTCGCCAGCAACCTCAACCGCGATCACGCTGCCGTCGTCCCGGCGCACCTCCATCGCCCCATGGTCTCGCCTCCCGGCCGGCCGCTACCAACCCGCCCGGCCCCGGAAGCGCCCTGGTCCGCGGCAGCGCGGCCTCGCCAGCAAATCCTGGATCTTCCCAGCAGAGCCAGGTCCGCACCGTCTCACGGCCAGTCATCACGGAGCGCGACGGGCGGAGCGAGGCAGCCTCGACGTGCCGCCGCGCCGGACGGGCGCATTCGCAGGGGCTGGGCCGCCCGAAGCTGGTGAGTGTGTCGCGGACCTCGGGCTCTTGTGCATTCCTGCCGCTACGGTCGTGATCTGCGTGCGGAGCGCGGCTTGTGTCTATGCTGCCGCGGCTGCCTGGGATCGCGTGCGCTGGTATTCGGCCGGGTCGAGGATCTCAAAGACCGCCTGGCCGGTGGCCAGGACACCGCGTGCGGGCAGGGGAATCCCGCCGATCGCGGGGTTGGCCCGCAGGCGGGCTGGCCGACCCAGGTCAACGCCGTCCAGAGTGGCCTGTGAGTTGTCAATGAAATACATCCGCTCGGGCATGAGCGTTCCGGTGTGGCCGCTGGGCATTGTTCCGGTCAGCTGCAACTGGCCCATTCCCAGCGTGCTGGCCAGCCGCTCCCGGGCCCGGACCAGCGATCGCAGGCGCCATGTGGCGAGCGGCATCGCCGCGCTCATCGTGTTGAGCAGGGCAAGGATGCGGGTCGAGGTGGCGGTGAGGGTCCACTCCAGCGCGGGTGAATCCATGGTCACGCTCAGGGTGGCGGGGCCGGCGCAGGTGAGTCCGATCTGCGCGTACCCGGTGATGTGGCAGGCCGCGCCGAAGTAGCGCGGGCAGGCGGTGTCAAGCCGCGGGCCGTCGACGTGGATCGACCAGCGGCCACCCGGATCGCGATGCCATAGGGCCCGGTAGGGGCCGAAGTCGTTTTGCGGGAAGACGCGCAGTGCGAGCACGTGACCGGAGTCGAAGGGCAGCCCGAAAACGGCCCATCCTTTGACATATTCATGACCGGGCCACGGAGCGTAGCCCCGTACCACGGGAAGATCCAGTAGCCGGGCGGACAAGCCGGGGACGGCCTTGCTAGCCATGTGTGCACCTTCTTTGCGCGGGCCCGGGCCGGGCCCATCTGGTATGGGCGGCTTATCCCGCCCGGGGAGCGTTCGGCGATGGCGGGGCGGGCTGGCCGGAGCGCACGTTGGCCCGGTGCTGGACGGGCATCGCCTGGCGGGGCGAGGGCCGCCTGGGCTCAGTAGCTGAAGGTGGTGGCGGCCTCGTCGCCGATCCATGCCCACAGCGGGACGGTGCCCTGGAGTTCGGCGCCGCCGATCAGCGCTGCCTGGCTGAGGTTCTTGGCGTTGAAGCAGATCGGGCAGAGATAGTAGCGGCCGCCGGCCGCCTCGTAGCGCTTCACCAGATCAGCGAGCGGCGGGCAGCCCTCGCAGGCGACGCCGGCGGCGGTGCCGTCGATGGCGAGCCGGACGGCCTCCTTGGCGAGGAACATCAGCGTCGGGCGGCCCGACTCCGCCGCGCCGACGGCGACCAGGAATGCGATAGTGACCTTCTCGGGGTCCTCGAGCCCGGTGGTCAAGCTGATGACGGCCTTGCCTGGCATGGACGTGCCTCCTTGTGCGCGGGGCCTGGATTGGCCCGGTGAGAACCCACGCTAGGGATGGCGGCGTCCGGTGTCGTCCGGGGTTCTCCCTACAAATCGACCGGGCTGAGGCTGTCCAGCAGGCCGTGCTGCATGGCGAACAGCGTGGCGGTCGAGCGGGTCGCGGCCCCGGTCTTGGCGTAGATGCGCTCGATGTGGGTCTCGGCGGTCTTGGCCGTGATGCCCAGGGCGCGGGCGACCTGCCGGGTGGATGCGCCCCGGGCGATGAGGGTGAGCACCTCGATCTCGCGCGGGGTCAGCCCGGCCGGCCCCGCGCGCCGCCTGGCCCGGTGCCCGGTGGCCGCGAGCACGGCATCGACGGCATCGGCAGCCAGCCGGCCGGACCGGACCTCCCTGCGCAATTGGTCGGCGGCCTGCTTGAGCGAGAGGGCCGGCCGATGCGGCCGGGGCTCGCTCATGGCACGGCAGGCGTCGGCGGCGGCCAGGATCCGGCCGGTGGCGGGGATCGCCGCCCCGGACAGGCCACGGTGGTAGCCGGACCCGTCCAGCCGCTCGCTGGCAAGCGAGGCGATCGCGCCGATCCGGGCCAGCGCCGGGGGGCGGGCCAGGGCCCGTTCGGTCCAGTAGGAATGCAGGCGCATCCGCTCGGCCTCGGTGCCGGTCAAGGCCCCGGGCGTGTCCAGGATCGACGCGGGCACCCCGTGCATGCCGACATCGTGGACCAGGGCGGCGCGCCGCAGGGCCACTATCTCCCGGGCGGGCAGCCCGCACAGCCCGGCGGCAGAAGCGGCCAGATCGGCCACCCCACGGGAGTGCCCGGCCCGGCACGGGGACCGCAAGTCGGTGAAGTCGGCCATCGCCTCCAATGCCGAGTCCAGTTCCCGCTCGCTCAACTGGCGGCACAGCCCCGGCTCGGCCTCGATCAGCGCCGTGCACCCGGCCACGGCGTCCATGTCTGCCAGTACCTCAGTCGCCGTCTCGCAGAACAGGTCCACCATCGCTGGGTCGAAGTGCTTGCCTCGCCGGGCCCGGGCCACCTCGACGGCGGCGTCCACGCCGCCCGCCCGGTGGAACACCTCGACGCCCGGCCCCCGGTCAGCACCAGGCTGGCGGCCAGGTGCAGCCGGTGCAGGAAGGGCGTTCCCGCCCCGGCATGGCTCAGCGCGAACCCCATCAGGGGCAGCCCGGCAAAGTCCACCCGGTAACTGTCGGCCCGGAAGGCGATGTCATCGCCGAACCAGGCCGCCACCTCCGCGGTATCGGCCACGCAGCCCACCCACGCCAGCATCATCACGTAATACAGCGCCACCCGCGCCTCGGCCCCCAGGCCCAGGCGGTCCCCCAGCCGCCCGGCAATCAGCCAGGACCGCAGCACGTGCTCCATCGGCTGGCCCAGCCCCAGGTCGGTTGTCAGCGAGAAGGCGGCCAGCAGCTCTGCCAGCCGCAGCCCCGAGTCCCGATCGCCCGCTTCCACACGATCATGCTAGGAGCAGATGCCCGCCCTGGGCCTGCCTCGCCGCCCCCGCCGGACCACCGGGGAATCCTGCACCAGCCATAGGCCTGCTCACCTACCGGCAAGCACTGCCAGCCCTGGGCCGCCAGGGACGCGATGGCGCAGATGACGCAGATCCGCGGGCATCCCGCAGCACCACGACCGGCGCGCAGCGCGCCCATAGCGGCGGCTCCGGGAGCACTGCGATCAGGTGTTCATCGCTATTTGTGAACTCGATGCCATCTCTCCGGGTCGAACAACCACGGCGGCTGAGGCCGCGGCTCGCGGGGGTCAGACGGCGTGGAGCACCTCTCCGCCGTAGACAAGCGGGTCTTCCGGCTGCAGTAGGTCGGCGAGACGGTTGAATTCCTGGAACCCGGGATCGGCGTCATGCTCGCGGTGCGCGGCATGACTTGGCACTTCGACCGCAATGACGTACTTGGCCACGTCCTGGCGGTTGTCGGTGCCGAACGCAACCCGGGAGATCCGGGCGCTGAGGAAAGCGCCTCGTGCCTTGTATTCGCGCCAGCGCGGCAGTTCGCGCTCGGCAAATAGGCGTTCGTACTCCGCGGCCTGCTCGGGACGGATGTGAATGACGATGACGTCAAGTTCGCTCATGAGGCCATCATGTACCGGCGAGTTCCGCTCCGCTGTGGATACACCTCATCATCGCTGGTTTCGACGCGGCGGGCGCCCTCACCGCAGGACCCGGAGCAGGTCATGCCCTCTCAAGGGAAATCAGCGGACGGGCGAGAGTGGAAGTATGACTTCGGCCCGACCTACATCAAGATCCGGTAACGCTCACACGCCAGCGCGCCAGGCCGTTGCGGCTGGCGCGTAACGCACAGAATGCTCGTTCTGTGCGGGCGGGGCGTGCGATTCGTCAGTGACCGGTTGCCCAACGCTTCATCGGGGGCAATGCCAGGACGTGGCGTCGACCGTTCGCGCCGGATTGGGCGGTAGAAGGTCTTGTCCGGCCGTTCTCGGCAGCCTGGACTCTGCCGGTTCGAACGCTCCATGAGCTGGCCCGAGGTCACGCGTGATGAGCCACATGCGGCGCACGCGCGATCCGCCGAATCCCGTAGCGACGGCCGGGATCGTGCGCGTCCCGGGTGGTCTTAACGGCCAGGCATGACGCGGTCCCGACTCTCCGGACTGAGTTCATTTTTGCTGGCCATTTCCGGCCTGAGAAGAGTGAGCCTCCTGACGCGCCGGGGTGATTCAATGATCGGGGGCCGGGGACTCATCCGGCCAGATCGGGGGCGAGCTCACGGGCCGGGACGGGAGCATCGAGGGCGGTGTGGAGGAATGCCGATGGGCAGATTCCGGTCGGTGCGGCGCCGGCTAGCTGGTCGGGCGCCGGAACCGGCGGCTAGACCGGGCGCGCTGGATGTGGTGTCGGACTACGCGGCTGCGATCATCGCTCGCGACCAGGACCGGATGAAGGCGCTGCGGGCGAGGAGCTATGTTCTCGATCTCGTTCATCTGGATGCGTTCAAGATCGCGCCGCAGGGCCCGGGCGCGGGCGAGGCGATGTATGCGGCTTTGTTCGCGGCGTTCCCCCGATTCTGACTTCGAGGTCCTCCGCACGATCGCCGGCGAGGTGGTCGTGATCCAGGAGTGGCGGTTCTCGGGCAGGCACACGGGCCCGCTGCTGTCGGCGGGCCCGGTGCCGGGGCCGGTTGCCCCCACGGGCAGGCAGGTCCGGCTGCGGGGGTCTCGATCTACGAGGCCGCCGGGGGCAAGATCGTGCGGGAGACGATGTACCTCGACAACGCGACCTGGGCCGTGGAGCTGGGAGTGACGCCGTGGCGGAGGCGCCTCGGCCGGGTCATGCGGTCGGGCAGCTGGTGATCGCGGCGCGGGTGATCACCGGCGGCCCGGCCTCCGCGCGGTCCCGCTCGGTGCTCGTCCTGCTCGCGGTGAGCGTGGGCCTGATGATGATCGGCTACGGGATCGCCATGCCCGTCTCCGCGAAGCGGCTGGCCGAGCCCGGCTCCGGCGTGACTGCGCTTGGCTTCATGACGATGGGGTTCGCGCTGGCGCAGTTCTTCCTCAGCCCGGTGATGGGTTCTCTTGCCGACCGGATCGGGCGCCGGCCTTTGGTCCTGGTCGCGCTGGCCGGGGATGGTCGTGAGCAACGTCGGCTACCTGCTGGTCGCATCGACGGCCGGCTACATCGCCGTGCGGGTGTTCCAGGGGGCCGTCACGGCGGGGCTTCTTCCGGCAGCGATCGCGATCGTCGGCGACTCGGTCCCCGAGCGGCGGCGGGCCCAGGGGACCGGGATGATGATGGGGGCCTACGGCGCCGGATTCATTTTCGGGCCAGTGATCGGCGGCGCCCTGTTTGACCGGTGGGGGTTCCCGGCTCCGTTCGTGACCTCCGCCGCGCTGGCCCTGGCGGCGTTCGTCTTCGCCACCGTCATGCTTCGCCCTGGTCGCAGCGCAGGCTGGCCTTGGCCAGCTCAGTGACCGGATTGGGCGGCGGGTGCCGATCGTGATCGGGTTCGGGCTGCTCGGCCTGTTCTACCTGGCCCTGGCCGGGGTCCACGCCCGTGTCTTCGCGCTCTTGCTGTTCGTGGCCGCGGTCGGGGGGCTGGGCAACGGGCTGTTCGGCCCGGCGCTGAGCGCGTGCTACCTCGACATCACCCGCGAGCAGTACCGCTCGGTGGTCGCCGGGATCAAGGGGCCGGCCAGTTCGCTGGGCGGCGTGGCCGGGCCGTTCCTGGTCGCGGTGCTGAGCCCGGTTCTTGGAGCCCGGGGCGTGTTCGTCGGCTCGGCGGCGCTGGCCGCGCTCGCCGCGGTGCTGGCCCTGGTGGCCCTGCGCTTCGCCAGGCGTGCCACCGTCGCGCAGGACGAGCTGATCAGCGGGCGGGCTCCGGTGGTCGCCGCCGGCCTGCGCGGCATCGCCGCAGCCGCCGCGGCCGCCCGCGGCGCCGCCCGGAGGAGCGTCACCTGATGCCTGGCAAACGGCTTCGAGGTCACCGGCGAGGGTGACCTATTCCAGCAGGCTCGTGATCATCGCGTTCCAGTGCTTCAAGATCGAGAAATGTCCTTCCTCCGGCAGGAAGAAGAAGCGTGCCGCGGGCAGCAGTGTTCGCAGGTGCTCCCCGGCGTGCCTGGGCACGTTCAGATCTTGTCCGCCCTGCCAGATATCCGTGCGGACACGAATCTCCCTCAGGTCAAATCCCCAGTTCTGCTCATGGACGGCATCGTCCTGAGCAGGGCCGCGCGCTCCTTGCCGGTATCCCTCACGGATGGCCGACAAGATCATGTCCCCCACCCCTGCCCGGTCCAAAAACGCGTGGTCCACCGCCGGCAAGAACTTGAACAGTCGCAGGGCCGCCGATGGCTCACCAGTTATGACCTTCACCTGGCGGCGCCGGATCTGGTAGGCCAGCCACGGCGCATAGCGCGCGGACAGGGCCAGAACCCGGGGGCCGGGAGGAAGGCCGCGGAAGGCTCCTCGATAGTCTCTAGGCCCCGTTCCGCTCAGGACGGCCACTGCCTTGACACGCGCTGGCAGCGCGTACGCGCAGGCCAGGGCGTGAGGGCCTCCCGCGGACCATCCGGTCACGGCGAATTCATCAAGTCCCAGGTGATCCGCCAGCTGGCTCACGTCGGCAGCCCAGTCGAGCAGCTGCCGCCCCTTCTGGAAAGACGACAAGCCATGTCCGGAACGGTCCGCCACGACCAGGCGAACAGCGTCGGCGGCAGCATCATCAGCTGGACCGGGGTGCTCCTGCCGCGAACTGCCCGCCGAATGGCAATGAAACACCGGGGCGCCCTGACGGCTGCCATATTCCGCGTAGCCAAGCGAACGCCCGTCACGCAACCGAAGGATCTGGCTCAGGTCTTCCTGTCCCATGAGCTCCCTCCTCCGGCAGCGATAGCGACGACGAGAAGGACCGAACCAAGTCTCCAACCGCCACCTGGATCGGCTTCGAAAGGCGCGCCAGCGCCCACCGTTACCGCTTTCGCGCGATCGTGAGTGTCGGCCCCCCATGGCGTACACCTCACCTCGCGCGTAGTCCACGAGTGCGATCACCATGGTCTCCGGCTCGCAGCAGCGCAAGAGGCGAAGGTCCCGAAATCTCCGCCCATCCGCGGCTGGCGGGAACCTTGGCAGCGGACCTCTACGAGCTGATCCAGACCAACGATCGGTGTCTCCGGCGCGATCGCGGGCGCACAGAATGCCAAGATCTATACGGCCAGCGTCTTGATCGGAACCCGCTGACTTCCGCGCATAACAACAGGCGGATATCGTGTGCCGTGCGACCCTTGAGCTATGACCGTCTGTCACGAAGCGGCAGCGCCTGGGCAGGCCAAGTCAGGTGTCCGGCGGATCCTGTCCCGGTCGAACAGGAGCCGTCGCGGCGAGCGACACAGCGTCATCGGTGTCAACCGTCATCTCACCTGGATCTGCGGCCGCAGCCCAAGTTCGAGCACTGTGTGCCTGCCGCCAACCCACGTAAATCGCGGTCGCGAGGTCCCAGACGACCGTGAGTTCCCCGCGCGGCACCTTCAGTCAGGCTGAAGGCACCGGGGAGCGGGTGATAACCCGCTGTATCACCCGGCCAATGTGACGTCGCCGCCAGCTCCGGACCCGCTATCGTCCCGGCTATGTGCCGTGACCCCGACGGGCCCACCAGCGAGCTGTACCGCCTACTGCCGCCCCGGCCGCGCAGCGAACTGAAGGAGGCGCTCGACGCAGCTCTCCTCCCGTCGGCCCAGGGTTAGGTCGCTGGCGAGGACGGTAGCGAGGCATCCTCCCGCCGCGGGACAGGGTTCGCCCGGTCAGCAGCAAGGCGGATCCTGCCCTGGCTTGGCGGCGTGCTCACGGGCGTGCTGATCGCCGTCCTGGCCGCGCTCATCGTGAACTACCTCTCCGGCATCCACTCCGCCAGCCCCGGCTCACAGGTCACCAGCCACGCCGACCGCTATGGCGAGCTCGCGCCCGTAAGCTCATGGGCGCGCGGAGATGCCGGAGCATTACTGCCTGGCATCCGTGCCCGGCTCGGCCCTTTCCAGCGCACCGGGCTGCCAGCATTGGCCAGGTGCTCCTGGCGGTTCGGAACCTGCCTGACCTGCTCGTCCTCGACCCCACAGAAATCCCACAAGTCCGGGTCCGCGGGGCCAGGCCGGCGTGGTCGGCGACATCCGCCGCTCCGCCCGTGATCCCGGTCGGCTCAGGGTGCGGCGGGGATTTCGTCAGCCGGGTACCCGGTCAGGACCGCGGGCGCCTCCTCCGGGAACCAGACCGTGCACTGGGCTCCCCAGTAGCGCGTCCAGGCCGGGTCATCGTAGAGGTCCACGGGCCTGCCGTGGCCGTACAGGTACTGCCCGAGGATCATCTCGCCCACCCAGTCCGACTCCAGGTCCGACGTCGGGTCGCGGCGGCGGTCACGCCGCTCCCGGGCCTGGCGGGTCTCGTCGGGCGGACCATCCCGGTCGCGGGCCAGCACGTCCGGGGCGAGCGTCACCGGTGCCGGGGGCGAGGAGCCCGCGGCGGCCGTCCGGGCCGCGCGTTCAGCGTCCCCGCCCGGATCCGCGACCCGCAATCGCTCGGCGGCGGGCGGTTCCCGCCGCCCGCCGGGCGCCTGCTGGGCAACGTGCGCGAGCTCATGCGCCAGGGTGCGCCGGCCGGGACGGCGCGGTCGTCGTGGCCGGCCAGCAGGCGGGTGATCGCACAGTTCCCGAGCGGGAGCGGCCGTGCGGGTGCCAGTGATCCGGACCGGGGATGGTCGGGACGGCTCGCCGCCGACCGTCGCGGGCCCCGATTCAGGCTGTGTGCCGTGCCGACCCGCATCAGAAACCCCCGGCCCCGCGCTGAGGCATGTCCCCAGAATCCCAATGTAGGCGGGCCGCGCCGACGGAGCGCCGGTCCGCGGATTGCGCTTGAATCAGGCCTGCGGTCGGCGCACCATGGAACGGGATCGCGAAGCAGCGCGCGGACCAGTGGCGGACCGGGGGACGGGATGGCTCAGGTTCGGGAACGGCGCCCGGAGGCGGCCTCTCGGCCCGGATGCGGGCGTCGAGTCGCCCCGGACGTCACCGCGCGGACCCTGCAGCGTCTGGCCGGGAACCGGGCCGCCGGACTGCTCGCTCGGGGCGACGAGCCAGGCCGGATCCCGGCCGAGTTGGTCGGCGCGGTCTTGTCCGGCACCGGTTCGTCGTTGCCCCCGGGGCTCTCTCGCGCGATGGGGGAGTGGTTCAGCGGCGACGTGGCCACGGTGCGCCTTCACCACGACCGGGCCGCCGACCGGGCCGCGCGCGCCGTCGGCGCCGAGGCGTTCACCTTCGGGGAGGACATCGTGTTCGCCGACGGCGCCTACGACCCGCACAGCGACACGGGGCGACGCACACTCGCGCACGAGCTCACCCACGTCGTCCAGCAGCGGGCCGGCGCGATGGAAGGCGCCGCGCGCGGCGGGCTGCGGGTCAGCTCGCCCGACGACCGGTTCGAACGGCACGCCGAGCACGTCGCCGAGTCCTTCGGTCGCGCCGCCCACGCGCCCGCCGGGGCGGGATTGGGCGCCGTCGGCGCGTCCGCGACCGTGCAGCGCTGCGGTGCTACACCTCCGAAGGAGTGCTCTTGCCACGGACATGACCTGCCCAGCGTGCAGCGTCAGGTGACGGGTGGGCACGCCGACCCGACAGGCGTGCCCCGCCCGACGGGACTACCGATCGGCCAGGGCTTCGCGCTGTACGCCCTGCCGCAGGTGCCGGTCGGCCTCGCGGTGCAGCTGCCTGAGGGACAGGTGGCCACGATCTCGCTGGTGCAGCCCGCACCCCGGTCGAACGTCGACCCGGCGCTGGAGTCCGCCGGGTCCGGCCTCTTCTCCGGGCTGGCCGCCCTGAACTCGCAGCTGCGGATCACCGGGCTGCCCGGTGGGGCCGCCGGCACGGACGCGATCGGCCTGGTGGCGATCCCGCGGACCAACCTGGCGGTGTCCCCGTTCGATCCGCGCTTCAACCTGCCCGACCTCGCCTCCCCGCTCGACTTCTGGGGGCACACCGCCGTGTACGTCCGGCAGGGCGGCCGGATTGTCGCCGTCCGCGGGTTCAACCCTGAGATGGGGACGCCGTCCTCGATGCTGCGTATGCTGCTGTCCGGCCGCCAGGTAAAGGCCGGCACCGGTCAGCTGCCCGCGGTGCTCTCCGAGGACGCCTACCTGTTCACCTCGACCGCGGCCCGCAGCCTGGAGTACCCGGTCTCCGCCGAGCAGGCCGCGGCGTTCCTCGCCGACCTGCCCGCAACCGGTCCCGGCGGCCGGCCCGGCGTGCCCGCGTCGTATACCGCCCGGCCCGCCGTCTGGGCGGCCGAGAACCCCGGCGTCGCCGAGCCGTTCTGCGTGGCGTCTAACTGCGGGCTATGGGCTGTGGAGCGCGTCGAGCAGGCCGTGGGCGGATCCGTCGGGCGGGCCAGCCAGGGCACAGTGACCGCGGTTTCCGGCGGCTCGACCATGCCCGGCACGGCCGGTCAGGGCCCGTTGATCGGCCTGCTGGACGAGGCTGCAGAGGCCCGGGCCGCGGGCCAGACCTCGCCACTGGCGCAGGTGCCGGGCGCCGTGGGACCGGCGGTGGCAGGCCGGGTCGGCACGGTGCTGAAGGTGATTAAGATCGGCGGCCGTGTCATGCTCGTTGTCGGCATCCTGGCAGGGGCCGCCGAGATCGCCTTCGCGCCGCCGGAGCAGCGCAACCGGGTCGCCGCCGGGGTGGCCGGCGGGTTCGCCGGCGGCTTCGCCCTGGGCGCGACCGCCGGGCTGTTTTGCGGCCCGGGCGCTCTCGTCTGCTCGGTCGTGGCCGGTCTCGTGCTCGGCACGGCCGGGGTCCTCGGAGGACGGGCGATGGCTGAGTCGCTCTACGACGAGGCCCACCGGCCGCAGACCCCGGGGCAGTATCCCGGCCACTCCGTGGTGTGTCCGGGTTGCCACGACAACCCGGCCACGCACGCGGACCGGTTCCGGGTGCTGTCCCCGGGCCAGCCGGACTTGCGGCCACCGTCGGCACCGACGTCCCGGCAGCTCAGCGCGGCCGACCGCGCCGTCATCATGCAGTGGTTGCGGTCCCCGGCCACCGGGACGCGGTGAGCACGGTCAGAACAACGCCCCCATCGCAGCGAGATACTGCTCCACGATGTGGGTCAGGTCCCCCAGCTTGTTGCCGACCCGGAACTGGGCCTCGAGGTCCTTCGGCATGATGTTGACGTGGATGTGGAGGATGAACGGCGCCGGGCCGTGGTGATACTGCCCGTGCCCCCCGCCACCTGAGAATGCCACGTGCCCCACGCCGAGGTCGTCGTTGACCTTCTTCACCACGGCCGTGTCGTTATAGAAGGCCATCCACTCGACATTGGTCTTCTTCGCAGCCCGCTCCATGGCCATGAAGTACGCCACCACGGCGTCGTGCTCGTAGAAGCCGGTGTCGGGGTTCTCGGCGATCGTCGGATGGATGTCGAACGAGTAATGGCCGACCGCAGCGGTTGCGACATGGGGGCTGGCCAGTTCGTGGTCCTTGTAATTCTCGGCAACCGCCGCGTCTTTCGATTCGGCCTGCAGGGCCGCCATGAAGCGCACCACGGATTTCGCCACCGGAACCGCCCCCTTCTCCACCTGTTTGGGCGCGTCGGCCGAGGTCAGGGTCGGCTCCATCCCGGCCGGCAGCCCAAGCACGAACGCGCCCTTGGGCCGGTCCGGAGTCCCGAGCAGGTCGGCGTCGTTGGTGGCGAGATCGACGAACCGCCGGGCGGCCAGGTCGACGGTGGCCTCCCACTCGTCGTGGAAGCGGGCACGCAGCGCCTCCACCTGGCTGATCAGCTCGGGCCCCTGGAACTGCGCCATCAGCGCCGCCTCGGCGATCTCCAGGCGGCGCCGGAAGTGCGTGCGGATGGTGATGTCGGCCTTGGTGACCGGATCCCTCCGGCTCGTGCGCTGGGTGAGGATGTACGTCAGGGACTCCTCGAACTCATCACGCCACATGTCCGCCGGCGTGTTCCACGGCCCGCGCCGCTGCAGGTGCCAGGTTGGAGTCGACGCCGCCAGCTGGTCCGACAGCTGCTCGATCGCCGCGGAGACGCCCGGACGTTCGAAGACCTCCCACGCCCTGAGGCGGAACACACGGGCCTGCTGGGCGAGATCGCCGGGAACCGCGGGTACCGGCGGGGACGGTGGGAGCGGCCGCTGAGCTGCCCGCTTCGCCTCCTCGCGCAGGATGGCCCCGAACGGGTCGAACGGGTCCGGCGGCCTGCGCTCGGCGGCGAAACGCTGAACGACGCCACGCCGGGCCGGGTCGAAGTCGGAACCGCCGGCGACCAGTTCCGCGATCGCCCGGTTCCCGAGCGGCGGTCCCGATGCCGCTGCAGGACGGGCGTCCTCGATCACCGGAGCCGGCGTCGCAGCCACCTTGCCCGGGGCCGGGCGCACCGGGTCGGGACCGGTCACGGGCCCAGGCGCCGCTCGTCAGCCATCAGCGGCCTCCGCGTACGTGAAGATCGCCTCGTCGTCGGGGTGCTGGAAGGCGCGCGCCCCGCCCCCGTAGACCTCGGGATGCAGGAACCGGTCGCGGGCGTGCTCCGGCTTGTCCTCCTCGACCTGGATCCGGTGCTCGCGCGCCCACGGGTCCTGCCGAACGCCGAGCAGGAGCCAGCAGACCTCCGCGCCAGGGCGGTCGGCCCGCAGCCCGAACCGGTTGCCGCGCATCGGTTCGGTCACGCCCACCGCAGCAGGCTCGCCGAGCACGGTGAGGTGATAGGTGAAATCGGCATTCAGGGTGTCCACGTAGTCAGGAAGGTCGACCGTCGCCGCACCGTCCGCATCCGTGGTGGCGGTGCCCCGGTAGACGTTGAGCATCTCCGGCGATTCCACGAAGGAGTGCGACAGGTACCGGTTCGCCGGGTCCAGCGGGTGGTCGATCCGGAAACCGCCGCCCCCCTTGGAGAGCGAGCCCGTGATCGATACGTTGCCGAAGAACTGCCCGGCGGTCGCCCCGCTGCCGACCACGCCGTAGTTCTTCCCCGCAGCCCAGACACCGGTCGCCCGCGCGTTGGTCAAGACTCCGATCATGCCGGTCGCCAGCACGGCCGAGGCAAAGAGGCCGTCCTGTGTGTTCTCGGCGGTGACGGCGGTACCGGTGCTCACCACCCCGAGCCTGCCGCCGGGGCTGGCCGTCCCGATACCCACGCTGTCGTTGCCGTCGAAGGCGACCACCGCCCCGCCGGAGCGCAGGAACAGGACGCCGTTGCCGACGTCGCCGATCTGCGACCCCCAGAGCGACAGCGTGCACGGCCCGTCCGGGCGGCCGACGTCGGCGCCGAACCTCAGGGCGCCGGTGGTGACGTCCATGGTCAGGCCCCAGCCCGCGCCGGCCGCTCCGTACAGCCCGATCTGCGTGTCCCCCGCCATCCCGACGAAGCCGCGGTCTCCGGTCTGGCGCTGCGAGAACCAGATCCCGGCCGAGTCGTCCGGGCCCTGCTGCACCCGCATCCGCCGGGCGACGTCGAGCGCGACACTCGGACCGGACGTCGCCACCGTGAGCACGTCGGACCCGGACCACAGCCGCGCGGTGCCGTCCTGGCTGTACCAGAGCCAGCGCTCGCCGTTCGCCGGGACTTCGACGAACGACCCGGCACCCCGGTCGGCGAACGACAGCCCGGCGGCGACGCCGCCGCTGTGCACCGCCGAACCCTCCACGTGCAGGCTGATACCCGGCGCGGGTATGCCCACCCCGATGCCGGCCCGCCCGCCGCCAGGCAGCAGCGCGAGGGTCTGCAGGGCGGCGTCCACGGCGAGCACCGGCACGTCCGGGCCAGCGCCGGTGGCGGTCAGCGACAGCCCTCCACCGTCGGGGACGGCGAGCACGGCGCCGGCCTGCTGGGTCGTGCTCGGCTTCGCCCCGCCGGCGGCCACCGGGCGCCGCAGCTCGACCCGAGCGGTGGGCAGCCCGCTAAGCCGGCGGCGGGTCGCGTCCAGCGCCGTGACCAGCCCGCTCGCGTCCAGGGTGACGGTGGCCAGCACGAGCTGGTGACCGTCGTCCGGCACATCGGCGCTTCCCTGCAGCCGGACCCACGGCGCGAGCAGCAGCACCGGGGCGTTGCTGAGCTGGCCCTGGTCCTGCACCTCGCGGAACGTGAGCGTGACCAGCCATGCCCCGGCCGCCGTGCCGGCGGTGGGCAGCACCACGCCGTCCGGGCCGACCGCCACGGTGGGGACGTTGAGCACCTGTGAGGGGTCAGCGGCCGGGTCGATGACGGCGACGCCTCCGGTGGCCAGCACGACGAGGCGGCCCAGGGCGTCCAGCCCCGCCCCGGGAGCGACCGTCACCCCGTCGGCGCCCGTCACGGCGCTCACCGCCAGGCCGTCGGCCACGCCCCAGGTGTGCAGGCTGGACGCGGTGGCACGGGCAAGCGGGAGCAGCCCGCTCTCCACGTCGACCAGGCTCTCGCCGTGCGCGGTGGACCCGCCCCGTACGGTGCCGGTCGAGGGGTTCCAGTACTGGCTGCGAATGATGGGGATAGCGCTCACGGCAATTCCTCTCGTCCTCCCGGCTCGCCGGATGGGTCATGCGACGTTGAGCCGGCTCTGCCCGGGGGATCCGACCGTCCAGGTGAGCCCGACGGTCTTGCCGTTGGCCGGCTCCGGGACGGTCGTCCCCTTGGCGCTGCCCAGCACGATGCCCGTCTTCCCCACGGTGAGCCGGGTGGTCGTCCCGGAGGTGGCGGCGACGGTCTTGCACGGAGCCAGTTTGGGCGGGTTGTCCGGCGTCGTGTTCGTGCAGGGAGGCGCCGCGCCCTTGAACGACCGGTCGCCATCGGATCCGGTGAGCAGCACGCCATGGCTCTTCACGGTCAGCCGCGCCGATGTCGTCACCGTTATCATCCCGCCGTGCCCGCATGTCAGGGTCGCGCCGTCGACGACGACCGGGGTCGTGGTCGCGGGCATCAGCCGACCGAGATCACACTGCCGGGGGCCGGCTGTGCTACAGCCCCGGGGTCGATGCCGGGTTCCTGGCCGCCGGCGGACTCGTTGTCCGCCGCGCCGTCGGCCGCCTTGCCGGTCAGCTCCTCTAGCACCTGGATCGCACCGCTGATCCGCAGCATCGTTTCCCGGACCGCGACCTCCTGCGCCATCAGCTCCTGCAACCGTCGCTGTCCCGTCTCGTACTCCTGGCGCAGCTCGGCCAGCCGCGCCCGCACCTGATCGGTCATCCTGCTCACCTTCCTCGTCCGGTCCCGCCTATCCCGCCGGTGGCTCTCATCCGACACCCGCCGCCACTCGCCCGGCCTTGACCGTCTCCACCTCCACCGGCTCTACGTCCGCCCGCACCGCCGTGACCTGCCAGCTGAAGCGCTGACCGGGGTTGCTCCCGTTGGCCGCGCGCACCGTGAACCGGCCCCCGCGCACCGGGGACGCCGCGAGCAACGTCACCGGCTCCTCGCCCTCCGCGACCGGGGTGAGCATCACCGCGCGGTCCTCGGTCCGAGTGAGCGCCTCGAAGTAGTCCGGCAGCTTCACCTCGGCCCGGCCGCCCTCCAGGCGGCCTGACCCTCGGTAGAACACCGCCGCCTCCGGACCCTCGATGCACACATGGTGCAGGTGGCGGTTCTCGGGGTCGAGCGGGTGGTCGATGACGAAGTGCTTGGTGCCGTCCGAGTAAAAGGCGCAGGTGGGGTTGGCGAAGTCCTTGCCCACGTAGACCGCTCCTTCAGCGAACACGTCGAAGGTCGCGACGCCACCGCCGGACCAGCCGGGGATGGTCTTCTGGGTGTCGACCAGGAGGTTGCTCTCCACCGTGGCGTTGCCCTCGACGGTGAGGTTTCCGTTGCCGCCCCACTCCTTGCCGATGATCACGCCGTCGTGGTTGAGCAGGTAGAGCAGTTCCGCGCCGGTAATGTGCAGGCGGCCGTCACCGGCGATCTGCGCCCCGTCCGGCAGGCCGATGCCGCCGGCCCGGATCTGGCCCGCAGCGTTCAGGGTGCCCTCGACGGTGAGGTTTCCGTTGCCGCCCCACTCCTTGCCGATGATCACGCCGTCGTGGTTGAGCAGGTAGAGCAGTTCCGCGCCGGCGATGTGCAGGCGGCCGTCACCGGCGATCTGCGCCCCAGCCGGCAGGCCGATGCCGCCGGCCCGCAGCTCCGCGCCGATGGTCGTCGGGCCGTGCGCCTGGAGCGCGCCGGTCGTGACGTCCATGGTGAGGCCGAATCCCGTCCCCGTGCCGTACAGTCCGATATGCGTGTCGTCGGCCATGCCGACGAAGGCGGCGTCCCCGGAACCGTTCTGGTGCAGCCAGATCCCGGCCGAGGGATCCGGTCCTTGGCGCAGCCGGACCCGGCGCGGCACGTCCAGACCGCCGCCCTCGCCGGGCGCCCCGACGATCAGCTGGTCCGACCCCGACCACAGCCGCGCGAACCCGCCCTCGGCGTACCAGATCCAGCGCTCGCCCGCAGCGGGGAGGTCGACGAAACCTGGCCCGGTGCGGTCGGCGAACGAAAAGCCGGCGCCCGGGCCGCCGCTGTGCACCTCATTGCCCTCCACGTGCAGCGGCCGGATGGCGGTGCCTGGCGTGCCGATCCGGACGTTCCCGCCCGGGTCGACGGTGAGGCGGTCCACGCCGTGGTCAACGTCAGCGAAGTGCCACACGCCGTCGTCCCCAGCGTAGCTGCCGTACGTGTGCCCGGCGCGGTTGTGCAGCTGCAGGCCCGCGCCCCAGCCCTGTCCGGACGCCGATAGCCGCAGGCCTGGCGTGGTGAGCGGGCCCCGGTCCACCTCGAGCCCGGCGCCTGGGGTGGCCGTCCCTATCCCGACGTCGCCGGTCAGCAGGAGCTTCCCGTCGCCGTGCAGGCTGAGCGCCCCGGTGGACGCACCCGGGAGGACGACGTCCAGTCCACCGTCGCCGCGCGGCCAGAGCTTCGCGCCCGTCGACTCGGCGACCGTCGGCGAAGCCCCGGCCGCGATGCCGGTGCTCCGGAAGGCTAGGCCGCCGGTCGGCAGCGAGATCGACCGGCGGGTGCCCGCGCCCAGGGCCGTCACGGCTCCAGCGGCGTCCAGGCTCGCCGTGGCCAGGACGATACGGGTGCCGTCGTCCGCGAAGGTGGCGGTGTCCTCGAGCCGCAGCCAGGGAGCGTGCAGCAACGTGTTGGAGTTTCCCTGCGACGTGTCCAGCACCTCGCGCCAGGTCAGGGTGAGCACCCTGTCGCCGGCGGTCATGCCGACGGTCGGGAAGTCGACACCGGTGGCGGTGACCAGCACCACCGGCACGTTCTGCACCTGGTCGGGCGGAACGGTCTGGTCGACGACGGCGGCGCCCCCGTCGTCAAGCACGGCGACCCGGCCCCGGGCGTCGACCCCGGTCCCGGTGGACACCGAGAGTCCCGGCTGCCCGGTGACCGCGGCGACGCGGAGGCCGTCGGCGACCCCCGGGGACACCAGGGCGGCCAGGAGCGCACCCCGCAGCGGCTCGAGGTAGCTTTCCATGTCGACGAGGCTCTCGCCGTGCGCGGTGCTGCCGCCGCGCACCGTGCTGGTGCTGGGGTTCCAGTATTCGGTGCGGAACAGGCGCATCGGGGTCTCCTTCGCGGGATCGGATCGAGTCGATCAGCGGCGGTCTCAGACGGCGGTGATCAACCCCCACTGGGTGTGGGCCGGGCGGTTGTCCTCGACGATGTCGCGGACCTGGGCAACCACCTGGTTCTGCGCCTGGGAGCGTTCCTGCGGGTCGGTCGGCAGGCCGCCGTCGACGAAGTGGACGACGACGTCGAAGCGGTGCGGCCGCAGCCGGGGCCATACCGGTACCACGCCGGCCACCTCCGGCTGGCCCGGATCACAGATGACCAGGCGGGTGCCGTCCGCGATCATGCCGGTGGGGAACACCAGGTAGCCTGGCTCGCTCACCCGGATCACCTCCGGCACCGCTGCGGCCGGATCGACCCGGAACACGCTCGCCGGTGCGGCCACCGACCGGACGAACGGATCATCGGGCGGGCGCAGCGGTTTGAGGCCGGCGTCGAGCACGTAAAGGGTGCCGTCCGGGGTAGTGGCCAGCCCGGACGGGGCGACGAGCGGAGTGCCCGGCGGCAGCAGCGGCGACTCGGCCCAGGCCGCGGGGTTGCTGCGGTCGACGTGGATCAGATTGCCGGAGAACTGGTCCGGGCCGGTCGGGCTCTGCTCGCGACCGTCGCCGACCAGCAGGCTCCCGTCCGCCCGCACCAGCAGCGACATCGGCTCTAGCACCGTGGTCAGCACGCGGCGGCTGACCGCGACCGGGGCCGGCACCACCGTGACGATCGCGGGCGGGTTGACCGTGCCGGGCCCGTCGCCACGGTCGAGCACCAGCAGGTTCCCGTTCGCGTCGACGGCCATCGCCACCGGCGCGAACGTCGCCGCGCCGGACGCCAGGGAGGTCACCGCCGTGGCCTTCGCGGCGTCGTAGGGCGCCGGGACGGCGAACAGCATGCCCTGACGGTCCAGCGCGTAGAGCGTTTCGGGGGTCCCGCCGGCGGCCGGGCGAACCGCGACCGCGATCACCTGGCTCATCGCCGTTCCTGGTGCCACTGGCTGCGGCTTGGGCGGGGACCCGGCGAACTGGTACGCCCCCGCGCGGGTGATCCGCCATATCCGGCTGGGCAGGGCGATCGAGATGCTGGCCGGTACCCCGGTGTCGCCGAACACCAGGTCCCCGGCGCCGGTCCGGGCCGCGCACCAGGGGCGGATCAGGCCCTCGCTCACCACGTCGTTCCTGCGCAGCACCGGCCCCTGGCTGACCAGCACTCCGACCGGCGCCGGGGCGTCCGGTCGCGGTGTCGTGACCAGCACCCGGCTGCCGTCGTCGATCGCCACCCGGGGCCGGGCCGGGCCGAGTGAATACAGGTCCAGATAGGCGCGCATCCCGGCCTTGAGCCCGCGCCGACGGTGGATGGTCGCGATCGCGGCGGTCACCCGGCGGCGCTGGTACTCGCTCCACAGCGGCTCCCCGCGCAGGGTCGGGAACGGCAGCGCCACCCAGGACGACAGGTACGGCAGGAAGTCCGCCGGTGTCTTCCACGGGTCGAAGAGGTCGGGCACCTCGGACAGGAGGTCCGTGATCGCCGGGTGGTCGTGATCGCCGTGCGGGAGTCGGACGCCGTCGTCGATTCCGGTCAGGACCTTCTCCACGATCCGCAGCCAGTCGCCGAGCGACACCGACGGCGCGCCGTCCGTAAGCGCCTGCTCCCACACCACCGGTGGGAGGTGGCGCAGGTAGGAGCTGGTTTCCACGTCGCCTCCTAGGTGTCCGAGATCACGGGCTGCACGTCGTGCCGGTCGGAGGCGCAGACGATTTCGTAGTCGGCCAGGCGAACCGAGGCGCCGTAGCCGGACAGCCCGAAGGGCCGTTCCAGCGCGGCGTTGAAGTTGGTGTCGGTGCCGCTCGGGTTGAGCGGCGGGTAATGGTAGGCGGGGATCTCCGGACGTACCTGCAACGTGGAAATGTAGCCGACGTCGGGATCGGGAATGATCGCCTGGAACAGGTCCGAGACATATACCGCCTGCCCGACCTGCCAGCCGGTGCCGGCCGGACCGCCGCGGGTTGGGTGCAGGAAGGCGGCGATCCGCTGCAGGGTGTCGGTCTGGACGCTGGTGACGGTGGCGCCGGCCGCCGCGGCCTGCTGCCAGATGACCACCTGGGCCTGCACGGAGATCGGGAGGTAACGCGGGCCGACCACCTGGAGCTGGACGCCGAGGTCGCGGCGCAGGTCCAGGTGGGAGCGGACCTCGTCGATGAGTTCGGCGGTCGGCTCAGGGCGCGGCACCGCCGCCCCCTGATCCGGTATCACGACGATGTTGACCGATCCGGGGGCGCGGATGATCCCGGCGAACGTCCACGGGTCGCCGGCCCGCCAGGCCGGTGTCGCCCCCGGGCCGTCGAGCACCTGCAGCCTCGGCGGCAGGCATCGCACCACGGCGACGCTCTTGTTGCTGCGGGGCCCGCCGCAGGGTGTCCTGGACCGCCTCCTCGTCCGCACCGTCCACGGCGGGTGCCAGGTTCGTGACGCCGGTGACCGGGCTGACCGCCGCTGGGTTTGCGAATACCACCAGCGTGCCGGCCGCGACGTTCCCGGCCGCCCCCGAGGCCACGTACCGGTATGTCGCCCGGATCGTGCTGCCGGCCGCCGGGATCGATCCGTTCCCCTTGTGGCTCTGCGGATCGTAGTCCCCGAAGGTGATCTCGCCGACGACCGGGTCGAAGCGGTACACCTGGCCTGGTCCGGGCGGCAGCTCGTCCATCGCGGCCCAGGCCTGGAACGTCGGCGGGGTGCCGGTGCCGACCTCGACGGTGAGATCCCCGAACGGGGCGCGCAGCTCCGGCCGCCGGTACAGCGGGCGGTTGCGCAGCAGGTAGCTCTGGAACGGGCTGCCGTCGGCCACGCCGAGGATCTCCGGGGTGCGCACCGTGAGCGCCGCCGTCGCATGGGCGGCGTTGAGCAGCAGGCGGTCGATGCCCACCGCGGACTGCACCTTGGTGGCGTTCACCAGCCGCAGGCCCAGCCAGTACCTGGCGTCGGTGCGCCCGTCCGCAGTGGTCGCCGGGGTGACGGACGTCCAGGTCGGCGCGGGAGGTCCCGCCGCCGGCGCGGCCGCGCGCTGGGCACCCCAATCCGCGGGTGGGGGAAGCGTGACGGCGCCATCCTGCCCGAGCGGCAGCGGTGCCGAGCCGTCCGGTGGGCGCAGCAGCGTCCCGTCCTGCAGTCCCGGCGGGTTGGCCCAGGCCAGCGGTTCGGTGGCACCGGCGGAGTAAACCCAGGAGACACTCACCCCGGACGGCAGCGGCTGGAACAGCCGCACGCCCAGGCGCAGCAGCTCGGTGGGCTTGTCGGTCAGTCCTAGACAGAGCTGGACGGTCTGCTGGGGCGGCAGGGTGACAAGGGTCTTGGCCGTCGGGGCCGCGACGAAGGCGGGCGAGAGCTCGCGGTACCTGGCCGTGGCCGCGTCGTTGGCGAACGGGCCGACCTGCAGCACCGTGTCCAGCCTGATCGGTAGCACCCGCACGCTCTCGTCGGTCTGGAAGACCACCGGCGGCTGACCGCTCGCGGGCGTCGTCGAAACCTGCGTGCCGGCCGGGACGTTACTCGCGGTCCCGGTATCGAACGTCAGGTAGGTGTGCGCCGGGGCGGGTGGGTCACGGGTGACCCCGAGCAGGTTGAGGAACGCGATATAGCTCTTGTCCGGGACCTGGTTGAGCCGGTAGATGACACCCTCGGTCAGCCAGGCGAACAGCTCGATCAGCGTGATGCCGAGGTCGCTCGGGTTGTGGTCGGTCCAGTCCGGCGCGTACTGCGGGATCAGGGCCCGCATCTGGTCGACAAGGTCCTGCCAGGTGCGGTCGTCGAGGTGGGGGGGAGGGATCCGGCCCCGCTGCGGGTTGGGCGTCATGACGCCGGCTCCAGGTAGAAGGGGTAGACCAGGTTGTGCACGTCCTGCGTGGCACGCAACCGGTAGGTGATGTCGATGACCAGCATGTGCGGTTCCCCGGCTGGGATGCCGGTGGTCACCTCGAGCACCTCGATCCGGGGTTCCCAGCGGGCCAGGCCCTCGGCCACGTAGTAACGCGCGAGGTTGGCCGTCGCGGCATTGTTCGGGGCGAAGGCCAGCGAGCGGAGGTTGCAGCCGAAGGTCGGCCGCATCACGCGCTCGCCGTACTGGGTACCGAGGATGAGTCGGATCGACTCCTCCACTTTGCGCGGGCCGGCCGTGGTGCTCAGCCCTGTCACCCCCAGCCGGAACGGATGGCTCAGGCCGCTGCCGTAGATCTCGTCACCCACCGCTGCACCTCACGTGATGTCCACGCCGCTGCTCGTCATGTCCAGCTTGGTCGTCTCGGACGAGGCCTTCAGGTGCAGGTCGCCCTTTGCCGAGATGGTGATGCTGCCCGTGGCCGAGATCGTGAGGTCGCCGGACGCTTTCACCGAGACGGCCCCGGTGGTGGAGTCCATGGCGATCTCGCTGCCCTTCGCGTCGCGCACGGTCAGGGACTTCGACTGCGACGCGTCGTCGAAGGCGATGGTGTGCCCGGCCGGCGACCTGATCACCCGTCGGCTGTTCTGGTTGTCGGAGTTGCGCTCCGGCGGTGCGTTGGTTGCGTTCCACAGGCTGCCGAGCACGTACGGCTGGTCGAAATCGCCATTGCGGAAGGCCACCACGACCTGGTCGCCCTTGTCGGGCAGGGCGTAGAAGCCGCTGCCGGAGCCGGCCGCCGGGCGCACGCACGGGGCCCAGGTGGTGACCTGCCGACCGGAGATCTCCATGATGGCCACCTTGACCCGCCCCAGCGGCGCCTGGTGGTCGCCGAGTTCATAGTTGTCCACCACCTCGCCGATGCGCAGGCCGTTGAACTTCTCTGCCCGGTTGGGTGCGGGCACCTCCACAGTCTGGTTGCGCAACAGCCCGATCAGGCTGGAGTGCCCGCGTTGGGTGATGGCGAAGTCGGTGCGCAGCCCGGAGGAGTCGAGCCGGTGCGTCACCTTGCGGGCCCGGTAAGTGCCAGAGAAACGCTTCCCCACCCCGCGGATCTCGACGAAGGCGCCGGCGGTCAGGTCCGGCAGGCCGACGCACGAGCCCTCTCCCTCGTACATGCCCTCCAGCAGGTCGGCCAGGAGCGACTGGGCAACGTCGGCGGCGTCCAGCGGATTGCTCACGGTGTGCTCCCGTATGCCCTCGCTGACCAGGGAGCCAAGGAGATCCATGGCCGTGCCGCCCAGCCGCTCCACCACGTTGTCGGTATCGAGGTCGGCGGCCAGCGCGGCGGCGTAGACGGCCTGGGCGAGCTCCTGGTTGTAGCCGCGCACCACCTGCAGCCCGGCGAGCCCGGCGCCGGAGATCCGGGCGTTGAAGCTGGACAGATTCCTGCCCCACTCCAGCACCCGGGCGGCATGTTGCGGGCGGGGGAACTGGAAGTGCAGGCGGTCCCACTCGACGTAGACGTCGAAGTGGTACTTCTCGGCCCGGGACTTGAGGAAGGCGAAGTCGCTCTCGTTCTGCGGGATGTCCTTCGGCAGCGACGGGGTGGGGTCGACCACCGGGATCAGGCCGTTTTCCACCGCGATCCGCGCGGCGATCAGCGCGTCGGTGCTGGACGTGTGCGTGGTGGGCTCGGGCCGGTTGCGCCGCAGCCGGAAGGACTTGTCGTAGCCGATCACCATGATCACAGGACTGCCGTCTGTAGGGAACGACGGCTCGACCGAGGCGATCTCCCCGAGGAAGGCCGGGAACAGGTCTGGGCCGTATCCCAGGTGGATTTCGACATTCTTGCCGATGTCGAGCAGCGCAGAGTCCAGCAGCCTGTTGTCGGGGTTGCGGACGGTCAGACTGAACGTGCCGGCCAGGTCGAGGTCGGTCTCCACGGTAAGGCTGACCACCTGCTCGGTCAGGTCGGCAGCGAGCGTGACGCCGGAGAGCAGGATCTCGAAGCGCGGCGCGTAGAAGGGCTCGGTCACGGTGTCCCCCCGCCCGCCGGGCCGCGCGGCGGGATGACAATGGACTGGCCGACGTGCAGGCCGAATGGGTCCTCGATCCGGTTGGCGTCCGCGATCAGCCGCCAGAGGGAGGGATCGCCGAGGTAAGTGGCGGCCAGGCCGCTCAGCGTGTCCTGGGCCGAGATCACGTGCAGCACCCGCGACACGCCGATCACCGCCCCGGCCGCGTTGACCGCGGCCGAGATGGTCGGGGAGCCGAAGAACAGGCCCTGGCGCAGCTCCACCTCCAGCCGCACGTACTCCTGGAAGCGCACCGAGAGGGTGGACCGGACCGGGGTACCGTCCGGCGCGAACATCGTGAACCGCTGCCCGGCATCGACCAGGACGCACTGGAACTGCAGGCGGCCCATGGAGAAAAGCAGCACTGGCGGTGCGTGCTGCTGAGGGTCTTTGTCCAGCAGCCCGACGATGGAGGCGGTCGCGGTGCGCACGTCCGTGCCGGCCGCATAGCTGTCGAAGAACAACTCCATCGAGAGTGTGCGGGACTTCCCCCGAACGTACTGCACCGGGGGGGTGCCGAGGCCGGGCACGCCCACCTCGGCGAACGTGTTCCCCTGCTCCAGCTTGAGCTCCTCCGGGTTGTACATCACCGGGTGCGACTCGCCGGTGAAGGTATTGAGGATGGTCGCCTTCGCCAGGCCGTGCGGGACAATCGGTGCAACCTGCGAGATGTCCGCGGTCATGTCAGCCTCCCCGCTCGAATTCGATCTTCAGCTGGCGCATCACCTCGGAGACCAGGCTGCGGCGCAGCGATTCCAGGTCCGGCACCGCCGGTGCGGTGCTGTCCCGGTCCGTGGCAGCGCGCCGGATCGCGGGCCCCGCCACCGGGATCGCCGCTACGGCGGCAGCAGGCGGCGCGGGCGCGGGGCCTGCCGCCCCACGACCGGCTGACACCGGTAGCGCGGCCTCAGCCCGGGCGGCGAGCAAGGACGGCGGGCCGACGTCCGGGTGCCGGTGATCGCCCGTGGCGGCCCGGCCGAGCAGGTCGCGCTCGTGCCGCCGGGCCAGCGCTTCCTCGTCGTGGTCGTCCCCGACGGCGCGCTGCCACGCCCGGCCGGGGTCGACCAGGGCGGCGACATGGGTGGCCTCGTGGGCGAGCAGCGCGAGCCCCTCAGGCCGCCGGGGGGCGTACCGGTCGCGGCGTACGTGGACGTCGGCGCCGACCGTCACCGCGTCCGCCTCGGCGGCCCGGGCCAGCGCGTCGGAGGCCGGCCCCACGTGCACGCGCATCAGGTCGGCGGCCGACCCGGCGGCCCGGCGCAGGCGGTGCCGCAGGTCCGGCGGGACCGTCTGCGACGGCTCGTCCCCGGGCGCGGGACCGGCCGGCCGGGAGCGGACGTCCGGCGGGACCGTCTGCGACGGCTCGTCCCCGGGCGCGGGACCGGCCGACGGGGAGGGGACCTCCCCCGGGTCGGCGTCCGGCCCGACCGGTGGCACCTGCGGGTGCGGCCGCGCGGGCGGGCCGGGCTGGCGGCCGCCCGGCGCGGTGCGCCCGAGTTCCCGTGCGGGTATCGCTGTCAGCGCGGCGGTCGAGGGCGGCGGTGGGGTCTCGGTGCGCTCGAACCGGTCGCCGGTCACATCGCCGAGGCGCTCGGCCCGGCGCAGCACCGCGGCCAGCTGGGGCGCCCAGGCGGGGCGCGGCTGGCGGGCGGCCGCGCGGTGGCGGGCCAGCGCGTCCAGGCGCTGTCCCAGCGTGGCCGCAGCCTGCTCGTCCTCGCTCATCTCGTCCTCCGTCCGTGCCGTCGCGGGTGTGTCCCGTGCCGCTCAGCCATCGCCGAGCTGCGCGGCCACCTCGTCCACCCAGCGCCGACGCTGGGCGTGGTCGAGGCTCATCACCTCGTCGAGGGTCCAGTGGACGTGGCGTCCCAGGTAGGCCACCTCGTGGTGAACCCGTTCCACGGGGTAGCCGGCTATCCCCCCAGCGGCGGCACCTCTGCCGAGCTTGGTGACGACCCGGGCGAGCAGGAGCACGATCAGGTACGCGGGCCAGTTGCGCACCCGCGGGTCCTTGAGCGGGTAGATCTCGTCCGCGGCCGTCGCCAGCCGCATCACGCCGGTGCGGTGCAGCGTGCCACCAGCGTCCACGTACCCCTTGGGCAGCTCGAACTCGACCTCGGTCGCGAAGGCGCTCACACCCGGGTCAGTCCCTCGTGCGCGAGCACCAACGTCTCGATGGCGATGTCGTTGCCCTTCGCGCTGAATGCCGGCAACTCGCATTTGGTCGGCCAGGCGTTGACGAAGTTCCAGCGGGCCACCTCGCGGCTCTGGTCCAGACTGAACAGCACCACCGAACCGGTCCGAAGCGTGACCTGGCCATTGATGATGTCCTGGCGCCACTGCCACAGCTCAAGGTTGTCGGTGATCCCCCACTTCAGCGTGATGTCACCGTAGGTGGTCTTGCCCTGGAACTTGAGGACGGTGGTGTTGTTCCCGCCCTCGCGGTACTCGATCACCTCCGTGGTGGACGACAGGCCGGTGCACTCGCTGAAGCCGGCCTGGCTGATGCCGTCGATCTCGACCAGGAAGTTGAAGTTGCGGAACGGATCGATCCGCTGTCCTGTCTGGGCCACCGCTGTCTCCTCACGTCTCGCTCGCCTGGGAACCGCCGTCCCACAGGCCTATCCGGACCACCACGAACTCAGCCGGCCGCACCGGCGCGACCCCGATCTCGACGATCACCTGCCCCAGGTCGCGTACTGCGGGCGGGTTGAGCTCCTCGTCGATGCGCACGTAGAAGGCTTCCTTCGCGGTCCGCCCGAACAGCGCGCCGGACTGCCAGATCCGGGTCAGGAACTCGGTGATCGTACGGTCCAGGGTCTTCCATAGGCCGGTGTTGTTGGGCTCGAATACGGCCCAGCGCAGGCCCTGGACGATCGAGTCCTCGATGAAGGCGACCAGCCGGCGCACGTTGACGTACCGCCAGGCCGTCCCGTCGGTAAGGGTGCGCGCTCCCCACAGCAGCGGGGGCGCGCCAGGGAAGCGCCGGATCGCGTTAATCCCAGCGTGGTTGAGCTGTCCCTGCTCGGTGTCGTTCAGCGCGAAGCCGAGATCCCTGGCGCCCCGCACCGGCTCGTTCGCGGGAGCCTTGTGCACGCCAATCTGGGCGTCGGTGCGGGCCATGATGCCCATCACGTGGCCGGACGGCGGGATCCGGGTAGTGCCCGGCGCGGTCGGGGCCGGGTCGTCCACGACAATCCACGGCCAGTACAGGCCGCCCCAGCCGTTCTTCGACAGCAGGTTACCGCGCTGGGTCTGCAGCGGGCCGCCGGCCTTCAGCGGGTCGGTGTCGTCGGCGCCGTCGAGAACCGCGAACCGGTTTCCCATCGCCTCGCAGTGGGCCAGGATGCTGCTCTGGATACCGGCGTCGACCAGGCCCGGTGCGCCGACCAGGTTCACCTGCACCCGGGTGAGCTGGTCGAGGGCGGCGGCCATGCCGGTGGCATTCGTGACGTCCTTGACCGGCACGATGTACGCCAGGGACCCGCTGTTGTCGAAGAAGCCGCGCACGGCGTAGGGCAGCGCCTGACCGGTCTTGAAATCACCAAAGGACGTCGTGTATTCAGTCCAGTTCGTCACCGCCACCGGAATCCCCGCGGCCGCGTTCGAGACCGTTGTGGCCGGCGTCCCGATCAGTGCGGCGACGCTCGTGCTCGCGCCCGCGATCGGGCCGGCGGCCACGATCTCCTCGATATAGACGCCCGGTGCCTTGCTTTCGTAGTCGACCATGCTCAGCCTCTCCTCGGCGATACCGGGTCACGGCCCGGTCAGGATGACGTCGTGGACCTGGGCGTCCCGCTCGTAGTCCACCTGCCTAGTGGTGTCGGGATGGCCCGCCAACTGCACGACGAGGGTGTACGCGCCGAACGGGACGTCGGCGAAGCTGAACCCGCCGTCCTGGTCGGCGGTGACGGACCGCCCGGCCTCGACCAGCCGCACCATGGCTCCCGCGACCGCGGCCAGCGCGGGGTCGAACACCTGGCCGTGCAGCGCCGGGTCGGGCAGTAGGGCGCTGCGGACCTGCACGGCCGCGACGTCCGGGAAGTTGTCGGCGTCCGGGAACGGCTGCAGTGCGACGGTCACGGTGAGCGAGAAGGCCGGACGCGGGGCGATCCCCAGCGCCGTCCAGAACTCGCCCATGGACTGCCCCTCCCGGGTCTGGGCGACCAGTGTGGACACCGGGAGCGGCTGCGCCGGGTTCGCCAGGCTCCCCTGCAGGTAGCTGTCGGGGATCACCGGGAAGCGGCCTAGCCACAGCAGTGACCGGCCGAGCAACCGGTGCTCCTCCGCAGCTCGCAGCCCGCCGCCCTTCGGGGACCACGCGGTCACCAGGTAGGAGCAGTTGACCCGCATCGGGGCCCGGGTTGAGATCCAGCCTCCGCCGGGCAGGTGCTGCACCCGGGGCTGGTCGTCACGCAGGTCGCGGTTCTCCTGCACCTCGTGCAGGAACAGGTCCAGGGTCGGCTGGGCGGGGTTGAAGTCCTTGTCCGGGACGGTGAAGGTGACCTCGGCTGAGCGGACCTCGGCCGGAGCGGCGGCGTCCGCGAGCACGGCCGCCAGGCTCGCGTCCAGGTCGTCGAACACCGCTGCTTCCGCCTCTCCCGTCGTTGGGCTGTGAGCGCGGTGCCGGTCAGGGGTCGGGGCCCTGACCGGGCCGGTCCTCGAGCACGACCTTGCCCATCTTCTGGTGCTCGCGCCGGGTGGCCTCGGCGAAGTGCGCTGCCCCAATGGGAACCTGCTGCGCGGCGGCAAGGTAGGCCGCGCCCAGCGCGACGTTCCGGATGTTCCCGCCCGCCAGGCGGTGCCGTGCGAGCGCCTGCAGATCGACGTCGGGGGCCAGCGGCGCCCGGGGTGGCAGGCAGGCGCGCCAGATCTGCAGCCGCTCCGCGACGTCCGGGAACGGGAAGTCCACCGCCACCTGCAGGCGCCGGGTGAACGCCTCGTCCAGGTGGTGGCGCAGGTTGGTGGCGAGCACCGCGAGCCCGTCGTACTGCTCCATGCGCTGCAGCAGGTAGGCGATCTCGATGTTGGCGTACCGGTCGTGCGCGTCGCGGACGTCGGAGCGTTTGCCGAACAGGGCGTCGGCCTCGTCGAAGAAAAGGATCGCGTCGGAGTCGGCCGCCGCGGCGAACACCCGGGAGAGGTTCTTCTCGGTCTCGCCGATGTACTTGCTCACCACGGCGGACAGGTCGATGGTGAACAGGTCCATCCCGACCTCGGCCGCGATCACCCCGGCCGCCATCGTCTTGCCGGTTCCGGGCGGGCCGGCGAACAGCGCGCTGATTCCCTTGCCGCTGGACAGCTTGGCCCCGAACCCCCAGTCATCCATCACCCGCACCCGACGCTCCACCCGGGCGGTCAGCTCGCGCAGCTGCCGCAGCACGTCGTCGGGCACCACCAGGTCGTCCCAGCCGTGCACCAGCGGCACCCGGCGGGCGAAGGAGCCGAGGTCGGTGCCGCCCTCCCGGCGGGCCGCGGCGAACAGCTCGGCGGCGATGATCCGCGACGGGCGCTCGGGGTCACGCAACCGGGCCGCGGCGGACGCCGTCAGGGCGGCGTCGCGAATCTGGCCGGGCGAGAGCCGGAACCGGTCGGCGACGGCGGTGAGGTCGCGGAGCGCGACGCGCAGGCCGGTGTCGGCTACCGCCCGCCGCCACGTCCGGCGCCGGTCGGCGGCGCCGGGGCGGGTGAAGGGGACGTCGAGCACGCCAAGCGGCTCGTGGGCCGGCGGCGTCCAGGGGTCGGTCGCGCCCATCATCACCACCCCACTGTGCCCGGCTAGGGCCCGCGCGAGTGCATCAGGGCGGGAAACACCCGTACCCGACCAGAGGGCTTCGGAGCCGTCCAGATACATCGCCGCGCCGCGCAGTTCCGCCTCCCGCAGCGCTCGCGCCAGCATCGCGACCCCGCCTGCCTCCAGCAAGGCGGCCGAGTCCACCTCCAGCAGCGGAGTACCCAGCCGGGCGGCCACCGCGCGCGCGGTGGCACGCCGGCCGGTCCCGGGCAGGCCGTGAAAGCACAGCCGCACCGGCCCAGGCGCGCCGCGGACCAGTCGGGCCAGCGACCGGACCCGGTCGGTGTCCACCGGATCCGGGCCGGCATCCGAGCCGTCCGTGAGGCGGCAGAACCCGGCGAGCCGACGGTCCGTCCGGTCCAAGCCGAGCAGCGCGCCCGTGATCTGCTCGTCGGCGGCGATCAGGTGGGCGACTAGAGGAGGGTCGTCGGTGCGGTGGTCGCCGCGCACGCTCACCAGGTGGTACCGCAACAGCGGGGCGTCGGGCGCGAACAGATCCAGTCCTCGCAGCCGTTGTGCGGGCGTGCCGGTCAGCAGGTCCAGGGCCAGGTCCACGGTCGGCCGTCGCGCCGACACGTCGTCCTGTAGGTAGCCGTAGAGTCGCTCGTAACGACGGTCCACGTCAGGGCCGATCGCGACCAGCAGCACGTCAAGCTCGATGTCGTTGAGCCGGTACCGCTCGCGCAGCCAGGCCCAGCGCGGGTTGTCAGCGGCGACGTCGTCCCAGCCCGGCAGGGCTGGCGAGGCAGCGGCCAGCGGCTGCGCCACCGGGGCGAGGAGCGCGCGCCCGACCTGCTCCTCGCTCAGGTAAAGGCCCCGGAACGAGTCGGCGGCGGCGTCGGGTCCATAGCGCTGCCCGGCCGCGATCACCCCCGCACGCAGCAGCAGGTCGAGCCGCAGGAACGCGAGCAGGCCGGGAACGGGCCCCGCAGCGGGCTGAGTCCGCTCGTTTCCAGCTCCGGGCGGGCCGCCTGGGAGGCGGGCAAGAGGAACCGCGTCGAGCATGAGCCCCCCTTACCCGCCCAGCCCGCTATGAGCTAGTGCTTGAAGCCTAGAAATTGGTGTTCAATGCGTCAAGGGACCCGAAAGGATTAAATCGAACCAGGCAGAGGCCGGAGACATCTGCGGTAACCAGGCAGTTGGCCCGGCTATGGGGCACTGATGCCCTGCCGCACGGCTCAGCAGCCTACCCGGAGAGCGCCAAGCGGATGCCAGCGCTGACGGGCTCACGGGGAAGCGAAACGAAGTCGCGGCAATCGCGCAGCGAACTGGCTTCGATTGCTTCCGTCCGGATCGACCATGACGCCACGGTCCCGGCGTGTTTGCGTTATGTAATCGAGTGTTATCAATGTCTGTTCAGGCGTATCCGTAGAGGGTGAGGATCACGGTCCCGGCGTGTTTGTATTATGTGACCCGGTGGTCTTGATGTCTGTTTACGCGTATCCATAGAGCGCGAGTATGCGTTGGTCGTCGCGGCCGCAGTAGCGGCGGGCTGGGGCGGTGCTGGCGAATCCGGCGCCGGTGACCAGGTTGCAGATGGCGGCATAGGCATTGGGCTGGCTCCCGGTGCGGACCTGCTGGAGATCCTCGCCAAATGTCTTGTCGCGCACGCAGTGCTCGCGGTTTTCTATATCCCAGTGGTTGCGGGCGTAAATGCCCAGGTGGCGGGGTCGGCCCAGCATGACTCGGCTGGGGTTAACCTGGGCACCAGCGTGTGTATTTACGTGTGCGTCGAAGGCAGGAGGTTGCTTGGCAGGTAGCTGAGTGACGTGCTGCTGTGCTGCATGGGAGATGAAGGTTTTGTGGCCCTTCGGAGCCGCCTTTCGGGGGGTGGCTGAAAACCGCCCTCTAATGCGTTAGCTGAAGACTGTCGTGGTGAGCGATGAGGGAAAAGGCGCCCCGGTGAGAGTGTCAGGTGGGGACCAGGAAGGCGTTGCGCTGAAAGCCCCTTAGTTTGCGGGGTTCACCGTTGAGGCGTCGTTACACACTCAAGGTGGCATCAGAACCGGGTTGCGTAATTAGGCCCGGGATGAGCCTGGCGGGTGCCCGGTTACTTGCCAGGCGGTGCCCGGCGTAGCGGTGGCGCGAGCCTGGTCTGCGGCTTCTGTGCGGAACGGCGGAGAGCGTGCCCGGATACTGCTGCCCGTGCGGGGTGGCGAGAGGGAGACCCTGGAGCGCCTGAAGCGCGAGAGGCTGAGTACCGTTGCCGGGCGCGCGGTCCGACCGGCTCACAGTAGCGGTGATGTCCCTGCCTGGCGCGGTGGGGCGGAGCGAAGGGGGAAAGCGCCGGGATAAACCGGCCTGGAGGAGGAGATGGAAGAGCTCCACGTCGAAGGGCTAGCGACCCGCGGCGGCCCCGAGTCATGGTGCGCCGGGATGAACCGGCAGTGAGGTCGTCACGTTCTGGATCTCTGGGTCGAGTGGTGGCGGCGGCACCGGGCACGCGGTGATGTGATCATCGTGAGGTTCGCGGACGACTTCATCTGCGGTTTCCAGCCGGATCGAGACTCGATGGCTACCGCGAGCCCGCGTGATGCATCCGTACCCGAACGTGCGCTTTGACGCCAGAACCCAAGGCAGGAGCCCGGTGCGGTAGTGCCGCACGCCGGGATCTGTGCGGGGGCCGGCCGCAAGGCCCGTCCCTACCGCGACCCGGCTCATTTGTGGTTCCTTTGATCAACCAGAGTTCCTGGGAGGAGTCACGTGGACGGGCAGAGACCGGCAGGCAAGCCGTTTGACATCTCGAAGCAGGAGGTGTGCGGTGGCGGAGATGCTGGACCGGATCGCGCCGGGGTTGCCGGACCGCGCTCCAGGCGGATACTGGAGGCAGCGTCGCCGTGCAGAGCAGCACGTAGCGTAGCTTCCCATCTGGTGGATCGGCGTTCACCAACCGACGGCGAGCCAACGGAAGGAGGCTGATCTTGTGGGCGTAGTGCTGGTAGAGAATGCGATCATCGCGTGCTCGCATGGTGGCCAGATCCAGATCCAGATCGGCAGCGGTGACTCCCGGCTGAGCGTCAACGGAGTCAGCGTGGTGACCAACGGCAAGGAATCGAATCTGAGCTTCGCTAATGCGAAACCTCAGTGCAACAACAAAACCACCACGCAGTCGCCGTCGGCCGCTCCCTGCATCACCCAGTCGGCCACCGGGGGCCTGACCGGCAAGCTGACGGTGGGGGGTGCGCCCGTCCTGCCCGACTCTGCCAGCGGGACCACGAAGCCCGCGCTGACCCCGGCAGCAGTGGGGACCTGGAAGGCGTCCAGTCCTGGGCAGACCAAGCTGCAGGCCACGTGATGGCCGCGTTGATGAGGTCGGCGCTCGGCCAGGACATCCTGGCGGGCCACGCCCGGCGGTGCGCTCCCCGCCAGCGGCGGGAGGACGAGCCGTGGTGCGGGCATTTGTCGTGGATGACCCTGCAGCAGGCCGTCGGCAACCAGGCTGTGACGCAGCTGGTGGCAGCGGGGCGGGACACCGGCGGCGGCGAGCCGGAGGCCAGCCACCGCACTCGTGTCCCCACCCTGCCCGGAGGATTGTCGGCGTGCGCGCCGCTGCCCGCGACCGTCCGGGCGGAAATGGAATCCAGTTTCGGTCGTGACTTCGCCGGTGTCCGGGTGCATGCCGGCGAGGAAGCGGCAGCGTCCGCTCTAGCCGAAGGAGCGCGCGCCTACACCGCAGGGCAGCACATCGTCTTCGGCGACGGGCAGTATGCCCTGGCGACCGAAGCGGGCAGACGCGTGCTCGCGCACGAGCTCGCCCATGTCGTCCAGCAGACCGGAACGCCCGGACCCGCGGGGCCGACGGCCGCCGCCGAAGGCGAGGCTCGCCAGGCGTCGACTGAGGTGCTCAGCGGAGGCAGGCCTGAGGTCCGGTCAGCGGCTGCCGGGATCCAGCGGGACGACCTCACCGAAGAGGACCGGCGGCGGCTGCGTGCGTCCGGCTGCCCGTCAGGACGCTGCCATGACCCGGGCCGCGCCGCCCTACCGGAAACGGCCGCCGGCGGCGTTGGCGGTTCACCCGGCCCGTTCGGACCGTCCAGCCTGTCGCCCGCCGATGTGGCCGCGCTGCGCAGGTGGATCGAACAGCAGGGTAACCCGGCCTCGCCGCGGGTGCCCGTCGCGAGCGGCACCGGTTCGGCCCCCGGGCGGCCGCACATTCCGCTTGGCCTGCTGGGCAGGCCTGTCGCGGCGAAGACCACCGGGGCACCCCGGACCCTGCCTGCGACCAGCCTGCCAGGCAGTTCGAGGACCGCGGACGACGAGTTCCGCGAATTCATGCAGATGCTGAACGAGGAAGGAGGAACCGAATTCAAGGCTGCGGGCGAGCCGGTCACGATGCAGCCGCATGGCGGCGCGTCCGAGGCCAGGGAGATGCTTGGGGTCACCGGCGAGCACCAGTCGATGCACGGGCTCCCCCGGTCGGTCGGTAAGCACCTGCCTGACTATGACCCCAACGCAGCGCTCACCATCCTGGGTGAGCGCAACCTCCACACCGCGATGGACCAGCCGTGGAAGGACGCCTTCCAGAACATGCGACGTCAGGGCCGGACGACCGCGAGCGCAGAAGAAGTCTTCGACGCGGTCGCTAATTCCATCCGGCAGTCACCGCATTTGTCCGAGAACCTGAAGAAAACACTGACGGCGCGCCTGCACGAGGAAATGTTCGTCGAATATGGCCTTCGCGGCCAGCAGCTGACCTTGCCCTATCCCAATATCAAGCCGCGGCCCGGCGTGACAGCCGAGCCGGCCGCGCCGCCCGGCTCGGGGACCCCAGCAGGCGAGATGCCCGTCCATGAGCCGGCGCCCGGGAGCGGCATCGAGCCGAAGGCGCCGGAACTGTCGCCGTCGGCGGTCCATGCCCCGCACGAGCCGACGCCCCTTCCGCACTCGGCCGAAATACCCCATGGGGCCCGCTCACCCAAGTTGCGCGAGGGTCTTCTGGCCGGGATCGTCATCTCCGGGGTGGTGTACATGTGGACCGGCGACAAGTACGCCGCGCTCCAGACCCTCAATCCCGCGGCCAATACGACGGACGCCCTGCTGGCTGACCAGGTGTCCGCCTTCGACGTGACGGCGGGCGTGGTCAAGGATCTGGTCAGCCTGACTCCGCAAGGCGCGATCGCCATACTGGTTTATGACCTCGTTCGGCCGCGCGGCGAGTTCAGGTACGACCAGGAGCTGGCTGACCAGGCGATCAGGGAGGGCCGCAACCCGTTCTGCGCGCAGTGCCACGGGCCCGGCGGTGCGCTCGACCCGAACAACAAATGGAACCGGCAGGCCGAGCGCGAGAAGTACAAGCTGGTGAGCTGGGATGCCCTCGATCCCGCGGACCAGGACGCGGTGCGGCGGTTCCTGATGGTGCAGCCGCAGAAATGACGATCCGCCCACCGCGCAGCCAGGCGCCCGGCTGGGCCAGGTCCAACCCGCCTGCGTACCACCGGCCACCTCGGTTGCGTGCCGCTCCGCCTCCTCGGCGACCGCGTGCGCTCGCTCCTCGGCGCTGAAGGTGCCAGCGGATCGGTAGCGACCGTCCGCGGCCTTAGTTCATGGATGGAGCGGGCGACGGGAATCGAACCCGCATAGCCAGCTGGAAGGCTGCTGGCAGACTCTGGTAGGCCACTCCTTTTGGCCACTGTGACCAGGTGAAATGAGTGCGTTCGTCTAGGATGTGCCCGCCAATGCCGCTGGCGGGGCCCTGGTGACCGAGCGGGTCGCGGCGGCGCGAGCCCGTCAGCGGGCGGCTGGCAGCGAAGCCGGGGCGGAGATCTTCACCGACCGCGCCGGTTCTCGCGACGTGACGGGGCTCGGTCCTCTCGATTGCTGCTGGTGATGGCCGCCCTTCGGGCCGCTATTCTCGTCGCATGTCCGAGAGTAGGAGGATCATAGGCCGGTGGCGTATCACCGAGATGGACAACTGGGATCAGGAGGCCGTCGACTTGGTCCAGCCCGGCTTCATCGAGTTCGATGAGGACGGTCTCGGCGGACTGGGCTTCATCGCGGTGACGGGAGAACTCGGGGCGCCTCGCTATCGGTGCTGCTCCCGCTCCTGGTCGATACGGAGGAGACCGCGCGTCTTGCCTGCGTCATCGACCAGTGCACCGACGACCACCTGAGTCACGCGGGCTACCGCACCGTTGAGGCGGCGGAAGCCCTCGATGAGTCGTACCCGGAACAAGCCGCCCGGTTGTGGCGCGGGCTCGGTCTGGACATCGTGAACGCGGGCAAGAGCAAGTAGTACGCCGCTGCGGTGGAATGCTTCGGCCGGGCGCAGAGGTGCTTCGCCGCGGCCGGGCTCCCGGACTGCAAGCTTCCTGGAGAAGGCCCGCGCCCGCTGGGCTCCGCCGGAATGATTTCCCCGGCCGCGCCGAACGCGGCGTGCCGGGGTGCCGGTATCGGGGATCATGGTGGAATGCCCGATGATGAGCTGCTGGGACGTGTCCGCGAGCTCCGCGCTCGCGGACGGTCGCCGAAGGAGATCGCCCGCGCCCTCAAG
>WNGG01000746.1_pt1 | contig 36580 bp, 38 predicted proteins | sample 5400661 | NCBI WGS metagenome assembly WNGG01 (sample SAMN13153372, study PRJNA577476) | soil metagenome | isolation source: 100 cm soil or saprolite under Garry oak tree replicate 1 | place: USA:California | collected 2016-06-15
TGGCCCGGATGCGCCCCATCGCTGTGCTCAACTAGGGAGCCGACCGTGTCTGTGTTCTCCCGGCCCGAACGGCGCTGGCGGCTGCTTGTACCCCAGGGGGCGGTGGTCATCGTGGCCACCGGCTCCGCATGGCCCACGATCCGGCGGGTCCGGGCCCTGCCCGCCCGGACCGCGGTGGTGCTGGTCGGCGGGCGGCAGCTGCGGGCACTGGCCTGGCTCGCCGGGCTGCGGGTCGGTGCCGAGTACCTCGCCCTGCCCTCGCTCGGCCACCCTGTGGCGATCATCGATCGCCGGCGGCAGCCGCTGCGGTTCGCCGCCCGCCACGCGCTCACCGTGCCCAGCGGGATCAGCCGCGGGCACCTGCTGGTCTGGTCCGCGATCCGGCTGATCCGTGCGCTGCCCAGGCTGCTCGCCTGGCTGCCCGCGGGCGATCGGATGCTGGTGGGGACGCGGTCATGATGACCATGGAGGCCGTCCCGCTCACCGCGGTGGTCGCGCGGGACCGGCCGCCGCTGTCCGGCGTGCTGGCCCGGCCGGGTACCCGCGCGGTACTGCTCGCCGGCTCGAGGGACCCCAACGCCAAGGTGACCCTCGTGCTGCTCGACGGGTACGGGGCGGCGTTCGTGGTCAAGGTACCGACGACCGCCGAGGCGGCCCGGGTCGTACAGGATGAGGCCGAGCTGCTCGAGGCGGTCCGGCGGCTGCCGATCGGCCGGCTGGCCACCACTGTGCCGCAACCCCTCGGGTACCTCGACGCCGACGGCCTGCCGGCCCTCCTGACCAACGCGCTCGCCGGTACCCCGATGAGCGTGCGATACCACGCCTGGCGGCACACCGCGCGGCGGCGCCGGGTGCACGCGGACTTCGCAGCGGCCGCCGGCTGGCTGGCCGAGCTGCAGACGCGCACCGCGGGGCCGCGGGAGCGGGTGGCCATCCTGGACGACGCGCTGGACCGGATCGGCTCGCGCTTCCCGGACAATCCCGACCTGCCCCGGCTCCGCCACCGGCTGGTCATCGCGGCCCGGCTGTCCCGCTGCGCCACGCCGCGCACCGTGGTGCACGGCGACTACTGGTACGGCAACCTGCTCGTCGCGCGGGAACGGCGCGCGGTCCGCGTGGTCGGCGTGGTCGACTGGGAGTCCTGCGCGCTGTCCGGCGAGCCGCTGCGCGACGTCGCCCGGTTCGCCGTCAGCTACGCGCTCTACCTCGACCGGCACGTCCGGCCCGGGCACCGGGTACCGGGGCACCGCGGGCTGCGCGCCGACTCCTGGGGCGCCGGGCTGGTCCACGCCGCCCGCGGCCGCGGCTGGTTCGGCGCGCTGGTCCGCCGGTACCTGGGCGCCGCAGCCGAGCGGCTGGGTATCTCCGGCGACCTCTGGCCGGAGATCATGCTCGCCGGCATCGCCGACGTGGCCGCCACCGCCGACCATCCGGACTTCGCCCGCCACCACCTCGATCTCCTGATGCGGCTCACCGGCCCGGACGGCGGGGCCGGGTGATGACGGTACTCGCGGCCGCGAGACGATCCGCGGTACCGGCGAAGCGGCTCGGCCGGTGGCGGCTCACCCGGGTGGCGGTGTGCACGGCGATGGTCGCGCTGCCGCTGCTGCGCCCGACCGGGCCATTGAACACCGGCCTGGTGGATCTGGCGCTGCTGGGTGCGATGTGCGTCGCCGGGCTGTGGGCCTCGATCCGCGCACACCGCATCCAGTTGCCCTACGCGGTACCAGTCGCGCTCATGATACTGGGCGGGGCACTCGCCGCGACGCACGCCGGCCTGGTCGGCGACGCCACCCTCGGCCTGGCCGGACAGAGCGTGGTCGCCATCTTCCAGGACGTCTTCGTGTTCGCCTGGGCCGCCGCGATCGCCACCCTCGGGCAGGACGAACAACTCCTGGACCTGTTCTGCCGGGCGTGGGCGTACAGCGCCACGGCGTGGGCCGCCCTGCTGATCGTCGGGGAGCTCCTGGGGATCAGCGCGATCACCGGGATCACCGCCCGTGAGGGCATCCGGGCATCGCTGACCCTCGGCGACCCGAACCTGGCCGCCGACTACTTCCTGGTCGCCCTTTTCGTGATGCGGGCCGCCCAGCGGCCGCGCCGGGCCCGCTGGCGCTGGCTGGCCTGCGCACTCGTGATCACCGGGATCGTGCTGACTCTGTCCAACGGCGGCGTGCTCGCCCTGCTGGTGGCGACGGCTGTCGGTGCACTGTTCCGGGTGGCGCGCCGGCACGGGCTGGGGCTGGCCCTGGTCCTGGGCGCCAGCCTGGCGTTGGTCGGCGCTGTCGTCTACCGCACGGTCGACCTGAACGCGCTGGTGACCAGCGCGGCGCAGTCGTCCCCATTCCTGCGCGACTCGGTCGGTCGCTCGGCGGAGAGCGGAGGCAGCCGGACGACGCTGATCAAGGAGAGCGTCGTGCTGTACCTGAACATGGACAATGTCCTCGGCCTCGGCCCCGCCAACACCGAGACCACCCTGTCGGCCCGGCAGGCTGCGTATGTCAAGGAGGCGCACGACGACTACGTTGCCACCCTGCTCGAACGGGGCCTGATCGGCAGCGTCGGGCTGATCCTGCTGGTCGCCTCGGTCGGCGTGCGGTCCCGGCGGATCGCCCGGTCGGGCTGGCTGCCACCGGACTATCGGGACGCGGTACCGCGCCCGGACCTGCTGGGTGCCGGGCTGGTGGCGGTCGGGATGTCCGCCGCGTTCTACGAGACCCTGCACTTCCGGCACGTCTGGGCGCTATTCGGGCTGATCGCCGCGCTGGAGCTGGCCGGGCGGCCGCCGGTGCATCGGAGCGCGTCTTGACAGCCCTGCAGACGACGCTTCGCACTACGGAGCGGGTACGCGGACCGTTCGTCGGTAACGTTGCGGCCCGGCTCGCCGCGCTGGGCGCGCTGGGGATCGCGACCATCCTGGTGGCCCGGGCCGGCGGGCCGGCGCTGGTTGGCGCGTTTACGCTGTTGCGCGTCCTGCCCGGGCTGGCCGGAGTACTGGGAGCGGCCGGCCTGCCCGGGGCGGCGCCGTACTTCCTCGCCGCCCGCGCGGACGACCCCCGCTTGCGCCCCACCCTGGTGATGCTGACCTGGGCCGGCGCGACGGCCGCCGCGGTCGGCTGGCTCCTGCTCAATCCGGTGCTGTACCCGGTGTTCTTCCACACCTGGCGGCGGGAACTCGTGCTCGCCGCCGCAGCTGCCGTGTTCACCCAGCTGTTCGTTGCGGTCGGCAAGTCGCTGCTGCAGGGCAGCGGCGACCTGCGCGGCGCCAACTTCGCCATCGTCGCCGAGGAGGCCGCCTACCTGCCGGTGTACCTCGCCCTGCTGCCGTCCGGCCGGGGCGTCGGTACCCTGCTGCTCGCGCTGGTCATCGCCGACGTCGTGGTCGCGGCGGGGATCGCCGAGCGGCTGCGCCGGACCGGATTCTTCCGGGGTTGGGGCCGAACCGACTACCGGTTGGCGAAGGAGATCTGCGGGTACGGCGCCCGCGGCCAGGTCGGCGGTCTGCTGACCCTGCTCAACCTCCGGCTGGACGTTGCCATCCTGGGCGCGCTCGCCGGCCCGGCCGTGCTCGGCGTGTACGCGATCGCCACCAAATACGTGGAGCTGCTGCGGCTGCCCGGGCTCGCGGTCAACTACGTGCTCTACCCGGCCTTCGCCCGGGGGCGACCGGGCGACGCCCGCACCCGTACCCGGCAGATGCTGCCCGCCGCCGCCGGCCTCAACCTGCTGGCCGCGGTCCCCCTCGGGCTCGCCGCGGGCGCGGTGCTGCCATTCGTCTACGGCGCGGCCTTCCACGCGGCCGTCGTCTCGTCCTGGATCCTGCTCGTCGGCGCGGTAGGCGCCGGGGTGACCGGATTGGTCGGCGCCTACCTGTACGGCGTCGGCAAGCCCGGCCGGAACTCGATGGCAATCGGGGTCGGCGTGGCCGTCGCGGCGGTCGGCGACCTGGTGCTGATACCGCGCTATGGCGCGGTCGGCGCCGCCACCGCCTCGGCCGTGTCGAGCCTCGCCACGGTCGGCATGCTGCTGGTCTGCTTCGCGTTCGTGCGCCCGGGTGACGGGGGCGCGCGATGAGGAGGCTGCCCCTCGCGTTCGTGTCCGGTGCGGTCGCCACGCTCGGCGTGGTGGCCTCCGTGGTCGCGCTCGATGCCCGGTCAAGTCATCCGCCCCCGGCCACGGCCCCGAGCCGTTCCGCCGCGGTACTGCCGGCAAGTACCCCGTACGAGCGGACCGTGGACGTCGCGCACCAGTACGGCCTGCGGGTGTGGATCGAGAGCGACCTGGTCAAGCAGTGGCTCGCCGGCCCCGATCGGTTCCATGACGCGATCGGGAGGATCGGTGCGCTGGCCGGGCGGCCGGGGGTCGTCGGCGTCAAGATCGCCGACGAGATCGGGTACCGCGACGGCCTTAACTCGGCCGACAAGATCCGCCGGTTCCTGCGCGACAGCGCCGCCGCGCTGCACGCCGCCGCACCGGGGAAGCTGATCCTGATCGACCTGCTGGTACCCGAGCTCGGCTGCCTGCCCGACCACGCGCCGCCGCTGCGCTGGGCCACCATCTGCGCGGCACAGCAACGTGGTCAGTACCCGCAGCTGTCCCTCCAGGCCGTGGACAGCTACCTGGGTAGCCATACCCTGGACGTGATCGACCTGTCCACCGACCTGCTGTCGAACACCACGTACAGCGGGTGGGGGGTCGACCTCGCCACCGCGCAGCGCACCGCCTGGGCTGAGGTGCATCTACGGGGCTGGGACCAGAAGGTCCGGCTGCAGGCCCGCAAGGCGCTGGCACACCCTGGCAGCTACTCCGGTAGCGCCACCGACGCCCAGTCGGCGCTGTCCACCTATGTGGACATCCCGCGCGACGAAGGCGCCGCGGCAGTGGACGTGTGGACCTGGCGGCAGCAGTACCAGGGCCAGATGTATCGACTGCTCGACCCGGGCCTGCGTCACAACGCGCTGTGGGCTGCGCTGCTGGACCGCCGCCAGCACGGCGCCAGCCTTTTCACCCACCTGTCGCCCTCCTCGTTGGAGAAAGGGCTGCAGGCCGACGTGGCGGTGGTCGCCCAGGCGTTCTCCGACCTGTTTGTCGCCGCCGGAACTGGATGATCGCGATGACCCTGCAAAGGCGCCCATCCTGCGTGACACCTCGCCGGCCGCGACACCTCGACCGGCGTGGCGCCGAGCACTGCCCGGCGCTGCCTGGACATCGTGGTGAGTCTCGCGGCCCTGGCTCTCGTCCGGGCTGCCGTTACTGGCCCTGGCGCTCGCGGTCCGGCTGAGCAGTCCGGGGCCGGCGCTGTTCCGGCCGTTGCGGCACTCCCCCGTCGCCAGGTCGAACTCGAAGTTGTGGCCGAGGCAGCGCAGCGTCCGGCCCTCGACGATCGCACCGATCGCGAGGTCCTCGCCGGCGTGCGGGCAGTACCGGCCGATCTCGTAGGCGCGCTCCCCCGCCCGCACCACGATCCGCTCGTCGGTGTCCCGCCCGGTCTCGTACGCCTCGATCGCGGCCAGTGCCGGGGGTTGGCGTGCTTGAGCAGCCCGATCAGGTAGTCGTTGTACCGGTCCGGGTCGCGCCGCGCGGTCAGGCGCAGCGACAGCAGCAGGTCCTCCCAGGCGATCTGGCCGTGCAGCACCGCGCCGAGCCTGTGCCCGGCCAGGGTGAACGTGTACTCCGGCGCGGCCGCGCCGCCGTCGAGGTCGACCCGCAGCCCGTCGGCGTCCATCCGGACGTCCCAGGTGCCGCCGTGCGGCCCGGTGACCTCGAACCGGACCGTCATCCCGATCCGCGTCAGGAAGTACGGCGAGAGCGTGCCCAGCCGGGTGAAGTGCCGGCGGAACCGGTCCCCGAGGTCCGGCCCGGGTGCGCCCGCCGCCGCGTGTACCCGGGCGAGCGCGCCGGCCCGGTCGGCCGCGTACCGGTCGAGGTACCCGTCGATGCCGTCGGTGTAGCTGAACCGGGCGGAGACCGGGTCGGGGGTGACCGCGCCGGTGGCGAGGTCGATCCGGTCGCCGGGGCGGAAGCACGCCCACGCCTGACCGGGCAGATGTTCGCGGAGCCATTCGACGGCCTGTTCGCTGTCCGGGAAGATACCGGGCGGCCGCAGTGATGTATTGAAATGCCGCAGCTCCGGGTCGAGGAAACAGGGCGGTCCAGCAAACGGTACGGCCAATTCTGGCTGCACCGCACGGATCAGCCGGAATACTGCCCGGAACTTGCCAATTCGCTTGTCTGCCTCGATTTGCGCTCGTACTTCCGGCGGATACGAATAGCAAATCGGATGCCACGACGCGCCGGATGTCTGTACCGCCATGACGTCCAGCCGACCGCCGGCAAGATGTTCGCGCGCCGCGCCTGCGCGGCCGTCAGGCGCGCGTCGTTGCAGTTCAGTACCGCGTGGCCGGCGGTGACGATGAGGAACGCGGCGGCGTTGCACATCGGCGACTGCTCCGGGATCGCGGTGATCCACGATCCCCGCGTGTCCAGCGGGAACCGCTGCCAGGGCTCGAGCTCGATCACCCGGCGCACACCGCCGGCCCGCAGCCGGTCCCGGAACGCGCTGGACGGGTACTTCGGGATCAACACCCGGGTCCGCTCGGGCAGCCGGGTGAGCACCGACAGGTCCATGTGATCCAGGTGCTCGTGGGACGCCGCTACCCACTCGGCATCCAGCGGCCCGTCGAGGTCCAGATGGTCGTTGCGAGGGAACTGGTGCCAGGCACCGAGAAACGCCCCGGTGTCGGCGAACCAGGGGTCAGCCAGCAACCGGAAATCCTCGGTGTCGACGGCGAGTCCGGCATGTCCGAGAAACGTCAGGGTGGGCATGGCCACCACTGTTCAGGAGAATCCGGACCGGTCATCCTCCCCGGTACGTAGCCCGGAATGCGCCGCACGCATGACCCCAATCCGCCGAACGGCCACCGTACGCACCTTGAAGTTAGCGTTCGGTGGACGCCAGATGAATTATCTATGGCGCAACACTGCCATAGCCTTAAGGCCGAAGAAACGGGGGCCAACAGACCTAAACGGATCACTACGAGAGCTCTGGCGCTCGCTGGGGAGCGCATACACCTGGGGGCACCATGGTGAGCATCTCGGCGCGGAATCCGGTGGCTGCACCCTCTGTTGCGGCCGTCGGCGGGACGCGCGCTGAATCGGTTCGGCTACCGGCCGGCCGCGGCACTTCCGACTCTGCTCGGCTGCGCCGCCGCCAGCTCAGCCACGACATCCGCCACGAACTCGGCACGATCACCATGCTGGCGTCGTTGCTGTCCTGCGCCCCGGACGTGGGCCAGGAGAGCCGGGACCGGGCCCGGCAGATCCTCGGCGAGACCCGCTGGCTGGACCAGCTCCAGGGCGCCTACGAGGACCTGCACGAGCAGGACGGCACCAGCCCGCCGGCGCTGCCGGTACCGATCCAGCTGGACGTGGTAACCGGCGAGGTGGTCGCCGCGATCGGAATGTCCACCCGTACCCGGATCACCTTCGCGGCGACCGAGACGTGGGCGCATGCCGACCGGCTGGCGTACTGGCGGGCGCTGCGCAACATCATCGGCAACGCGGTACGGGCGGCGGGTCCGGACGGGACGGTCGACGTCGGGGTTTCGTCCGAGGACGGCTGGGCGGTGGCCCGGGTCGACGACAACGGGCCCGGGTTCGGCGAAATAGCCCCGGGTCTGGGATCGCTGGGCCTCGGCATCGTGCAGGACATGGTCGTGGACTGGGGCGGCGAACTGGAGATCCGCCGCGGCGTTCTGGGCGGCTGCTGCGTGCGGCTGCGCTACCCCGCCGCGACCCCGCACGATCCGGAATCGGCACCGTGATGCGGGTCCTCGTCTGCGACGACCACGTCGTGTTCGCGGAGTCGCTGGCCCACCTGCTCGGTGCGCACGGGCCCGAGGTGGAGGTGGTGGCCATCACCTTCCACCCCAACCAGGCCATCGCGGTACTGCGCCGGGAGGCGGTCGACGTCGGGGTGTTCGACGTGGCCTTCGGTACCGAGACGGTGCTCGACCGGCTGGCCGAGATCCGGGCGACCGCGCCGGCCACCCGGCTCGTGCTGCTTGGCGCCCGGCTGGACACCCAGACGATCGCCGCCGGCCGGGCCGCCGGAGTACGCGGTGTCGCCGACAAGCGCCTGCCCGCCGCCGAGATCATCCACATCCTCGAGCGGGTCAACGACGGCGAACTGGTCCTGCCCCGCGACCAGGTGGCCGCCCGGACCAGCCGGCCGGCCAACGGCAGCCGGGCCGATCACACGCACCGGCTCGCCGCCTTCCTGACGCCCCGGGAGCGCCAGGTACTGGGCGCGCTCGTCCGCGGGCGGGACACCATCCGGCTGGCCAGGGAGCTGGGCATCGCCGAGACGACGGCGCGCTGCCACATCCAGTCGGTACTGATCAAACTCGGTGCGCACTCCCGGCTGGAGGCGGCCACGACGGCGGTACGGTTCGGCATGATCGACCCGCAGACCGGCGGGTGGCTGCTGCCGGTGCTGTGACGCCGCGGACGAAAGCGCCCGGCCGCGGCCGTGCAGGTACTGGATCCGGAGCGCCACCAGCTCACGTCGGTGGCCAGTACCGGGCCGGCCCCGCCGGTTCGGGACCCGCTGCACAGCGACGTAGGCGTCGGCCTGTTCACGCCGGACGGTCGCCGGGTGGGTCTGCTGACGTTGCGGACCGAGAACGCGAAGCACCTCACCGACGGCGCCCGGCACCTGATCCCATGGGCGCGATCATCATGCTCGCCGGTACCGTGACCGACGCCACCGCCGGCGTGGTACTGCGGGTGGGTTCGACACGCACCTGCCCACCGGCCGGCATCAGTCGACGAAGCGGGCCAGCTCGGTCGGATCCGGAGCCTCGGCGTCCGGCGGCAGCGGGCTGAGATCGGCGAAGACGCTGCCGCCGTCGCAGGCGGCGTGCAACGGCCGCCACCGGGGGCGCGCCGGGCCGGGCACAGATGCCCTTGATCGTCTGCACGTCGAAGAGCCGGACATGGGTCGGGTCGGCGACCGCGTTGACATGCCCCCACCACGGGCTCATCAGGTGCAGCGTGCCGGTCGGGCGCAGTACCCGGTGGCACTTGTCGACCAGCGGCGGGCCACGCCGGCCACCCGTACCCGGGACCAGACCGCGAACACCCCGGCCATGTCCCCGATCAGCGCACGAAGCTGCGCCAACCGGCCCGCCGAGCCGACCTTCCCGCTCAGGTGCGCCACGCCACCGGCGAAGTCCACCCGCACCTCCAGCCCGCGTACCCGGTCGTCGTGCGCGAGGAGTGCCCGCACCGTCCGCTCCAGATGCCGGTCCAGCCGCGCCAGGCGCTGGCCGGACAGCGCCGTCGACCCCACCCGCCCGAGCATCCGTACCGCCTACCCCGGGCCGGCGCAGTTAATCACCGGCCGCACGCATGGTTCCCGACCTGCCGGGGTATGAACCGCGGATGCCCCAGGGGGACGCCGTCCGGACGGTCACCGAAGTCGCGCTGGTGGAACCGGACGTCCCCGAGATGTACGCCCTGTGGCGCGATCCGCTGTTACTGGCACCGTTCGTCGATGACCGGGTCACCGTGGAGCTGCTCGACGACGTACGGTCGCGCTGGACCTTCCCGGGGCCGGACGGCAACCCGCTCAGTTGTACCGCCGAGCTGATCGGCGACATTCCCGAGCTGGTACTGGCGTGGCGGGTGGCCGACGGCCCGTTGCCGCACGAGGGCCGCGTCGAGTTCCTGCGGCACGGCCCCGGTACGGTCAGCCAGCTCACCGTGGACCTGAACTACCGCCAGCCGCCGGGCGCGGACTTCGACGCCGACCTGCCCCGCCGGATCCTTCGCCGGACCCTGGACAACATCGCCGTGACCACCCGGCGCCACTAGCGGGGCAGTCGGGTGGGCAGGCAGGCCGCGGTGCCGTGGGCCAGCTTGGCCGCGTCGACGTAGCCCTGCTGGCCGGTACGTTCCAGGATTCCGAAGTGCCGTGCGGTGTACGGCGAGGCGTCCAGCGCGTACGCGTAGAAGACGTCGCCCGGCCGGGTAGTGGTGACGATCCGGTGGCTGGCGTCGAGCAGGTTCCCACTCTGCACGACGTCGTACCGGCGTACCGGCTCGCACGACGGGCCGGCCGGAGCCGGGTGCGCGGTGCCCCGCGCGATGGCGTACCCCACCCCGCCGAGCACGAGTGCGCAGATCCCGGCCGCGACCGCGAGGACGATCCGGGACACCCGGCGGGTGGCCGGTACCGGATCGGTCGGCTCGCCGTCACCCGGCGCGGCTGCCGGCGGCGGCGCGGTGGCTGCCGGCGGCGGCGCGGTGGCTGCCGGCGCGCGGGTCAGCTGGATCCCGGTCCACCGGGTCCGCCACGGCTCGTCCCCGGCGCCGCAGGCGCGGACGATCGCGAGCACGGTGTCCAGCCGGGGCAGCCGGCGCCCCTGCAGCGCATCGCCGACCGTGCTGCGCGCCACGCCGGTCGCCCGGGCCAGATCGCGGACGCTGAAGCCGTTCCGGGTGGCCAACTCCTTCAGGTCGGCGGCGAACTCCGCGAGCGAGCTGTCCGGTACCACGTGCCTCCACGGTCGATGTCGTCCGGCTCCGTCCGGAAGTCTAGTCGGACGGCAGGTCGGACACCTACACACGGCGGCATCGCCGGGACCGTCCCGGTGATGCCGACCATGGAGGTACGCATGACCCGACATATCGGTGTCGTCCTCAGCCTTGTCGTTGCCGGGCTCGCGACGGTGCTCAGTGCGGCCGCGCCCGCGTCCGCCGCCACCGCGGCCAAGCCGAAATACACGCATGGCAGCGACCTGACGGCGGAGAACTGCCCGATCCACGAGAACTACCCGAAGTCCGGGGTACCGGTGCGTACCTGGACAGTGTCACGGACGCACGACAGGAAGCATCCGCCCGTCGGCGTGCGGTACACCTACCACGGCTACGCGATGGTGCTCGACCACACCCGCAGCGGCGGCCCGCACTGGGGTTTCATCGCCCGCTCGTGCCTGACCGATCCGTATGCCTACAGCGAAGCCGGTACCCGGCTCGCGGACCTGCGCGGCGTCGGCGGTCACCACGTTCCGGTCGCCGTGCCGATCAGCGCCGTGCACGCCGGCAGGCACCGGGTGGCGACCATCCACCTGGGTTCGCCGGGCACGCTGCGCAGCGCGCCCCGGTCGTTCCCGATCGGCAACCTGCGCGCCGGTGACGCGTTCCAGATCACCGTCGCGCACTGCGGCCACCACGCCGGCGACGCCTGGATCCTCGGGTACGCGCCGGCCGCCGGCCGCTGGGCCTACGTGGAGGCCGGTCACCTGCCCGCCTGCAGTTGACCGGTACCGGTCCGGCCCGCCGGCGTCCAGGCTTCGGCGGGCCGGCCGGGGGTGTTGCGGTTGGCCGGTCGGGGCAGGCCGTAGTTGTCGCGCAGGGTACTGCCCTCGTACTCGGCCCGGAACAGCCCGCGCTGTTGCAGGATCGGCACCACGTGGTCCACGAAGGCCGACAGGCCGGACGGCAGCACCGGCGGCATGATGTTGAAGCCGTCCGCGGCCCCTTCCTGGTACCAGTGCGCGATCGCGTCGGCGATCTGTGCCGGGGTACCGGCGAAGGTGAGGTGTCCGCGGCCGCCGCCGAGCCGGCCGATCAGCTCCCGTACCGTCAGCCGTTCCCGCCGGCCGAGGTTGACCACCAGGGTACGGCGGCTCTTCGCACCCTCGATCTCGTCCTCCGGGGGCAGGTCTTCGGGCAGCTCCCGGTCCAGGTGCAGCCGGCCGGCGTCGACGCTGAGCAGTTCCGCGAGCTGACCGATGGCGTACTCGGGCCGGATGAGCCGGTCGAGTTCGGCTTCCAGGGCAAGGGCTTCGGCTTCGGTGGCGCCGAGGATCGGCACGATACCGGGCAGCACCTTGATGGTGTCCGGGTCCCGGCCGTGCGCCAGGGCACGGCGTTTGAGGTCGGCGTAGAAGGCCCGCGCGTCGTCGAGGGTCTGGTGCGCGGTGAAGACGGCATCGGCGTACCGGGCGGCGAAGTCCTTGCCGTCCTCGGACGAGCCGGCCTGCACGAGCGGCGGGTGGCCCTGCGGCGGCCGGGGGACGTTGAGCGCTCCGGCGACCTGGTAGAAGCGACCGGCGTGCGCCGGCGGGTACACCTTGGCGTTGTCGCCCCACACCCCGGCCGCCTTGTCGCCGAGCGCTGCGCTGTCGTCCCAGCTGTCCCACAGCTTGCGCGACACCTCCACGAACTCGGCCGCCCGTTCGTAGCGCTCCCGGTGCGCCGGTTGGGCGTCGAGGTTGAAGTTGCGGGCCGCCTCGCCACCGGCGGTGGTGACGATGTTCCAGCCCGCGCGCCCGCCGCTGATGTGGTCCAGTGAGGCAAACCTGCGAGCCAGGTTGTACGGCTCGTTGTAGGTGGTCGACGCCGTGGCGATCAGCCCGATGTGCGCGGTGACGCCGGCCAGCGCGGTCAGCAGTACCGTCGGTTCCAGCGTGCCGGCCGGGCGGCGCCCGATGTCCCCCCACAGTTGCGGGCTGTCGGCGAGGAACAGCGAGTCGAGCTTGCCGCGCTCGGCGATGCGGGCCAGGTTCTGGTAGTGCGCGACGTCGACATGGGTGAACGGGTCGGCCTCGGGCAGCCGCCACGCGGCCTCGTGGTGCCCGACGCCCATGAGGAACGCGTTGAGGTGCAGCCGGCCGTTGCGGTTGTGCGTGCCGTTGACGGTCATGGCGGGTCCTTTCTCGTTTACGCCGTATGCACGACGTCGTCGTAATGCAGGCGGGGCAGGCGCTCGGCCCAGGCGTCCGGGCCGGGTTGTCCGACGTTGACCACGAGCAGCGAGCGCAGCCGCCCGTCGGGGAAGTACTCCGCGTCGATCCCGGCGGGGTCGAAACCCGCCATCGGACCGGCTGCCAGGCCGGCGGCGCGGATGCCGACGATGAGGTACCCGATCTGCAGAGCTGCGTTGAACCTCGCCTGCGCCTGGCGGGCGGCAAGGTCCGCGTCGAACACGTCGCGCAACTCCGGCCGGTGCGGGTAGACCCGCGGGAGGTGTTCGTGGAACGCGGTGTCGGCGGCGAGAATCAACACCAGCGGGGCGGCTGCGGTCTTGGCCCGGTTGCGCCGGCCCAGGTGCGGCAGCAGGCGCTGGCGGGCCTGGGCGGAGCGGACCAGAACGACGCGCAGCGGCTGGGAGTTGAACGCGGTCGGGGCGTTGCGGATCAGGTGATGGATCGCCTGGATCTGCTCGTCCGCCACCGGATCGTCGGTGAAGGTGTTGGCGGTGCGCGCCGCGCCGAACAAGAGTTGCTGCCCGGCACCGTCGAGGGCGAGCAGGTCGGGTGCGGCCGGTGCGGGTGTCAGGCAGGTGTAGCCGCCCCGGTGGTACAGCAGTGGGTAGTCCCCGTCCGCGTGCCGGGCGAGCAGCGGCTCGGCCAGCACCACGACATGGTCGCCGGCCCCCACCCGGTTGACGACCTGGCACACCAGAAAGGCGAGGGTGCCGTCGAGGACGGGTACGCCATGCGGGCCGGTCCGCCACCGCGTGGGCGCGGCGAACCGGTCGATCCCGCTGGTGGCGAACGTGCGGGCGAGCCCCTGCTGGCGGTGCGACAGCAGGTGTACCGCGACGTGGTCCGCGACAGCCACGGCCGGCCAGCTCGACGAGGTACGCCCGAGGCAGAACGACACCAGCGGCGGCGCGAGCGACACCGACGTGAACGAGGTGGCGGTGAACCCGGCCGGCGGGGTGCCGGGCGCAGTCACCACCGTGACCGTGCTGGCCTGATGGCGCAGGAGTGTGCGGAACAGGTCGCCGTCCACCGGGAGAGTCGTCATGACGTCCGCCAGGTGGAGAACCGGCGCTCCAGATACACCAGTGACTGGTTGATGACCAGGCCGATGGCGGAGATGGTGATGATGCCGGCGTACATATCGCCGATGTCGAAGTTCTGCTGGGCGTAGCTGATGAGGTAGCCCAGGCCGGCCTTGGCGCCGGCCAGTTCGGCGGCGATGAGGATCAGGATCGAGTACGCCCCGGCCAACCGGATCCCGGTGAAGATGGTCGGTACCGCGGCGGGCAGGATCACCTTCTGGAACAGCCGCAGGTGGGACAGGCCCATCGACCGCGCCGACCTGACCAGCAACGGGTCTACGGTCTTCACCCCGCTGATCGTGTTGAGCAGGATCGGCCAGGCGCAGCCGTACAGGATGATCGCCATCTTCGAGGTCTCGCCGAGGCCGAGGATCAGGATGAACACCGGCATCAGCGCCAGCGCGGCGGTGTTGCGGAACACCTCCAGCACCGGGCCCAGCAGCACGGCAACCGGCCGGTACCAGCCGATGAGAAGGCCCAGCGGTACCGCGACGAGAATGGCCAGCCCGAGTCCGGACAGCGACCATGCTGGCCTGGATGTGCTGGGGCAGTTCCCCGTCCGACGCCAGTGCCCACCACGCCCGCAGTACCTGTGACAGCGGCGGCAGGAACGTGGCGTCGACGAGGTCGAGCCTCGGGAAGACCTCCCAGACCGCGGCGAGCAACGCGATCGCGACACCTCGCTGGGCGATGGCGCCGGACAGGACCAGCAGCCGGTACCGGCGCAGTAGCGCGGCGGTCCGGGCCGGGGCGGGCGGTGGCGTCGCAGCCGGCCCGGCCGGCTCGGCCGGCGCATGGTCGGTCCCGGCGGGACTGGCGATCACACTAGTCAACGAGGGCCTCCTTACGGCGCAAAGTACGGGCGGTGTCCCGTTCCTGGGTCTGGGCCTTGACCACCTCGTCGCGCAGCAGGCTCCAGATCTCGTGCCGGTACCGGGCGAACTGCGGATCCGAGCGCAGATCCTCAGTCGTGATACGGGATTCCAGCGGGATGTCGATGATCTGCTTGACCCGGCCCGGCCGGGACGTCAGGACCGCGACCCGTTGGCCGAGGTACACCGCCTCCTCGATGCTGTGGGTGATGAACACGATGGTCTTGCCGGTCTGCTCCCAGATGCGCAGCAGCTCGTCCTGGAGGCTGTCGCGGGTCTGCGCGTCCAGCGCGGCGAACGGCTCGTCCATCAGCAGCACGTCCGGGTCGAAGGCGAGGCTGCGGGCGATGGCCACCCGCTGCTTCATCCCGCCGGACAGCTCATGCGGGTACCGGTCGGCGAAGCCGGACAGCCCGACCAGCGCCAGGAAATGCCGCGCCCGCTCGCGGCGCTCCCGCCGCGGTATCCCCTTGCCCTCCAACCCGAACTCCACATTGGACTGTGCGGTGCGCCACGGGAACAGGGCATACTGCTGGAACACGACGCCCCGGTCCAGGCCCGGGCCGGTCACCGGCCCGCCGTCGAGGAGGACCTCCCCCGAGGTCGGCCGGCTGAGCCCACCCATCAGGTCGAGCAGCGTTGACTTGCCGCAGCCGCTCGGCCCGACCAGTACCAGAAACTGTCCACTGTGGACATCGAAGGTGACGTCGGCCAGCGCGGTCACGTCGCCGCCCCGGCTGGAGAACACCTTGCCGACCTGACGGAGGCTGATCTTCGCGGTCATCGCCTACCACCCCCGGCGCGGTAGGGGTTGAACTCATTGGTGAACAGGTCGGCGAGTTTCGGCGTCTGCTTCAGCTCCCCGTCGGCGCGCAACCAGTCGAGCCAGGTCTGGAACTCCCGGTCGGCGATCACCCCACCGGTACCGGCGACTCCGGTGCTCCTCCAGTACTGCAACTGGCTGTCGTCCTCGTTGCGCCGCCGCGCCTGGATTATCTTGTCGAACTCCGCGATCACCGTGGCGCGTGGTTGGGTCCTCGCCCACTCGATCGCTTTCGCGACCCCGGCGACGAAGGCGCGCACCGTCTCCGGGTTCTTCTTGATGAAGTCGGTGCGGAACACGTAGCTGCCGGCGGTGAACTTGCCGAGCAGTCCGTAGTCGGTGAACAGCGGGTGGATGCCGCCGCGGGCGAGGGCCTTGTCCCGCAACGGCCCGGACAGTACCGCGACGTCGAGCTGCCCGGCCCGTAGCGACTGCTCGGCGTTGACCGGTGGTACCACGACCTCGGTCACCTGCTTGATCTCGTCCGGGCTCAACCCGTTGCGGCTCAGGTAGGTGCGCAGCACCGCCTCGTAGTGGGCGCCGAGGGTGTTCATCCCGACCTTCCTGCCGATCAGGTCCCGGGCCGAGGCGATCGGGCTGCCGTCGCGTACGTAGTAGCCGCCGTAGGCCTGCTCGTCGACGCCGTAGTAACCGATCACCGCCTTGACCGGAGCGTGCTGCGCCTCGAGTTTGATGACCGCGCCGTTGAACGCGCCGCCGAAGTCGGTGTCCCCGGTAGTGGCCGCCTGGATGTCCTGCGGTCCGCTGATGGTGTTGCCGATCCACTTCAGCTGCACAATGCCGAGGTATCCGAGGTCGGCGGCCAGCTCCGGTAAAGTCACCGCCCCGACCGAACCCTGGTACCGCAGCGTGGTGACCTGCTGGGCGGGCGAGGCATCGGCGGTACCGCAACCGGCCAGCCCGGCGGCCACCACCGCCAATGTCAGCGCAAGGCTTGCCGGGCGAAGTCTTCTGCTTTCAGCCACGGTTGGCTCCTTCGTCGTTCATGGGTGTGGTCCGCGCTGGTTCGTAGGTCACACACGAATGGCGCCCTGCCGGGCGGGACGCATGCGAAACAGTGGCAACGGAAGTACCCGGCCTCAGCGCCGAGGCGAACGGGCAACGATACGACGGGCCGGCGGAGAAGGCGGCCCGGGCTGCACCGTCGAACTCAACAGGTGCTGCTGCACACCCGGAGGAAGTCGATGAAGCGGCGCCGGATCAGGCGCGTGCCTCGATTCATAGAAGGAAACTAACCTCGCTCACAACTCGCTGTCAGCAGCATGTGGCCGGCATCACCTATATTTCCCATCGAGTTACTGGGCTATTCCATCCCGGACGATGACGGTGATCTGCTGGGTCATGTTGTTGGCCTTGCCCTGCAGGTTCCACGGCTGCTCGGTCGGTTGGACCTCGCCGGTACCGTCGGTGGCCCGGACGACGAGCTCGTACCGGCCGGGCTCGGCCGGATGCCACTCGTGAGACCAGCGCCGCCACGCCCAGGGCGCGTCCGGTGGGTCGAGAGTGGCATCGGCCCACGTGCGACCCGCGTCGGTACTGACCTCGACCCGCGTGACCGGCGCCTGACCCGACCAGGCCCGGCCTTCCAGTAGGTGTGCCGCGGTTGCGGCGAAGCGGATCCGCGACATGTAGTCCGGTACCCCCGGCGGAATCATCAGCGCCCGCGGCCGGATCCGGGTGACCGGTGTACCAGGGTCCGCGGCGTGTTGCTTGAACCGGTATGCGCTCACGTTCTGGAAGCCCGTGAAGGGCTCGGCGAGTACCCGGATCTCCCGCAGCCACTTGACGCTGGCCATGCCGTACCAGCCAGGCACGATGAGCCGCAACGGAAAGCCGTGCTGCGGCGGCAGTGGCGCGCCGTTCATCTCGTAGGCGAGCAGCACGTCGGGTCGCAGCGCCTCGGCGAGCGGCAGACCCCGCGCGTAGTCCTGTTCGATGCCGCGCTCGATACCGTGGTCGCATCCGGTGAAGCTGACCTCGACCGCGTACCCGGGCAGGCCGGCCTCGCGCAGCAGTGGCGCGAGCGGGGTACCGGTCCATTCGGCGGTCCCGACGGCCTCGACAAGCCACGGCTGGCCGACCGGGCGCGGCCGCAGCCGCGCCCGCCCGTTGCCGGCGCACTCCATGGTCACCCGCCGGGTCACCCGCTCCCGCCGGCGTATGTTGTCCAGGCTCAGCGCGCCGGCCCGCCGGACCGCTCCGCACACGTCGAGCCGCCAGGTCGTCGGGTCCACCGCCGGGATGTCGTAGTGCGCGAGCAGGTAGTGCAGGCCGGTCGGCGTGACGTCGTAACGAAGGGTCTCCAGGGGAAGGCCGTGGTTGCGGGTGGCGAGCTGGAGCTCGTCGAGACCGATACCCTCGTCGGGACCGGCGACCCGGGCCGGCGTGCTGTACGCCCCGATCGACGGCTGCTCGATCGACTGCTGCGGGACCGACAGCTGCGCGGTCATTTCGCTCACCCCACCGCCACCGGCGCGCCGACGAGCGACCCGTACTCGGTCCACGAGCCGTCGTAGTTGCGCACGCTGCCGTACCCGAGCAGTCCGGTGAGCACGAACCAGGTGTGCGCCGAACGCTCACCGAAGTAGGCGATCACGTTGTGCCTCCTGAGGTTCTCGGTGTCGCTGGTCTTTGAGCCAGTCCGGCACGCCGCCCCGGGTAACGGCGGTGACCGGGATCCCGGCACGGTCGAGCAGGCTGGCCGCGAGCGCGGCCCGGCGGCCGCTCGCGCAGATCGTCCAGACCGGCACGCCGGGCGGAAGGTCGGCCAGCCCGGTGGGCAGGTCGCCCACGAAGACCGCCCGGCTGCCCGGGATCGTGCCCGCTTCCAGCTCGCTCGGCTGGCGGACGTCGAGCACAAGTACCGCCGCGCCGGGTGGCGGTACCTCCGTGGCGTCGGCAACCGGGTACCCGCGCAGGGGCAGCCCGGCGGTGCGCCAGGCCGGGACGCCACCGGCGAGGTATCCGGCGACCTGCTCGTACCCGATCCGCAGCAGTTGGGTCACCGCGGTGGCGGCCGCCTCCGGTACCGGATCGGGCAGGACCAGGAGGAGCGGCGCGCCGAACGGGACGAGCCATCCGACGTAGCTCGCGAAGCTGTCGTCCAGCTCGACGTTGAGCGAGCCCGGCAGGTGCGCGGCGGCGAACGCCGCCCGGTCCCGGCCGTCGACGACCCAGGCGCCTGCGGCGATCCGCCGGGTGACGTCCTCGACTGGTAGCGCCGGCAGTTCGGGTACCCGGGTCAGCACCTCGGGTCCCGCCCGGTTGATCGCCGGCATATGCCGGTAGTAGGTGGGGCGCGGCGTCCGGCCGGCCGCGTGCCTGCGGACGAACGCGTCCTCGTCGGCGGCGAGCAGCGCCGGGTTGGTCCGCCGTTCCCGGCCCACGGTCGACATCGCCCGCCCGGAGCGCGCCTGGGCGGCGCAGAAGCTGCCGGCGCCGTGCGTGGGCAGCACCCACGTCTGGTCGGGTAGCAGCGCGAGTCGTTGCAGCGACCGGTACTGCGCGCGGGCCAGCTCGTCGGCGCGCCGGGCACCGAGCAGATCGGTGCGTCCGGCACCTCCGACGATCAGGCTGCCGCCGGTCAGCACGGCCAACGGCGCGGCGGCCGGGTCGCGGGGATCGCCGAGAACGAGGTATGACGTGTGCTCGGGGGTGTGGCCCGGCGTCCGCATCGCGCGGACCGTGAGATCACCCAGCCGGACCTCGTCCCCGTCGGCCACGGCCAGGTGGTCGAAGCCGTAGTGCGCCTCGGCCGGCCCGACGATCCGGGCACCGGTTGCGGCCCGTACCTCCACCGCCCCGGACACGTAGTCGTTGTGTACGTGCGTCTCCAGTACGTAGCGCAGCACCACGCCGCGGCCCTGGCACGCGGCCACCAGGCGCCAGGCGTCGCGCTGCGGGTCGACGACCAACGCCTCGTCCCCGCTGATCAGCAGGTAGCTCTGGTCACCCAACGAGGGGGTCGGGATGACCTCGATCTCGGTCATGCCCGCAAGCCTGCCGGGCCGCCGTTCCCTGAGCGTTCCCTGCGCGGTCAGTCGATCGCGGCGCGGGCCATCCGCAGCCGCCGGGTGGCGCCGAGTCGCTCGAAGACCGCCGCCGCCTCGGTGATGAGGTCCCGGTCGACGTGCGGATCGCCCCCGAGCAGGGCTGCCTGCAGCCGGGAGCGCGCTGCCCAGAACGGTTGGCGCGCCTGCTCGTACAGCCGGGCGCCGGCCAGGAGGTCGGTCCGCGCGCGTGCGCGATCACCCTCGACGAACGCCAGCCAGGCAGCCGCCGTCCCGGCCATGGCCCGCCAGGCCGAGCTGGCGAAGCTGCGCGCCACCTCCTGGGCCGCGTTCGCATACGCGGCGGTACCGGCGCGGTCGCCCAGCGCCGCCGACGCCTCCGCGGCCATCGGGTTGAGCAGCGCCGCGCAGGTCGGACAGTCGCCGAACCGGGCACCCGCGGTACCGGCTGACCGGACCGCGCGGATGGCCGCTTCCGGCTCGTCGCGCTCCATGGCGTCGAAGGCCACCGTCGCGTACAGGCGTCCCCAGGCATGCCGGGCCAGCGGCGAGATCGTCGCGATGGCCATCCCGCGACGCAGGTACCCGGCGGCCGCGTCGCTGTCGCCCTGCCCGACGGCCAGCTCGGCCAGCCGTTGCACCGGCAAGGTACCGGACCGGCTGCCCATCTCCGCGTGGATCTCGACGCTGCGCTCCAGGCAGCCGGGCGCCTCGTCCCAGCGCCCCTGAAGCAGCAGTGACTCGCCGAGCAGGCACCAGGCGAACGCCTCGGCGCTGCGGGCCTCGCGGGCGATCGCCAGCTCGAGCGTGCGCCGCGCGTACTCCTCGACGCTGTCGAACAGACCGTCCCCGTACAAATGGTACTGGCCGATGCAGTGGTGCAGGTCGAAGATGCGGGTCAGTCGCTGATCGTCGCCGGCCTGCGCGGCCAGCCGGTTGATCTCGACATGCAGGCCCTCCCGCCAGGCGCCCCGGACGTGGAAGACGATCGCGAGGCTCTCGTTCGCGGCGGCGACGTCCTCCGGCGTACCGTGCCGCTCCGCCAGGTCCAGGCTCGCCTCCGCGGCGGCTTGCGCGTCGTCGTACCGGCCGACCTCCCACAGCCAGTGCGCCCGCGTGCCGAGCACCCGGCCCCGCTCGGCCGCGCCGGGACCGCCCGGCTCCCCGGACAGCAGCCGTTCGGCCGCCGCCAGGTGCCCCTCCGCGCCGGCCGCGTCGTGCCTCGTCAGCAGCGCCTGGGCGGCCTTGCGGTGCAGCCCGGCGAGGTGCGGGTCGGCCGGCGCCTGGCGCAGGGCGTCGATCGCCGCCCGGTACGCACTGGTCGCGCCGGCCCCGTCGCCCGACACCACGCGCAGGTCGCCGACCTGCTCCCACAGCTCGCCGGCCAGCTGCGGCTGCTCAGCCCGCCCCGCCTTGATCTGTTCGTACAGCCGTTGGGTGGTAACATCCGGCGGTACGCCGAGCTCCCGGTCCAGCATCTCGCGCAGGTGCTCGTACTGCCGCAGTGCCTCGTGCCGCCGGCCGGCCAGCGCGCAGAGCCGCATGAGGTTCGCGCAGGCCCCCTCGTGGGTCGGGTCGGCGGTCAGCACCTGCCGCAGCGCCGCCGTGGCGCCATCAAGCTCCCCCCGGGCCTCCAGCAAGCGTGACCATTCGATCAGCAACGACAGCCGCTCGGTGCGCAGCGCCTCCTCCCGGGTCGTCACCCAGTCCTCGTACCGGTCCTCGGGCAGCAGGTCTCCGCCGTAACCGGCGATCGCCGCCTGGTATGCCACCGGATCCCGGCGCCGCCGGGCCTCCAGGGCGGCGGTCTCGAACGCCTCGACGTCGATCCACACCCCGGTGCGGCGCAGCCCCAGCCGCTCACCCGACTCGATGTACCGGTACGTCGCGCCGGGGTCGGGGTCGAGGACCCGGCGCGCCTCGTGCAGCGCCTTGCGCAGCTGGTTGCCGGCTGCCGCGGGATCCAGTTCCGGCCAGAGCACGTCGATGACCTGATCCCGGTACATCCGGTGGGCCGGCGCGAGCGCGAGCAGCTTGACCAGGCTCTTCGCCTTGCGTAGCCGCCACTCATCGTCGGCGATCTCGCGGGCGCCCACCGACACCCGGAACCCGCCGAGCAGCCACACCCGCAGCTCGTCCAACCGCCCACCTTCGTCGGCTCCAACGTACGACGCCGGGCCGCGGCCGGGTACCGGCGGATCCGGAGCGTACCGGTTGCAAACCGGCTGCAAGGTGGTCGGGCAAGGTAGCCGGCATGAGCGTGGCGGCGGGCGGATACCGCGACGGTACGGCCTGGGCGGCCGGCCCCGACCGGGTGTACGGGTTGCTCGCCGACGCCGCCATGGGGCTGCTGCCCGGTGACCTGTCCGGCGTACTGGCGCTGGATGCGGGGGCCGGTACCGGTGCCGTGGCCCGGGCGTTGCGTCGCCGGGGCGCCCGGACGGTGAGCAGTGACCTGTCCCCGGCCATGCTGGCGGCGGGACCGGCGCCGGCGTTCGCCGCCGACATCCGCAGCCTGCCGTTGGGCGATGGCACGATCGATCTGGCGGTCGCCGCGATGGTGCTGTCCCACCTCACCGACCCAGGTGCGGCACTGGCCGAGCTGGTCCGGGTGACCCGGCCCGGCGGGACGGTACTGGCCACCGCCTTCCCGGCCGGCCCCGGCCATCCGGTGGCGGTGGCCGCGAACCGGGCGCTGGCTGCCCAAGGGTTCCGGGCACCCGACTGGTACACCGAGATGAAGACGATCGGCGAGGCCAGGGTCGGTACCGCCGCGGCGCTGCACGCGCTGGCAACGTCCGTCGGCCTGGTCGGGATACGGGTCGAGAGGCTGGCCGTGGACCTCGGTCCGCTGGACGCACCGGCGTTGGTCGGCTGGCGACTCGGCCTGGCCCACGTTGCCCCGTACCTGGCCGGCCTCGACCCGCACCGGCGGGAACGGCTGACCGTCGCGGTGGCCGAGGCGCTGGAGACCAACCGTCCCGTCGAGCCGCTGGCGCTGCTTGTCCTGCTGGCGCGCCGCTGAGCCCGGTTACCGGTCCAGCCTCGCCCGCCGGGTGGCGGCGAGCTCCCGCCAGGCCGGCACGTCCAGCACCTCGGCCAGCTCCGCGGTCAGCCACCAGGCCTCCAGCGGCGCGAACCGGTCCAACGCGACCACGTCCGGCTGCGCACCGTCGGCGCTCATCCCGCCGGCCTCGGCACCGAGCAGCCGGGCCAGCGTCCGGTACCGCGGCGGGTCCAGCCGGTCCGCCTCGGCCAGTACCTGCCGCGCGGCGGCTGCGGCGGCATCCCGGTCGCCCTCGGCGAGCGCGCACCGGCCGGCCAGCAGGGTCCCACGCAAGAGGTGCCGCCAGGCGAACGGGTGCGGCGTCGCGGTCTCCAACCGCGCCCGGTCCAGCAGTTCCCGGGCAGCGGCCAGCTCGCCCGCGCGTAGTCGGCCATCGGCGAGGCCGAGCAGCGCGTCGGCCACCGGTTCGCTCATCCCGATCGCGCCGAACGAGCGGTCGTACGCGGCCCGGTTGAGCTCGTCGGCCTGGCCGGAGGCGCCGATGTTGCGCAGGATCCAGGCCCGGCAGTTGTCCGCCCGTGCGGCGAAGCGGGGGGTCCGCTGCCCGGTGGCCACCTCGTCGACCGCGGACAATTCGCCCAGCGCGTCGGCAACCCGGCCCAGCATGCCCAGCGCCTGGGCGGCGGCGAGGTGCCGGTGCGGCAGCACAAACGGGTGCCGGGCCGCCTGTACCAGGGTCGGGTCGCGAAGCAGTTCCAGCGCGCCGGCCGGATCACCCCGATCGGTACACAGCGGGGCGTACCACAGGTCGGCCAGCGCCCGCATGCCCGGCGGCGCGGTGTCCCGGGCGGTCCGCAGCCGCTGCTCCGCGGCCGCCAGGTCACCATCCACGTGGCACACCCGCCCGCCCAGCGCCTGCAAGCTGGTCCGCAGCGGGCGATCTTCGGCGAGGCGCGCGCCGTCGTCGCAGAGCCGCCGGCAGGTCGGGAAGTCGCGCAGGCAGTACGCCGCGATCGCGGCCACCTCCATCGCTTCGGCACCCGCTCCGGCGGTCAACGCGGTCGCGGCGTCGTGCGCCGCCGCTGCGAAGCGGCCGGCGGGCAGCGCCGCCCGCGCCCGGCGCAGCCGCAGCGCCGGCGCGTCCTGCGCGGCCAGCGCCTCGTCGAACAGGCGCAGCGCTTCTGCGTGGTCGAACCGGGCGGCGGCCAGTTCACCGGCATCGGCCAGGGCCTGTGCGGTCCGGGCCGGCTCACCGCCGAGTCGGGCGTGGTAGGCCACGTCCAGCGGGTCCGCCTGTCCACCCCGCGCGCCGAGTGACCGGGCGGCCTGCCGGTGCAGCCACGCGGTACGACCCGCCCCGACCTCGGCCTGCAACGCCTCGCGGATCAGCTGGTGCCGGAACTGGAATCCGGTACCGCGCTCGACCAGCAGGTGCCGGCGTACCCCCTCCTCCAGGTGGTCGAGGATCCGGGCCGGGGGCGTGTCCAGCACCGCGGCGAGCAGGTCCAGGTCGACGTCGGGTCCCAGCACCGCCGCCCGGCGGATGGTGGCCGCCGCGGCGCCGGCCCGCTCGCAGCGTTCCGCCACCGCGGCCCGGATCGATGCGGGCAGGTCGCCGTCGTCGCGGTCCGGCACGTGGGTCGGATCGGCAAGGCGGCGCTCGGCTGCGTGGGCCAGCTCCACCAGGAACAGCGGGTGGCCGCCGCTACGGGCGTACAGCTCGGCGGAGCGCGACGGGCCGACGATCGCCGCGGCGGCGGACTCGTCCAGCGGCCCGAGCGTGATGGTACGGGTGGCCGGCGGCGGCGGACCCTCCTCCGGCCGGTGCGCGACCACCACCAGCAACGGCAGGTCGGCCAGCCGCTGCCCGACCCGGCGCAGCCAGGCCAGCGTGGTGCGGTCCAACCAGTGCCCGTCGTCGATGACCAGAGTGACCTGGCCGTGCTCGGCCAACCGGGACAGGAGCGCATCCAGCGCGGTGAACAGCAGGCTGTGTCCGGCCCCGGTCGGCTCGCCGATCAGGGTCAACGCGCGCGGCGTGACCGCATCCGCGTCCAGGTCCGGCACGCCGACCAGCGGTGCCAGCAGGGCGGCCGGTCCACCCAGCAGCCGGGCCACGGTCGCGTGGTCGAGCCGGCGCAGCCGTACCGCGATCGCGTCCAGGACGACCTGCAACGGCAGCCCACCGCCCAGCTCCCAGCCGGTGGCCCGCAGCAGGGTGCCGTCGGCTGGCAGCCCGGCCGTCCAGGCGTCCAGCAGTCTGGTCTTGCCGATCCCGGCCTCGCCCTGGACCCGTACCAGCACGGCGGTGCCCGTACCGGCCTGGGCGTACGCCTCGCCGAGCAGGCGCAGCTGTTCATCCCGGCCGGGCAGCCGCACTCCCGTCGCGCCGGCCGTGACAGGGGCCGTGACCGGCTCCGCCCGCAGCAGCTCGAGGTACCCGGCCGTGGTCTGCGGTGCCGGATCGACACCCAGCTCCTCGCGCAGCCGGGCCGCCAGTTCGGTGTACGCGGCGATCGCCTGGGCCGGCCGGCCCGAGTTGGCCAGGGCCACCATCAGCAGCCGCAGCGCCGCCTCGTCGTACGGCTCCGCGGCGAGTACCGCCCAGGCGGCGTCGGCCGCCGACCACGGATCGTGGCCCGCGAGCGCCACCTCGGCGCAGACCAGCCGGGCAGCGATCGCGGAGCGGGCCGCGGCGACCCGCTCCGGGTCCAGCCAATCGGCCGGCGGCTCATCCGGCAGCAGGACACCCCGGTCGAGCGCCAGCGCCGCGTCGATGGCGGCCCGGGCCGGTGCGACGGTACCGGCAGCCAACCGACGCCGGGCCTCGCCGACGAGCCCGACCAGGGCATCGACGTCCAGCCATTCGGCATGCAACGCGTACCCGGTGCCGACCCGCGGCAACCGCGCCGCCCCCAGTACCGCCCGCAGCCGGCTGACCAGCACCGACAGCTGATCACCGGGGTGGCCGGGCCGGTCCGGCTCGGGCCAGACCACCTCGACCAGCAGGTCCGCACCGACCGGACGCCCCCGGCCCAGGGCGAGCCGGGCCAGCAGCCGCCGTGCCTTCCGGCTGCCGAGCCGGGCGTACTCGACCCCCTCAACGTCCAAACCGCCCAGCAGCCGTACCCGAAGCGCCACACCGCCGGTATATCACCCGGCCAGCGCGCCGCCGGGTGAATCGACATCCGCAAACTTCCTGCAAGGCACCGCTGGCACGGTGAGCCCGTCAGCGTCCACGAGATGAGGGAGATGAACACCATGCCTGCTGCGGAACACAAGACCTTCGACAAGCCGGATGAGACCCGGCCGTTCAAGTTCGGTCGGGTCGACCTGCTCCGGATCGGCGACAGCGACATCGGCCGGCTCACCCTGGAGCCCGGCTGGCAGTGGTCCCAGCACGTCAAGCCGATCGCCGGCACCGACTGGTGCGAGGCGCCGCACTTCCAGTACCACGTGACCGGCACGCTGCGCATCAAGATGGTCGACGGCACCGAGTTCGACGCACATGCCGGCGACGTCACCGCCCTCCCCCAGGGCCACGACGCCTGGGTGGTCGGCGACGAACCGGTCGTGCTCGTCGACTGGTGGGGAGCCAGCAACTACGCCCGATGACCAGCCGGCGCGGTGTGCGGCTCCGGTTCATCACCGCGGTACGGGTGGCCGACACCGGAGCGCTGACGGTGGTCGTGAACGGGCAGCAGCTCCCGGTGTCCCGGCGCATGGCACCGGCGCTGCGCGGCCAGCTTCGCAACGCGGGCCGCCGTATCAAGACCGGGGCATGATGTTGGATGTGGTGGATGCGGTGGTCTTCGACCTGGACGGTGTGCTCATCGACTCGGAGCCGGTGTGGGAGGAGATACGACGGCGGTACGTCGCCGACAACGGCGGGCAGTGGCGGCCGGACACCCAGCGCCGGCTCATGGGGATGAGCACCGGCGAGTGGGCCCGGTACCTGAGCGAAGAGTTGAGCGTACGACGCACCGCGGAGCAGGTCGCCACCGACGTGGTGGCGCACATGGTGGCTCGGTACGCGACCCGGGTACCGCTGGTGCCTGGCGCGGAGGCGATCGCACGGGAACTCGCCCGCCACTGGCCGCTGGGCCTGGCGAGTTCGTCACCGCCCCGGCTCATCCAGGCGGCGTTGGACGCCACCGGACTCGCCGGTACCTTCGCGGTGACGCTGTCCACCGAGGACGTGCCGCACGGCAAACCGGCGCCGGACGTGTATCTCGCGACGGCCGAACGACTGGGCGTTGACCCGGCCGGCTGCGTGGCGGTGGAAGACTCGTCCAACGGGGTACGGTCGGCCGCCGCGGCGGGTATGCGCGTGGTCGCGGTACCGCACCGGCGGTACCCGCTGGACGAGGACGCGCGGATGCACGCGGCGCTGGTGGTCGCCGGTATCGGTGCGGTGACGCCGGATGCCGTACGGGCGGCCGGCACCGGCCCGGCGCGCGCCGGACGCTGAACTCATCGGCGGCGCGACCCTTTTCAAACGTCAATGCTTGCGTACGACGCGCTCCGGCTCGCCTGGCTTCCAGATCGTGACGTCCATGTGGCCGCTACCCACCTCAACCGCCGATGCGCCGGTCAGGTCGGCCGCGTACAGGTGGTGGAACTCCAGTCCCCGCAGATCGAACCCGGTGTCTTCGAACAGATCCGTGGCGAACCGTTGATGCAGCGCCTTGTCCGGGAGGTCGCGAACCACGCCCCACAACTTCGCATCGCCCTCGGTGACCTGTGTGTCAACGGTCGCCGTGTGCATGCAGAACCGCGGGTCGCGACCCAGGTCCCGGAACTTGGTCGTGTGCGGCATGCCGGCGATCCACAACTGGCCTTCGAAGATTCTGGGCTCCATCGGGCTGATTCTCGGGAAGCCGTCCGAGCGGATGGTGGCGAGCAGGCACAAGTTGCCGGTCGCGGCATGGCGACGGGCAAAGACGGCGGCTATCCGCGGTGCAGCTTCGGTGAACTCGTCCCAGGTCGTCATGCTCGTGACGCTACGACATACTTCTGACGCTACGACACCCGAAGCGCGGTGAGCCCGAGTACGGGTCAGGGAGGTGGTCATGGCAGGCCCACTGCTCGAGACCAAGCTCCATGTCCCCAGGCGGCGACGCGATCTGGTAGCGCGTCCGAGGCTGAGCGAGCGCCTGAACCGTGGGGTGGAGTAGGTGCTGACGCTCGTATCAGCTCCGGCCGGGTTGGGTAAGCTCGTCGAGATCCGCGCCGCCTACCGCGACCTCGCCGTCTAACCGTCGACAACCCGCTGGGCCCACCAAGGGCCCGGCCGCTGTCCGCGCAGGCCGACGGGCCCGGCACCCGACCGGTTAAGGCGCCGCGAGCGAGCACGCGCGCGACCGTTGCTGTCGCGCCGAGTTCTTTCAGGATGCCCAACCCGGCGACACGTGCCTGGTCGTCTTCGCCGGACCACGCTTGCTCGACCGCTTGCTCGTTGCGCTCGCCGAGCTTCCCCCACGCTGCCGCCGCTTCGCGCGATCGTCCGGCCAGCGACAGTGCCCACGGGCCTGGAACGTCGTCGGGCGCGGTCACGTCATGCCCCGCCCGTCGCAGGTACCCGCACAACTCCGCCTGCATCGCGGTATGCCCCGCATCCGTGGCCAACTCGAACGCCTTCCACACCGCCGGCGGTACCTCCTCGATCGTCCCGGTGAGCCAGCCGCCGGTGCAACGAGCCGTGCAGGCCGCCGAGGATGCGTCGCAGCGGGTGCGTCGCATCGACGTCCTCCTCCCGGAAGGTCAAAAACAGGATCGCCGGCACCCCGGGAATCCGGCGCGACAGGTAGCGGATCGCATCCAGCGTCGCGTCGTCGGCCCAGCGGACGTCCTCAACGATGACGATCGTCTCCGGCCGCGGCAAGGAACCGCAGCAGGGCGCGGAGGATGTCGTCCGGCGTGGCAGCCCCGGACAGTGCCGATGCGAGGTCGGGCAGCGCCTCGGCCATGTCCCGGAACGGTCCCAGACTGCGCGGCGCCAGAAGGTCATCACAGCCGCCCACCGCCACCACGATGTCGTCGTCGAGGCCGGTACCGCCACGCCGTCGATGCTGACGCTGAAGCCGCCAAGGAGGTCCACCGCGACCCGGACCGCTGGATATTACTGCCGATCAGAATCGGTGGCGAACGGGTCGAGCGGATGGTTCGGCGTACCGCCGCCTCACCTGGTCTGATGGCCGCGGAGTTGATCCTGCTCGCTGGTGTCTCCTACGGAGGTAGGGACATCACGGCGCCGCGGTTGCGCAACCTCCTCGCGCTCCTGGCCGGCGACCTGCGTACCGGCTGTGGCTGGCCCGGTTGGTGGCGGGCGTCTGGCCGGACGAGCTGCCGGAGAACCCGACGAAGGCGGTGCAGGTTCTGGTCTCCCGTGCCCGGGCCCAGCTCGGCCCGGAGGTCATCGTCAACACTCCGACCGGGTACCGGCTCGCCCTCTACGAGAACCAGATCGACGCCTCCGCCGTGCTGGTACGTGCACCGGCCGGCGTGCAGCGCGCCAGAGCCGGCGACCACGCGGCGGCCCTCGCCCAGGCCGAGGCGCCTCGCACGGTGGGCGGGCGCCCCGGCGGCCGACGCCGCGCCCGATGATCCGCTGTCCGTGCTGCGGATGGAACGCGTGTCGACGTACCAGTCGTTGGTACGGGCGCGGGCGTTGGCGCTGTCCCGGCTGGACCGGTACGGCGAGGCCGTCGACGTGCTTGCCGGTCTGGTTCAGCAACGGCCGCGCGAGACGAGTCAGGTCGGCCAGTCGTCGCCGGCTGCGAGCCGTCGCCGGAGCAGCTCCTCCAGCGCGATCCGCTCGCCGTCCCGGGCGCCATCGCCGATCACCAGCCGCGGCTCCCCGGGGCCTACGGATACGCCGGTGAACCGGGCGCGCACCGACGCCGGGACGGTCAAGACGTAGAACTCGCCGTCCTCGCCGACCGCGAGAACGCCGTCCGGGCGCAGGTACCAGCCGCGCAGGCCGGTACGGTAGCGGCCGCGGCCATGGTATGGACGGGCGGTCAGCGCAGTCGGCCGCAGGCCGCGCTCGCGGGCCTGCGCGGCGAACTGGGCGACGAGGTCCCGGGCACGGGCGATCTCGGCAGCGGTCTGCCGGTCCAGCGCGGCGCCGTGCGCGGCAACCGTCCGGTCCCGCTGGCGTCGCCACTGCGCTTCATCCACCAGCCGATCCCGACCTTCCGCGAAGAATCCTCCGTACCCACCCTACTCACACCGGCCAGGGCAGCTGGCCGGGCGGCGGTGGCCTACCCAGGCGGCGGGAGCGTGGCCAGCCGCTTGCGGGCGGTGCCGATCGGCCAGCCGAACGCGCGGGCGAGTTCGGCCGGCGTCGTCTCGATCATGGTGTCGGCGAACCGGCCCAGACGCGTTCCTCGGCCGGCCCCATACCGGTGGCGAAGGGCACGTCGTCCGGCCCGGCGACCGCTTCCCACAACGATGGAGCGACACCCCGGCACCGTACCGCCCGGCTACGACATTTACCGCCACAGCTCCGGCACGACGACCAGGACGACGGTACCCCCGACGAACAGCGATGCGATGCCGAGCGATTCCGTCCAGTTGCCGATGTCGGCGGTTGCGGCCGGCAGGCCCGTGGTCCGGCTGAGGACGTAGCCGATGATGACGGCGGTGGCGAGCGCTGCGGCGGCGAGGAGGGCCATGCGGTCGTCGCGCACGGCCAGGACGGCAGCCAGCAGCAGACTCGCGATGATGAGCCCGATGAAGGCCACACCCAGATACGGCGTCTCCTCCATCTTGCCCGGCAGGTCGAGCAGGTGGATCAGGGCGATGCCCAGCAGTCCCATCGTGGCGACGGCGCGCCGGATGGAAGCATCGGCGCGGCCGCCCGCGCGCAAGGTGACGGTTTCGATGGTGGGTAGCGGAGACCGGGTGGCAGGCATGTCATCATCCCCTCAGCACACTCCGAAGTGGTGGTGTATCTCCGAAGCGTCACACGCCACAGCGAACCGTCAGGCTGACCGTCGCCTGATGACTCAGCCCGCCACTGGTACCGGTGATTGTCAGGGTGAAGACTCCGCGCGTGGTCGAGGCGGTGGTCCGGACAGTCATCGTCACCGATCCGGGTGCGCTCAACGGGTTTGGCGCGAGGCTGGCCGAGGAGCCGGCCGGCAGCCCCGACACCGACAGGGACACCGCACCGGTGAAGCCACCCGTCGCCGACACCGCCACGGTGTACGACGCGCTCTGCCCGCGCGACACAGTCACCGCGGACGGGCTCGCCGCAGCGTGAAGTCCCGGGCCACGACGACCAGCATCACGCCGACGGTGTGCGCGATCGAACGGCTGGTCGCCGTGACGGTCAGCGGATAGGTCCCGCCTGGCGCCCCGGTCGCGGTCGTCACCCGCAACTGGGCGGTACCGGCGGCGGTGACGACCGAGGGGGTGAACGTGGCGGTACCCACCGCGGCGGGCAGCCCGGTAAGGGCGAGGGACACGCCTGCGGTGAAGCCGTTGCGCGCGCTGATGGTCACGGTGTACGCGGCCGCGGTACCGGCCTTGACCGTACGGCTGGCCGGCAGCGCGGTCAGGCCGAAGTCGGGGGGTGGCGACAGGACGAGCGTCGCGAAGGCGCTGTGCCCGGCCGGGCCGCTCGTGCCGGTGATGGTGAGCGGGTAGGTGCCGTTGGCCGCACCGCTCGCAGTCGAAACGGTCAGTTGTGCGGTACCGGCCGTGGTCACGACCGGTGGGCTGAACGTCGCGGTACCGGCCGCCGCCGGCAGGCCGGCCAGGCTGAGCGAGACGTCACCGGCGAACCCCCGTCCGTCCACTGTGGACGAGGTTGAGGACCACGTCGTCCGCGGTGTTCGGCTTTCCGTCCGCCCCAGACCCTCCAGTTGCACGGTCACGTCGGGGATCGCCGGCTCGTAGTCCTCGTGCGCGGCGAAGCGCGCGTCGAACTCGTTGCGGGTGGTGGCGAAGTAGGTGATCCCGACGATCTGCTGCCCGGGCAGGCCGGCCGGCGTGTGGGCGTAGTCGTACTTGCCCCAGTCGACGACCGCCCGGTGCCCCTCGGTGAGCAGCTGGTTGTTGAGCAGGCCGCCGCCGAGGTCGGTCGGCACGTGCGTGGAGATGCCGGGGTTGTAGTCCATCGTTGCCGGTCGATGCGCACTGCACCCCGAAACCCGCACCCTGCAGTGCCCGCGCGATCAACCGCGCGAGCCGTTCGTCGTCCTCGACCACGAGCACCCGCCCCATCCGAGCCTCCTCGGCGGCCGCGTCCCTGTGTGCGTTTCACCATGGCGCCACCTGAAGATCAAACAGGAATAGCCAAAACGGCCATCACGAAAAGACCGTGAGAACGGCCATGGGTGGTCTCTATACTCACGAACCGGTCAGAACAGGCTCTCGCGAACCGGGTCAGACCACGTCTAGTCGAACAGCTCCTCCAGGAACCCCCGGCGCTTCTTGCGCTTCCCGGGTCCGTGCTGTTCCCCGTAGACGGGGTACTCGTCGGAGTCGTAATCCCGGTACGGCCGCTGGGGCTGTGGTCCGCCCTGATTCCGGGCCGCAGGCGGGCCGCCGTGCCAGCTGGTTTCCGCGTCGACCAGACGCTCCAGCTCACCCCGGTCGAGGAACAAGCCCCGGCACTCGACGCACTGGTCGACGGTCACGCCGCTGCGCTCGTACTGTCGCATCTGTCCATGGCATTTCGGACACATCATCTGCATGCCGTCAACAGTATCCGGCTCAGGTCAGCGGGAACGGAGGCTGCCACAACGGCTCGGCGGCCACGCACGATACGGCCAGGGTGGCTCAACCAGTGGCGACTGCGAAGATGTGCATCGCCGGTTGGCTGGCAACAGCACTTGCACTGATGTCGGGCAGCATCAGGTAGCGCACGACCTTGCCCGGGAGTAGTGCAACGGAGACGGCGTACAGGTGGACGGTCTGGTTCCGCCTGCCCTGCGCCGTGTTGATGTGGTCGAAGGTGCCGACGATGTCGCTACCGGGTGCCGGGGTGCCGGACCACCAGTCGGCCAGGGTGAGGGTGAACGATTGGGTGCTGCCGTCGGAGTACACAACCGTGGCGATGCCTGAGGCGGTGCCGTAGTCGGCTGCGCCGAGCAGGCCGAGCCTGCCGCCGGAACCCGCCAGTACCACCGACTGTCCGGATGCCAGCGCGTTGTCCGAGGTACCCGGGACGGCGGTCGGCCAGGTAAAGGTCAGCCCGCTGTGGGTGATGCGGGCGCCCGGGGTGAACCCGGCCGCCGCCAACGCCTGTGCGGAGTAGCTGAAGCCCCCACCGTCGAGGTCGCCCGCGGCCGGGTCGGCGTCGGCGCTGATGCCTGGGTTGTTGAACGCCGCGGCCAGCGACGCGTACGGCACCGACATCTCCGCCGATGTCATGTCCTCACGCCGGGCGCCCCGGTAGGTGGACATCGCGGTGAACGGGTACCTTCCCGGCTGGGCTGTCGCCGGCACGGTGACGCTCCAGGTCGTCTGTACCGACTGGCCGCTGTCGACGCGATCGAAGGTCGAGGGTGAGGTGGCCGCCACCGTCCAGCCACCCGCGGCCGAAAGGGCCGTCGTGACGCGATCCTTTGGCAGACCTGCGGCGTTGCGGAACCTGGTTGTCGCGGTGACGGTGGACCCGGGCGCGGCCACCGGCGGCGCGTCAAGGATGAGCCCGCCCAGTACCACGACGACGGCGGATCCGTCGACGCCGTCGACCGTGACTGTGATCGTGGCGACGCCGTCGCCGACCGCCTTGACCTGCCCGGTACCGCTGATCGTGACCGCAGCCGGATCGCTGCTGCGATAGGCCACTTCCACCTGGGAGAGGTCCACGAAGGACTGGTCGTTGTTGACCGCCTCCACGACATTGTCCGCCGTGATGCTGAGATTGCGGCGTTCCCGTGCCGGGTTCGTGTCATCTTTGATCCACTGATTCTTGCCGGTCAGATCCAGTGTGTCGCCGACGGTGAAGATGACGCTCTCCGGCTGCACGGTGACGTACCGGACGTGCGGGGTGAGCGAGCCGGACACCTCCACGGTGGCCGAACCGACGACGGTGGCTGCGTCGCGCCCCACCTGAAACTCGTACGCTCCGGCGTGGACGACCGACCGCATCGCGGTGGCGTCCCAGAAGGCAAGGTCACTGACCTTCACCGGCAACCGGATGTGCTGGCGCTGGCCGGGACGCAGGACCGCCGTCTTCGTGAAGCCCGCCAGCCGCTTGATCGGAAGCTCCACATCGGGAACCGGGAACGGGGTCGCGAGGTAGAGCTGGGCGACCGTCGCGCCGCGCGTGCTACCGGTGTTGGTGATATCGAAGCTGACGGTGACGGTGCCGTCCGCGGAGACCTGTGGCGGGTCGACGGACACGTTCGAGTACGCGAAGGTCGTGTAGCTCAGGCCGTAGCCGAACGGGTACGTCGGCGTTCCGGTGAAGTACTGGTAGGTGCGGCCGATGCCACCGGTGGCGCCGGGGACCAGCCCGTAGTTGGACATCGCGGGGAGTTGCGCGTCGTCCCGGTACCAGGTGAAGTTGAGGTGCCCGCTGGGGTTCTGCTTCCCCAGGAGCGCGTCGGCCAGCGCCGTGCCCTGACTCTGGCCGTTGTAGCCGCTGAACAGGATGGCCGGTACCGCACCCTGCACGTCATCGATCTTCACCGGCCCGTTGGATTGGATGACCAGTAGGGTGTTCGCGTTGCCCAGCCTGGAAACCTGCGTGATCAATGAGCCGTAGTTGCCGGGCATCGCCAGGCTGGTGCGGTCGCGGCCCTCGTCGGCGGTGTCGGCGTCGGTACCGACGAACACCACCACCAGGTCGGCCGATCTGATTTCGTCCGACGTGCGGGCGCTCAGCACGGCGGGTCCGGTCGCTGTGGTGGAGGTGTGGGCGGCGTCGTAGACCACCGAGGCGGTCGGGTTGGCGCGCAACACCGCCGCCCTGATCCCCTGCACGGCGTTCGCCTGGAAGTAAGGGCTGCCCGAGTAGTCGCCGAGGGTGACCTTGTCCGCCAGGTCGCCGAGGATGACCACCCTGTTGAGGTACTGGGCGTTCGCCGGGAGCAGCGGTCGGCCCAGTGTCGGAACGGTGTTGTTTTTCAGCAGTACCAGGGAGTTCGCCGCAACCTTCGCGGCGAGTGCCTGGTGTGCCGGGCTCTGAATCACGTCTTTGGTGATCTTTGTGTACGGGGCACGCTCGGCCGGGTCGAACTCTCCGGTCCGCATCCGGACCGTGAACACGTGCAGCAAAGCGTTGTCGATCACGCCCTCGCTCAGCACGCCGGCGCGGATCGCCTGCTCGATATTGGCCAGGTTGTCCTCGTCGCCGGTGCAGTTGAGGTGGGTGCCGGCGCGCAGTGCGTATGCCTGTCCACCGGCCGCGCCGGAGATCCGTGTCCCGGCCGCGTTGGTCCACGTCGCGTTGTCGCCCTTGTGGTCGGTGGACCAGCCAGGCGGCGCCCAGTCATGGCCGGCCGGGAACCTCTTGTACGTGGTGCCCACGGCGCCGCAGTCCGACGTGACGTAGCCGGTGAACCCGAACGTGCGCTGCGCGATCTGGTTGACGGTGTAGGTATTCGCTACTGCGGGGGTGCCGTTGATCGCGTTGTAGGCCGTCATCAGGCCAGCGACATGTGCCTGCTCGATCAACCCCGGAAAGTGCCTGAGGTAGTACTCCCGCAGCGAGCGGTCGTCCACGTCCGAGGACACGCCGGTACGGCCTACTTCGACGTTGTTCAATGCATAGTGCTTGGCGGTGGCTGCCACCTTCAGGTACCCGACAAGGGAGGTACCGTCCAGTGCCTGGCCCTGGTAGCCGTTCACGTACGCGCCCGCCATCCGGGCCGCGAGGTACGGATCCTCGCCGAACGCCTCATCGGTCCGGCCCCAGCGTGGATCGCGGTCGAGGTTCACCGTCGGGGCCCAATAGGTGAGGCAGCCGTAGTTGCCCGGCAGCGGCCCGAGGTTGTTCTGGCCGATGCCCCACAGGGACTTGTCCAGGAACCCCCGCGCCTCACTGGAGATGGCCGTCGCCTCGGCATGGAGCAGCCCGGGATCCCAGCTCATCGAAGACGCGAAGTTGCTGGGGAAGCTCGTGGCGTGCACCCCACCGGACACGTCGCCGTGGTCCGTGTTCGCACCCAGGCTGTTGATCCCGTGCTGGCCCTCGTTCGAGTACGTGTACTGCTGCACACCCAGCCTGCCGATCGCCGGCGCACTGGTGGTACGCAACTGCAGCACCTTTTCCACCAGGGTCATGCGCGACACCAGGTCTGCGGCGCGCTCCGCGAAGGAGTAGCGGGTGTCCCGGTAGACCGGCACAGGACGGCGTGCCGGCCGGAGGGCGGCCACCAGCCCGACCCCGGCGATCGCACCGATCGAACGCACCGCGTCCCGGACAGCCTCCACGAGTGTCGCCGCGCGTAGCGGTCTATGCGTTCCCATCTCGCCTCCGTGGTAGCGCAACGCGGCCTCGGCCGACGCAGCTGGCCCACCGTCGCAGGACTGTCGTCCGGCAGCTACCCAGACGACGTGCGATCACCCTTGCCGACGTCCGGGCTCCTAGGCTAAGGCTCGCGGGTGCGGGTCCGCACCCATCCCCGCCGTGGCACCCCAGCGATGGCCCGGCGGACAGCTGTGATGCTGGTCGTCGGATCGGCCCACATGGCCTCGAGCGCGGCGACCTGCGGGTCATTCACGAGTTGCTCGACGTCGTAGATCGGGGCGAGCGCGGCGCCGGCCTCCTGGAACTTCTCGTGCACCTCGTCGAAGTCGCGCGCCCGGATCCACGACGAGACCGCCGCGTCGAGCAGCTCACCGCGCTGGACCCGTTCCCCGGCCGAGGCGAACCACGGTTTCGTGGCTCTTCGCACTTGACCGGGCTTGTGTTGTCGTTTGATTGCGCTGCGTGACGGTACGCTGTTACAGCGCGTGATCGCTGGACGTGGGCGCGGTTCGGCGTGTCGGAACGCTGAGGTACCCGCGACTTCCAAGATCATG
>WNGG01000696.1_pt1 | contig 36579 bp, 39 predicted proteins | sample 5400661 | NCBI WGS metagenome assembly WNGG01 (sample SAMN13153372, study PRJNA577476) | soil metagenome | isolation source: 100 cm soil or saprolite under Garry oak tree replicate 1 | place: USA:California | collected 2016-06-15
GCGAACACGATCTCATCGAGATCAAACTGGTCGATCTCCAGCACGGCCCCACTCCAGCCCATCCGGTCCGCGTCCGAGCGTATCCGCACCCCGGTCAAGCCCACCGCTGCAGCCCCAGCAGGCTCACCGTCGGTGAACATCGTGAGACACCGCAGGAGCCCAGCGTCGGAACAGCGTTCGCCTGCGCGCGACCCCTCCGTTTGGGTATCCGTTTCGGGTGGGGCGGACGGGACTCGAACCCGTGACCGAGCGATTATGAGTCGCCTGCTCTAACCAGCTGAGCTACCGCCCCGGCGCCGCTAGCTTACCCAGCGACGAACAAAGATGGTTTCCGCCGTGATTGCCCGCGCCGTGGCGATTACCCAGCCAAGATCAAAAGCTCCCCCGTTTGGACTCGAACCAAAAACCTACCGGTTAACAGCCGGTTGCTCTGCCAATTGAGCTACGGGGGATCGCACCCGCCCCAGCCGGTAGCCGGTGGAAGCGACCCGGACAAGAGTACAGGACGACCCCCAGGTGCGCGCACCGGGTTTGCCCAGACCCGCCGCTGTGCCATCCTCTCGGGCAATCGCCACTTTGGGCTGCGCGTTTAGTCATCCACGCGGCAGGATACTAGTTCAGGCAGGACAACAGGGCGTAGGCATGACGTACGGGCGCAGACGCGCTGGTACGTCACGTCCGATACGGAGGGAGCCGCGATGCGCGGAAAGTTGATGTTCCTCGGCGGGCTCGCCGCGGGCTTCGTCCTAGGCAGCCGGGCTGGCCGCCAGGCCTACGACGAGCTGGTCAGCACGGCCAAGAAGGTCAAGGAGAGCCCCACCGTGCAGGAGGCCGCGGGCGTCGTCCAGGCGCAGGCGACCAAGGTGTACGAGCAGAGCAAGGCCACCGTCACCGACAAGCTCAGCAACACGCGCATCGGTGAACGGCTCCGCTCCAGCGCCACCGGCACCGAGCCGGTGGCGGTCGGAACCACCAGCACTGGATCGTCGACGCTGCCCCCGGACACCACCGGCACCTTCTAGAACCGGGCATCACCGGCCCGCGTCCCGCCGGGGCGCGGGCCGGCCCACGTTCCGGAGATCTCGCCGGGGTTACTTGAGTAGCAGGCGCCCCATCCGGCGCCCGGCGACGAGCAGGCCGAGCGCGGTCATCGCGAGCAGGTACCCGGCGTGTACCAGCGCTGCCGCGGGCTGTTCCGACCCGGTGGTGATCCCCCGGATCAGCTCGACGCCGTGATAGAGCGGCGTGGCCTCGATGAGGGCGCGGAGCCCGGCCGGGTAGGAGCCGACCGGGGCGAACGTGCCGGAGAACAGGAACAGCGCGAACTGGATCGTCCCCATCACGTCGAAGTCCTGCCAGCTGCGCATGAACGTGGACAGCGCCATACCCAGCCCGCCGAACGCGAACCCGACCAGCAGCGTCGCCGGGAAGGCGGCAAGCGCCCAGAGCGGCTTGGTCAGCCCCATCGCAACCATCACGCCGAGGAACGCCGCGCTGTAGAGCGCACCCCGTGCCATCGCCCACAGCAGCTCCCCGATCGCCACCTCCATCGGCCGTACCGGGGTCGCCAGGATCCCGTCGTACAGCCGCACGTACCGCATCTTCCCGAAGAAGTTGAACGTGGACTCGGCCAGTGCTCCGGTCATCGCCGAGGAGGCGAGCATCGCCGGCGCCACGAACTGCGCGTAGGGCACCAGGCGACCGTCGGGCAGCGGCAGGGTACCGACCAGCCGGCCGACCCCGATGCCGATGGAGAACAGGTACAGCAGTGGCTCGAAGAAGCCGGAGATGACCACGATCCAGTAGGCCGAGCGGAGCGCGGCGAGGTTGCGCCGGGTCACCGAGCCGGACCGGCGTGCCGAGGCGTCCAAGCGGCCGAGCGCCCCGGGTCCGAACGATGTCGCGACGACCAACCCAGTCCCTCCTACGTCACGAGCCGGCGCCGGAAGGCGCGCAGGGCCAGCCAGTACCCCAGCGCCATCCATCCGCCGAGGTAGGCCAGGTGCGCGACGATGCCGAGCGCGGACAGTTGCACGCCGGGCAGGGTGGCGGCCCGGCATACTTCGGTGGCGTGCCACAGCGGGGACAGGTAGGCGACCACGCGCAGCGCGCCGGGCAGCGCGGCGATCGGGAAGTACACGCCGGAGAACAGCCCGAGCGGGATGAGCGCGAACCGCATCAGCAGCGAGAAGTAGCTGTCGCTGACCACCCGGGCGGAGAACGCGTGTACCGGCGCCGCGGCCGCGAGCCCGAGCAGCGCGCAGACGAGCGGGACGGCCACGGCCCACGGCGAGTGCACCGCACCGAACAGCGCGGCGATGCCCAGGAACACGACGCTGGTGGTCACCAGCCGGAACAGGATGAACAGCAGCTCGCCGCTCAAGATGTCGGCGATCCGCAGCGGCGTGGCGATCAGCGAGTGGAACGTGCGGCTCCATTCGAACCCGCTCAGCACCGGCCACATCGACTCGAAGGTGCCCAGGTTGAGAGCGCCCAGCGCGACCTGGCCGGGGACGATGTAGTCCAGATAGCGCACCTGGCCGAGCCGGCCGCCCGCGTCGACGAAGTGCCCCACCCCGACGCCGAAGCCGACCATGATGAGCACTGGCAGGACGAACGAACCGAGCACCGAACCGCGCCAGGTGCGCCGGTAGACCACCAGGTACGACTCGAGGACGGCGAGGGCGGGGCGCATCAGTCGACCAGGGTCCGGCCGGTCAGGTGCAGGAAGACGTCCTCCAGGCCGCTGCGCCGGACCAGCACGCTCGCCGGAGCCAGACCCAGCCGGTGTACCGCGTCGGCAGCCGCGTCGCCGTCCTCGGCGTAGAGCAGGATCCGGTCGGGCAGCACCTCCACCCGCTCCCCCAGCTCGGCCAGCTTCCCCGCCACGTCGTCCGAGGCGGTCTCCGGGAACCGCAGCTCGACGACCTCGCGGGTGGAGTACCGCTCGATCAGCGCGCGGGGCGAGCCCTCGGCCACGATCCGGCCGCCGTCCATGACGACCAGCCGGTCGCACAGCTGCTCCGCCTCGTCCATGTAATGCGTGGTCAGCACGAGCGTCATGCCCTGCTGCTTGAGCCGGAACAGGCGGTCCCACACCAGGTGCCGGGCCTGTGGGTCGAGGCCCGTGGTCGGCTCGTCGAGCAGCGCGATGTCGGGGTTGTTGACCAGCGCCCGGGCGATGGTCAGCCGGCGCTTCATCCCGCCGGACAGCGGCTCGACCCGGCTTTCGGCCCGTTCGGCGAGCTGGACGAACTCCAGCAGCTCGGCCGCCCGCGCCTTCGCGGTGCGCCGCGGTATCCCGAAGTAGCGGGCGTAGGTCACCAGGTTTTCGGCGACGGTCAGCTCCGGGTCGAGCGAGTCGAGCTGCGGGCAGACGCCGAGCCGGGCGCGGATGGCGGGCCCGTCGCGGCGCGGGTCCATACCGAGGATGCGCAGCGTGCCGGCCGTCGGCCGGGAGACGCATCCGATCATCCGCATGGTCGAGCTCTTGCCGGCGCCGTTGGGGCCAAGGAAACCGAACGCCTCACCGCGGCCCACGTCCACGTCGATGCCCGCAACCGCCGTGAAGTCGCCGAAACGCTTGACCAGACCGCGGGCGTGGATCAGGGGATCATCCGGCACGCGCCGACCCTAACCCGGGGGTACGACATCCCGCCGCCGGATTACTCCCGCACCTGGTCGACGATCCGGCCGGTGGCCTCGACAGTCATCGGGTCGTCGGAATCGACTCCCGGGTCGTACCGGACGGTCCAGCGCAGCCCGTCGACGCCCGGTACCCGCCGGGCCGCCACCCGGACCCCACCGCCACCGGGCAGCGGATGGTGCCCGGAGTACCCGACCGAGCGGGTCACCCGGGCGCGCACCTGATGCGGCAGATCGCGCGCCGCCACGAGCCGGAACGACACCGCCGGCTCGTCCGCCACAACGGTGTACCCCGCCCGCGAAGCCACCTTCCGCGCCGGGATCACCACGAGCGTCGATCCGTCCCAGGTCGCCTTGTGGATCAGATGCCACGACAGGAAATCCGGCAACCAAAGACCGAGGTTCGTGGCGACCAGTACCCCCGAATCGGAGTCCGACCACGCGACCACCCGCTCGTCGCGGGCCAGCGGCGGCCGGCTCGCGACCGGCGGTGCGGGAGGCCGGCGGAATATCACAGCTGCTCCTGGTTCGCTCCGCGCGCCGCTTTGGTGCGACGTCTTCCCTCGTCGCTACGCTCCTCAGTCCAGACGCCGCCGCGCCGCGCTCCACTCACAGCCCGCCTGCCGCCTGGTCCCGCAACGCCCGCGCGTGCTGTTCCAGCGAAACCAGTTCGCCGAACAGCCGCAGGTGCTCGTCGACGTGGGTCACCGGGTTCAGCCGCTGCAGCCGGGACTTCAGCTCCTTGACCCGACTGTCCACAGTGAACAGTTGCAGTTGGGACAGCACGACCCCGACGTACCTGGGATCCGGCTCCGCGGACAACCGCAGCGGCTCCACGGCCAGCTCGCCGACGAGCGCCTTGGCGGCCAGGTCCGCGCAGGCGTCGCGGACCCGTTCGACCCAGCCGGCGCCGGCGACCGCGCCGGTCGCGCCGCCGGCCTCCGCGATCGCCGCGCGGACCGCGATGTGCACCGGATGGTGGTACCCGTCGACCGCGACCGAGTCGAACATCGGCCCGGCGAGCACCGGTACCTGCAGCGCCAGCTTCAGCGCCTCGCGCTCGACGATCTCGTGTGGACTGTCCACAGTGGACGGCGGGCGTCCGGCAGCCGCGGGAGCGACGGACCCGCCCGACCGGGCCACTGCCCGCTGCACGGTCTCGAGCTCCATGCCGAGGTCGCCGGCCAGCTTCCGCGCGTACTCAGGGCGCAGCGCGTGATCCTTGATCTTCGCGACGAGCGGCGCGGTGGACCGCAGCGCGCCCACCCGCCCCTCGGCCGTATCCAGGTTGTACCGCGACAGCACCGAGCGCAGCGCGAACGCGATCAACGGCTCGCGGCGCGCCACGAGATCCCGTACCGCCGCATCGCCCTTGGCCAGTCGCAGCTCGCAGGGGTCCATGTTGTCCGGGCCCACCGCGATGTAGGTCTGGCCGACGAACCGCTGGTCGTCCTCGAACGCCCGCAGCGCCGCCTTCTGCCCCGCCGCGTCCCCGTCGAAGGTGAAGATGATCTCCCCGGCGAACGCGTCGGTGTCCATCAGCAGCCGGCGCAGTACCGAGATGTGGTCCGCGCCGAACGCCGTACCGCAGGTCGCCACGGCCGTCGGTACCCCGGCGAGGTGGCAGGCCATGACGTCGGTGTACCCCTCGACGACCACCGCCCGGGCCTGTCGCGCGATCTCCCGCTTGGCCTGCTCGATGCCGTAGAGCACGTGCGACTTCTTGTACAGCGGCGTCTCCGGGGTGTTGAGGTACTTCGGCCCGTCGTCGTCCGCGAAGAGCTTGCGGGCCCCGAATCCGATGACGTCGCCGGCCAGGTCGCGGATCGGCCACAGCAGCCGGCGGCGGAACCGGTCGATCAGCGAGCCGGACCGCGCCTCCTTGGCCAGGCCCGCGGTGACCAGCTCGGTACCGGTGAAGCCCTTCTGTCGCAGGTGCTTCACCATGGCGTCCCAGGCCTCCGGCGCGAAGCCGCAGCCGTACCGCTGTGCCGCGTCCCGGTCGAACCCGCGCTGCGCCAGGAACTCCCGGGCCGCCCGGGCGCCCGGCGCGCCGAGCTGGTCGGCGTAGAACTCGGCAGCCGACGCGTGCGCCGCGACCAGCCGCTGCTTCTGCCCCTGCGGGCGGACCGGCGCCGGACCGGCCTCGAGGTACCGCAGCTGAATACCGGCCTTCCCGGCCAGCCGCTCGACGGCCTCCACGAACGTCAGGTGGTCGGTCTCCATGACGAACCGGATCGCGTCGCCGCCGGCGCCGCAGCCGTGGCAGAAGTACAGGTTGCGCGACGACGAGACGGTGAACGACGGGGTCTTCTCGTCGTGGAACGGGCACAGGCCCTTGAGGTTGCCACCGCCGGCCGGCTTGAGCGTCACCCGCTCGGAGATCACGTCGACGATCGAGGTGCGCTCGCGCACCAGCCCGATGTCCTCGTCGCGGATCTTGCCTGCCATGGCCGCCGGTCACCTCCGGCCTACATCCTGCCCTGTGCGCGGCGCGATCGACGAGCCGGCCGGACCGCGGCGCGTCAGTACCCTCCGGGCCCACCTCCGCCGCTGCCGCCGCCGAAGATCACTGCCAGCACGATGATGCCCGCGAGCACGACCAGCACTGCGAGCACGATCCAGAGCCGCCTAAGTACCGCCACCGCCTCACCTCCGTCAGCCCGCGGCGTCGTACGCCTCGGTCAACCAGTCGCGAACCTGGTCGTCAACGTCATCAACGCAGGTCAGCCGTACCACGTTCACCACCCGGCCGGCCGGGAGCCGCAGCGTGCGGACCACCCGCGGATCATCCAGCCGGCGCATCAGCACCAGCTCCAGCGACAGGCTGCGCCCGGATGGTCCACGAGGCCAGCTTAGGGACACTGTGTGGACCCGGCTTGCTATCGTCTGGCCGATGTGTGGAGAGGCGCCACGCCGGCTGGCGAGGGAGTGACCGCGGTGGGACTGTTCGACAAGATCCGAGGCGAGCTCATCGACATCGTTCAGTGGCTGGACGACAGCCGCGACACGATCGTCTGGCGCTTCCCCCGGTACGAGAACGAGATCAAGATGGGCGCCAAGCTGGTCGTTCGGGAGTCGCAGATGGCGGTCTTCGTGAACGAGGGCACGATCGCCGACGCGTACCACCCGGGCACCTACACGCTCGAGACGCAGAACATGCCGATCCTGTCGACGCTGAAGGGCTGGAAGTACGGCTTCCACTCGCCGTTCAAGGCCGAGGTCTACTTCGTCAACACCCGGCAGTTCACCGACATGAAGTGGGGCACGCCCAACCCGGTGATCGTCCGCGACCCGGAGTTCGGCATGGTCCGGCTGCGTGCCTTCGGCGCCTACTCGATGCGGGTCGTCGACCCGCCCAAGCTGCTCAAGGAGCTGGTCGGCACCGACCCGCAGTTCCGCACCGAAGAGGTGCAGGAGTACCTGCGCCAGATGATCGTGGGCCGGCTGGGCAACGCGCTCGCGACGGCCCAGGTCCCGATGCTCGACCTCGCCGCGCACCAGGACCGCATCGGGGTCCAGCTCGCCGGCGTGCTGTCCGAGGATCTGTCCGACGTCGGCATCCACATCGCGAAGTTCATCATCGAGAACATCTCGGTGCCGCCGGAGGTCGAGGCGGCGCTGGACAAGCGCACCCAGATGGGCATCGTCGGCAATCTGGACCAGTACACCAAATTCCAGACCGCCAACGCGATCGAGGACGCGGCCAACAACCCCGGCGGTGGCGCGAGCGAGGGGATCGGCCTGGGTGTGGGCCTCGCGGTCGGCCAGCAGGTGGCCGGCAGCCTGGGCCGGGCCCCGGCGCCGGCCGGACCCGCGCCGGGGGCGCCCGCCGGGCCGCCGCCGCTACCGCCGCAGGAGCAGTGGTACGCCGGCATCGGCGGCCAGCAGCAGGGCCCGTTCGACCGCGCGGGGATGGCCGCGCAGGTCCGCAGTGGCGCGATCACCGCCACGACGCTGGTGTGGAAGCAGGGCCTTTCCCAATGGGTACCGGCCCAGCAGGTACCCGAGATCGCCGAGATCCTCGGCAGCGTGCCCCCGCCGTTGCCGCCCCAATCATGAGCGATCAGACCTGGCAGGCGACACCGTCGTCGTCGCACTCGTACCCCTGCCAGAGCTGCGGTGCCCGGCTGGAGTTCGCCCCGGGTACCAACGCGCTGCGCTGCCCGTACTGCGGGCACATGCAGCAGCTCGCCGACACCGGCCGGCAGGTCACCGAGCACTCCTACGACGAGCTCGCGCGGTTGCCCCGCAAGCCCGTGGCCAGCCTCGCCGCGAACGTCTTCGCCTGCCAGAAGTGCGGCGCGAAGACGGAGAGCGACGCGCTGGCCGACGTGTGCCAGTTCTGCGGCGCGGCGGTGGTGGCCGAGGTCTCCGGCGGCGAGATGGTCGTCCCCGAGGCGGTACTGCCGTTCGTGGTGGACCGCAGCGGGGTGCGCGAGGCGCTGCGGAAATGGGTCAGGTCGCGCTGGTTCGCGCCGTCGAAGCTCAAGCGGGTCAGCGAAACCGAGCAGGTGAGAGGCACCTACCTGCCGCACTGGACCTACGACGCCCGGACGGTGTCCGACTACACCGGGCAGCGCGGCGAGCACTACTACACGACCGAGACGTACACCGACAGCGACGGCAACCAGCAGACCCGGCAGGTGCAGCACACCCGGTGGTACCCGGCGAGCGGGACCGTGTCGCGCGACTTCGACGACGTGCTGGTCTCCGGTACCCGCCGGCTGGACAACAAGTACCTCGACAAGCTGACCCCGTGGCCGCTGCACCTGGCCCAGCCCTACCAGCCGGACTACCTGGCCGGATACACCGCGCTGCGGTACGAAGTCGAGCCGGAGGCCGGGCTGGAGGTCGCCAAGGGCCAGATGGGCAAGGTCATCCACACCGACTGCGAACGCGACATCGGCGGCGACGAGCAGCGGGTCCAGTCCATCCAGACCCGCTACTTCGACCTCATGTTCAAGCTGATGCTGCTGCCGGTGTGGCTCGCCGCCTACATCTACGCGGGCAGGACCTTCCAGGTGATGGTCAACGCGCACACCCGCGAGGTGGTCGGGCAGCGGCCGTACAGCGCCTGGAAGATCATCTTCGCGATCTTCACGGCCATCGCGGTGATCTCGATCATCATCGTGCTGATCGCCCTGGGACACCACCATCGATAGCTTCACCAACGCCGGCCTGCGGTTCGACGTCTCCGACGACGGGCCGCCGGACGGGCCGGTGGTGATCCTGCTGCACGGGTTCCCGGAGGACCGGTTCAGCTGGTCGGGGGTCACCCCGCCGCTGGCCGCCACCGGGTACCGGGTGCTCGCGCCCGACCTGCGCGGGTACTCGCCCGGTGCGCGGCCGCGCCGCCGGCGCGAGTACTCGCTGGACAAGCTCGCCGGTGACGTCCTGGCCCTCGCCGACCAGGCCGGCGCCGAGCGCTTCGATGTCGTCGGGCACGACTGGGGCGCCAACGTCGCCTGGTACCTCGGTGCCCGCCATCCGGAGCGGGTCCGCAGCATGACCGCGCTGTCGGTGCCGCACCCGCGGGCGATCCAGGCCGCGCTGACCCGCAGCAGCCAGGCGCTGCGCCTGTACTACATGGCGCTGTTCCAGCTTCCCGGCCTGCCCGAGTGGCTGCTCGGTCGCGGGCGCGGCGAGTTCATGCGCAAGAACCTGATCCGCTCCGGCCTGGACCCGGACTCAACGGCGCGGTACGCGCGACGCTCGGCCGAGATGACCGGCCCGCTCAACTGGTACCGGGGCATCCCGTACTCGATGCGCCGCGGCCGGATGCCGGCGGTGCGGGTACCGACGCTGTTCGTATGGAGTGACCGCGACCGGTTCGTGACCCGGGCTGCGGCCGAGCGGTGCGTCTCGGGAGTGACCGGCCCGTACACCTACCGCCTGCTCCCGGGCGTCAGCCACTGGATCCCGGAGGAGGCGCCTGCGCGCACCGCCGAACTGATCCTCGAACTACTGACCCAACAAGAGTAGGTCCCGGGCCGTCGCCCCGAAGGACGGCGGCGCCTCAGTGCGGGATGCCGATTGTGGCGAAGTACCAGCCGGCGCTGGTCAGGCCGACCGCGACCAGGGCGGTGAAGAGGGAGCCGGCGACCCAGGGCAGCGCCCAGCCGGGCACCCGCCTGGAGTGCAGCGTGAGGATCTTCGCGACGAACGCGCCGTAGAAGATGCAGCCGAGCAGGCCGTGCGCGATCACCCGGGCGTCGGTCGTCATGAAGCCGATCGACACCAGGCAGTGCAGGGCCACCGGGACGGTGAGCAGGAAGGCGATGATCCCCGTGGTGCGGTGCAGGGTACCGGCCCAGGACGGCGCCCGGCCGCCCAGCTTTCCGTACATCCACAGCGCGGTGACCAGCTGCACGAGCGCGAAGACGACGGCAACGGCGGTGAGCCACACCTTCATCGCGAAGAACGAGGGGAACGGCGTGGGGAACAGCGCCCGACCGGTCGGGGTGTGCACCTTGCCGTACACGCCGAGGGCCACCGCGACGACGGCACCGACGGTGAGGGGTACGAGCAGATGTGCGGGGCGCTTGACGACGACCGGTGCGGTCATGGCTGCCTCCTGGGGCCGGTTGGTACACATCGTCAACGATTCGCGGCCCCGGGAAGTTCAGCCGATCCGTCAGCCTTTGCTCACGCCCTCGTCGTATTCCGGCACCTGGATCGGACCGGCGAGGTGGTGTTCGAAAGCCGCGATCGCGGCGCCCCGGGCACCGGCCATGTCGCGGTCCGGTACCAGGGCGAACCGGGCCACGGCGACCTGCTCCACGCGCAGCTGGGTGTGCTCCTTGACCTTGCCGACGAACCAGTCCCGGAAGTGCGGCGCGGCCTCCACCACGCCGCCGCCCACGAAGTAGGCGCTCGGGTCGGTGAAGTTGGCGCCGATCGTGAACAGGCGGCCCAGCGCCATCGCCTGCTGCTCGAAGATCTTCAACGCCAGCTCGTCGCCCTTCTCGCCGTACCCGCGGACCAGCTTCGCCGCCTTGCCCAGGGACTCGGCGCGGGCCAGGTCGTGGTCGGGGAAGCGGCTCAGCCAGTACGGCAGGAGGTTGCGGGTGATTCCGGTCAGCGAGGCGACGCTCTCCGCGTCGGCGGCGAAGCCGCAGTTGCACTGCGGTACCGGCTGGTCCGGGCCGAGCAGCCCGTCCATCGGGATGTGCACGTGACCCAGCTCACCGGCCATCCCGGCAGCGCCCTGCACGACGCGACCGGCCTCGACGAGACCGCCGCCGAGGCCGGTACCGACGATCGCCGACATCGACGAATGCACCATGGCGAGCGAGCCGAAGTGGATGTGATGGGCGTACAGGGCGGCGGCGTTCCCGTCGTTGGTGTAGACCACGGGCAGCCCGACCCGGGCCTCCACCGCCCCGCGGAAGTCGAACCCCCACCACTCGGGTGCGGAGAAGTTCGTCGACCCGCGGGAGGAGATCACCCCGGTGGCGCTCGCCGGCCCGGGCGTGTCCAGCCCGACGGCCGCAAGGAGCGACCGTGGGGTACCGGTCAGAGCAAGGATGTTGTCCATCGCGTCGGCGAGCGCCTCGACGGCCACCTCCGGCCCGTCCAGGACCCGGCTCGGCACTTCCACCATCCGGTCCACCAGGAACCGGCCCGACGCGTCGAGCACCGTGGCGTTGTTCTTGGTACCACCGTTGTCGAGGCCGACGACGACGAGGTCGTCAGAGGTAGCCATGCTTCGTCCCTCGCTTCCCGCCGCCCGGCTTACGCATCCTACCGTCGTACGGGCATGGTGGAATGCGGCAACCGGTAAGGGAGGCGTCGATGCTGATGGATCTGCCGGACGGCCGGCGGCTGGAGGTACTGGTGGCCGGGCCCGAGGACGGCCTGCCCTTCGTGTACCAGTACGGGACGCCCAGCGGCGCGGTACCGTATCCGCCCGCGATCGACGCGGCGGCCCGCCGCGGCCTGCGTACCGTCGTCTGCGCGCGCCTCGGCTACGGCGGCTGCTGACCACGTACCGCGACGACCGGCCCGCGGTCCGCCTGTACCGGCGCAAGGGGTGGTGGGTCCTCGTGCCCGGGATCGACGCGGACAGCGATCTCTACGGACTGGAACTGCCACCGCCGGCCTGAGGGAGCTAGCGGTCAGCGCAGGCGGGCGCGGGTCAGTGCGCGGCAGACCTTGCCGAACCGGTCGGCGTCGTCGGTGTGCAACAGCAGTACCGGCTGCCCCCGGATGCTCGCCCACAGCTCCAGGTGCCGGGCGTGGCCGCGGATGTCCTCGATCGCGCTCAGGCCCGCCTCCACGGCGAGGACGCCGAGCACCGCGAGGACCAGGCCGCCGACCGCAACGCCGGCCACGACCACCGGGCCTTCCGCGAGCCAGTGCTGGAACTGCCGGCGCAGCCCGCCGAACCACCAGGTGTACCGGACCAGCGCGGTGAACCCGGCCGAGGCGAGCAGTACCGCGACGCCGATCAGTATCCGGCGGCCGGCGACTCGCCGATCGGTGCGCCAGAGCTGGTCGAGCTGGTCGAGTGCGAAGCGGCGATCATCAATGTGGATCGCCGCCGAGGTGATGTGGACGTGGTCGTCGCGGTAGTACGTGCGCATGGGTCGCCCTTCAGGCCCGTACCTCGACGCTACGCCGCGCCGGCCGGACCCGGAGTCAACCGTCGGCAGATTGACCCATCAGCGTCGCGGCGGTCGCGGCGACCAGATCGGCCATCCGCGCGTAGTCCAGCGTCTCCGGGGTGTCGGACGGCTGGTGGTAGTGCGGATTGCGGAAGTTGGCGGTGTCGGTGACCTGGATCGCCGGTACTCCGCGGTCCCAGAACGGCTTGTGGTCGCTGCGCGCGAAGTGCTGGCTCAACGCGGGGTACCGGCGCAGCACCAGGCCGAGCACCGGAAGGTCGAGCGGGTCGCGGGCGAGCAGCACCGCCTCGGGTCCGGCGCGGCCCGCGAGGGCGGCTTCGAGCCGGCGGACCAGGGGCCGGGCGGGTTGCCGGTACGCCAGCAGCGTCCACTCGGCACGGAAGTCGCGCCTCCGCATCCGCCGCACCTGCCGGGGGTAGATCAGCCCGGCGCCGGGCGGCAGCGTCTGGGTACCCGGGTCGTGCCCGAAGTAACCGACACACTCGTAGACCACGACACCGGCCAGGGTGCGCTCGCGCACCAGTTCCCCTGCGAGCGCGTCGGCGCCGATCAGGCCGGTCTCCTCCTCGTCGAACACGGCCAGCAGCAGGTCGTGGCCGGGTTGCGCGGGGGCCAGGACGCGGGCCAGTTCGAGCAGGCAGGCCACGCCGGAGGCGTTGTCGTCGGCGCCGGGGCTGTCCGGGACGGTGTCGAGGTGCGCGCCGACAAGGTACGCCGGCCGTCCGGCATCGCGCGGCCGCTGAGCGAGCAGGTTCGCCGCGGCTGCCCCGGGTACCGTCAACGGCCGCCGCGTCACCCGCCACCCGGCCGCTTCCAGCTCTCCCACGACGTACGCCTCGGCGCGCAGCATCGCCTCGGGCGCGTACCGGCGGCTGCGCGGCTCGGCCAGCCGCTCGACGTGCTGGCGCAGCCGGGCGACGACATCGCTCATGAAGTCGGCACCCCTGTTCCTCTGTCGTGGTGGCATCAATCGGGGAGTACACCCTACCGGCCGGGGCCTATGGTGAATTCCAACGAGAGCCCGGGCCCCGCGGGCGCCAGGAGAGGAAGGACACCGCGATGTCCGAGCACCCGTGGATCGACTTCGACGGCGACGGTCACGGCGACAGCTACGACACGGCACAGGATGACCACGGCCACTACGCCTTCATCCACCACGACGCCCATGGGCACGTCGACCGCATCGCGTTCGACGACAACCACGATGGCAAGATCGACGAGATGCTCGTCGACGAGAACCACGACGGCACCATGGACACCCTGCTGACCGACACCAACCACGACGGCTACATGGACCACTCGCAGTCGTACGGGTACGGGCACGAGTCGCTGGAGCACCCGCACATCGACTTCAACGGCGACGGGCACAACGACAGCTACTACAGCTACGCCGACGGGTACGGCAACGAGAACTTCGTGCACACCGACGGCCACGGCCACGTCGACGCGATCGCGCAGGACTCCAACCACAACGGTCTGATCGACCGGGAGTACGTGGACGAGGACCACAACGGCACCCTCGACCACAAGCTCACCGACGCCAACGGCGACGGCTATATGGACTACTCGACGTCCGTCTGAACTGTCTTCTGAACGCGCCGCCTCGGGTTCCCGGGGCGGCGCGCCCGTGTTCAGCCCAGCCGGTTGGCCCGGGCCAGCAGGTACTGCCGCTCGGGCAGGCTGGTCGTGGTACCGGCGGCCCGGCGGTACTGCGCCCGCGCCTCGTCGGGCTGCCCGGCCATCTCCAGCAGGTGCGCGCGGACCGCGGTGAGCCGGTGCCCGGCGGCCAGCCGCGGCTCCCCGGCCAGCTGGTCCAGCAGCGCGAGCCCGGCCAGCGGCCCGTGGACCATCGCGGTGGCGACCCCGCGGTTCAGCGTCACGACCGGGCTCGGGGCAAGAGCTTCGAGCAGGTCGTACAGGGCGAGGATCTGCGCCCAGTCGGTATCCGCGGCGCGCCGCGCCTCGGTGTGCAGCGCCGCGATCGCGGCCTGGATCTGGTAGGGGCCGACCGGCGCCGTCCGCAACGCGGCCGCCACCAGCTCGGTACCCTCCGCGATCAGCGCCCGGTTCCACCGGCTGCGGTCCTGTTCCAGCAGCGGTACCAGGGCGCCGTCGCGGGTACGTTCCTCGCGCCGCGCCTCGGTCAGCAGCATGAGCGCGAGCAGGCCGGCGACCTCGCCCTCGGTCGGCAGGAGCCGGTGCAGCTCCCGGGCGAGCCGGATCGCCTCCCCGGTCAACTCCGGCCGTTGCAGCGCCGGCCCGCCGGTCGCCGCGTACCCCTCGTTGAAGATCAGATAGAGCACCTTGAGCACGGTCGCGAGCCGGGCCGGGAAGTCCTCCTTCGCCGGCATCGCGAACGGGATCCCGGTCACCCGGATCCGCTGCTTGGCCCGCACGATCCGCTGCGCCATGGTCGCCTCGGGCACCAGGAACGCCGCCGCGATCTCCGCGGTGGTCAGGCCGCCGACCGCGCGCAGGGTCAGCGCGACCTGGGCCGGCCAGGCCAGCGCCGGGTGGCAGCACAGGAACAGCAGGGCCAGGGTGTCGTCGCGGTCGGGTACCGGCTCGTCGCCGGGGCCGGCCAAGGCAGCCGCCTGCACCGGGACGAAGTCGGCCGCCGCCGCCTCCTTGCTCCGCCGGGCCGACTCGCGCCGCCGCCAGTCGATGAGCCTGCGGGCGGCCACCGCGATCAGCCAGCCCCGCGGGCTGTCCGGTACCCCCAGCTGCGGCCACTGCAGCGCGGCCGCGAGCAACGCCTCCTGTACCGCGTCCTCGGCCGCCCCGAAGTCGCCGTACCGGCGGACCAGCGCGGCGAGGGCCTGCGGCGCGAGCTCGCGCAGCAGACCCTCGACCTCGGGCGCCGACCTCACATCTCGACGCCGCTCATGTCCAGTACCGGCCGGACCTCGACGGCGCCGAAGCGCGCGTCCGGGATCCGCGCCGCCAGCGCGAGCGCCCGGTCCAGGTCCTTGACGTCGACGACGTAGTACCCGGCCAGGTGCTCCTTGGACTCGACGAACGGTCCGTCGGTGGCGTCCGACACCCCGTCGCGTACCTTCACCGTGGTCGCCGTCTCGATGCCGGCCAGCGGGTCCCCGCTGACGAACTCGCCCGAGTCGACGATGTCCTTGGTGAAGGTGCCGTACTCCGCCATCAGCCCGTTTCGCTCGGCTTCGGGTAATGCGGCCCAGTTCGCGGGGTTGCTGTAGATCAGCAGCATGTACTTCACGGTCCACTCCCGGTTGCTCCGGCGCCGCCGTTGGCGCCTCTCGCAGGAGACGTCGAACGCCGAAGCGGCCGGTCGACACCCCTGCCGAGATTTTTCTAGGCCGTGGGCCCCTCGAGCTGGAACCCGACCTTCAGGCCGACCTGGAAGTGGCCGACGGCGCCGTCGACGATGTGCCCGCGGATCTCGGTGACCTCGAACCAGTCGAGGCGGCGCAGGGTGCTGCCGGCGCGGCTGATCGCGTTGTGGATGGCCTGGTCGATCGAGTCGGGCGAGGACCCGACAAGTTCGGTGACCCGGTACGTGTGATCCATGTTCGTCTCCCTTCCGCTCGCCAGCCTGCCGTACATCGCCCCGTCATGGGTATGGATTGCCGCTACAGTCGACCGGTGCGAACCACCCCCGGAGTCGCCGTGCTCCTGGCGCTGTTCCTCGCCGGGTGCGCATCGCCGGCACCGTCGACGCGCTGGACGGCCGGTACCCCGTCGGAACCGGCGTCGGACCCCGCCGCACCGTCGAGCGCCAGCCCGAGCCCCAGCCCGTTGCCGAGCGCCGGCGCCCCGGGGCCGATCGCGCCCGCCGGCAACCCGAACGGCCACGCCGTAGTACCGCCGGAGGCGCAGGCGGTCGACACCAGCCACCCCACCCGCGTGATCGGCACCGGTACCGCCGCCAGTTGCACCTCCGACGCCGTGGTGAGTGCGGTCGCGGCGGGCGGCATCATCACCTTCTCCTGCGGCCCGGCCCCGGTGACCATCACGTTGACGGCGACCGCGAAGGTCCGCAACAACATGGCGAAGGTGGTCCTCGACGGCGGCGGCCGGGTCACCCTCAGCGGCGGCGGGCAGCGCCGGATCCTCTACCTGGACACCTGCGACCCGGCGGACGGCCCGCGCACCTCACCCTGCCAGGACCAGGAGACCCCGCAGCTCACCGGGCAGAACCTGACGTTCGCCGACGGCAACTCCACCGGCCAGGTGCAGGACGGTGGCGGCGGTGGCGCCATCTTCGACCGGGGCGGCCGGCTCAAGGTGGTGAACTCCCGGTTCGTGCGCAACCGCTGCGACCAGACCGGGCCGGATCTCGGCGGCGCCGCCATCCGGGCGCTCAGCCAGTCCCACAACCTGCCGGTGTACATCGTGGGCAGCACCTTCGGCGGCGCCAGCGGACAGGGCGGGGTCTGCGCCAACGGCGGCGGGCTGAGCAGCATCCAGGTGTCGTGGGTGGTGCTCAACAGCGTCATGACGGACAACACCGCGGTCGGTCACGGTGCCAACCCGGCCCGCGGCGGTACCCCGGGCGGCGGCAGCGGCGGCGCCATCTACACCGACGGCGACCGGTTCACGGTGCGCATCGCCGGCACCCTCATCGAGAACAACCACGCCAACGAGGGCGGCGGTGCGGTCTTCTTCGTCAGCAACGACCGTACCGGGACGATGAGCGTCGAAGGCTCCACGTTGCGGCACAACCGCAGCGACGGGTTCGAGACGCAGGGCTTCCCCGGGATCTTCTTCCTCGGCGCGCACAACCCCACCATCACCGGTTCGACGCTGCAATGACGGCACCGCTGTCGACCCCTGGCCAGCTCGTCCTGCACCGGATGTTCGTCGGCGCAACCCGGTTTTCATCCGGACCGGCCGGTGGTCGGGCACGGCGAGGTGCGGCAGCGCGGTCCCTGCGGGGCACGTGACGCCGACCCAGCGCCGAGCGCAGTGAACCGGGAGGCACTGTGGTACGGGTGAAGCGGGTCTACGACGAGCCGGAGCCGTCCGACGGCCGGCGGGTACTGGTCGACCGGCTGTGGCCGCGCGGGCTGCGCAAGGACTCCGGGACCTTCGAGGAGTGGTTGCGCGAGGTGGCGCCCTCCGACGAGCTGCGCCGGTGGTACAGGCACGAGCCGGCCCGGTTCGCCGAGTTCGCCCGGCGGTACCGGTCGGAGCTTTCCGAACCCGAGCGCGCGGAGGCGCTGCGGCGGCTGCGCGGGTACGCCGATGCCGGCCCGCTCACCCTGCTCACCGCGGCCCGCGACCTGGCGCACGCCCATCCGGCGGTACTCGTCGCCGTCCTCGACGACGGCGAAAGTGTCGGTGGGTCGCCATAGCCTCTACCCATGACAGGTTCCACGAAGATCATGACAGGTGAGCGCGCCGACCTGGTCCAGACGCTGGCGAAGCACCGCGGCTTCCTGCGTTTCACCGTTCACGGCCTGACCGACGAGCAGGCGGCGCAACGGACCACGCCGAGCGAGCTGTGCCTGGGCGGCCTGATCAAACACGTGGCCAAGACCGAGGAGCGGTGGATGCGGTTCGCGGTCGGCGGCGCCGAGGCGATGGCGAGCGAGCCGGTCGACTGGGCCGGCCAGTTCCGCATGCTGCCCGGCGACACGCTGGCCGGACTGCTGGACGGCTACGAGCAGGTGGCCCGGCGGACCGAGGAACTCGTGTGGACGCTGCCCGATCTGGATGCGGTCCACCCGCTTCCGGAGGCGCCCTGGTTCGAGCCCGGCGCGAACTGGTCGATCCGGCGGGTGCTGCTGCACATCCTCGCGGAGACGGCGCAGCACGCCGGACATGCCGACATCATCCGGGAGGCGCTCGACGGCCAGAAGAGCATGGGCTAACCGCTGACCAGTGTCCCGCCCCAGTCCTTCGGGTCGACGTCGGCAATGGACTGGGAGAAGACCCAGTGGTGCCCGCCCGGGTCCTCGGCGCGGTACTGACGCTCGCCGTACGGGAAGTCGGTCGGTGGCTGGAGGATCCGCGCCCCGCGCTCCCTCGCCCGGGCGTGGTGGCCCTCGGCGTCCTCGACGCGCACCATGACGTGCCCGAACGGGCTCGGCGCAGCGGCCGCGACCGCCGGCCCGGCCTCGGCGCCCGCCAGTATCGGCCGGTACCGGCGCAGGCACCTCCCTCCCCCGACGGAGTCGCCGTCAGCTCGCCAGGTCGGCGAGGGGTACGGCGGGATCGGCGAGCCTGGCCGCATCCACCGCCTTGCCGGCGTACCCGGCCCGGACCAGCGCCTGGATCTGGTCGGCGACATCCCAGACGTTGACGTTCATCCCGGCGAGGACCCGGCCGTCCTTGAGCCAGAACACGATGAACTCCCCGTCCTCGCCGTCGCCACGCCACACCACCGCGTCGTACCCGCCCCGCGGGACGTAGCCGCTGTACTCCATGCCGAGGTCGTACTGGTCGGTGTAGAAGTACGGCACCCGGTCGTACACCATCGGCTTGCCGAGCAGCGCCAGCGCGGCCGCCTTGCCGCCGTTGAGCGCGTTGGACCAGTGCTCGACCCGGATCCGTTGCCGTACCAGGGGATGGTCGATACTGGCGACGTCGCCGCAGGCGTAGATGTCCGGGTCGCTGGTACGCAGGCCGGCGTCGACGGCGATACCGTTGTCGACGGCCAGTCCGGCCGCGACGGCCAGCTCGGTGTTCGGCTGGATGCCGATCCCGATGATCGCCACGTCGGCGGGCAGGTCGGTGCCGTCGCTGAGGACCACCGAGCGGAGCTGGCCGCCCAGGCCGCGGAACTCGCGTACCCCGGTACCGAACCGGAACGCCACCCCGTGCCCGCGGTGAAGGTTGGCGAAGACGGGGGCCACCTCGTCGCCGAGTACCTGACGCAGCGGCGCGCCGTCCATCTCGACGATGGTGACGGTGGCACCGTGGTTACGGGCGGCGGCCGCGGTCTCCAGGCCGATCCAGCCGGCCCCGATGACGACCACGTTGGCCGCCGAGCGCAGGTGTTCGAGCAGCGCGTCGGACTCGGGCAGGGTACGCAGGTAGCGCACGCCGGACAGCTCGGTGCCCGGGACGTCCAGCCGCCGTACCCGCGACCCGGTGGCGAGCAGCAGCTTGTCGTAGGCCAGCGGCTCGTACCCGTCGAGGGTCAGCGTGTGCCGGCCGGCGTCGAGGTCCGTCGCCCGGACGCCGAGCAGCAGGTCGACGTCGTGCTCGGGGTACCACTGCGCCTCGTGCACGTACGCCTTCTCGCGCGGCTGCGTGCCCAGCAGGTACGCCTTGGACAGCGGTGGCCGCTCGTACGGCCGGTCGGTCTCCTCCCCGATCAGCACGATCCGGTCGGTGAACCCGTTGTCCCGCAAGCCCTCCGCGGCCTTCGCGCCGGCCAGCGAGGCGCCCACGATGGCGATGGTGGTCATGAGAGCACGCTACCGGCCGGAAAGGCGCCGGTGCCAGTGAACCGCCGCGGGATCGGTCAGGCTGGCCACCTGGTCGATGACCACCCGCAGCCGGGCGGCGTCGTCCGGCGCGGCCCGCCACAGCGGGGCGAACACCGGGTCCAACCCGTCCGGCGCGCGCAGGCGCAGCGCGTGCACCAGCCCGGTCAGGATCTCCCGCTGCTGCTCGTAGCGCTGCCGGGAACCCGGGCGGCGCATCACGTACCGCAACGCGAGCCCCTTCAGCAACGCGCACTCCGCCCGCGTCCGGCGTGGTACCACCAGGTCGGCGGCGTACCGGCGTAGTGCTCCCGAGCCGAACTTGGCCCGGGTCGCGGCGATCGCGGCGGCGACCAGCCGGCCGGTCAGCACGCTCGTGACGTGCTTGAGCGCCACCTGCGCGGAGTGGCTGCCGTCGTACCCGGACAGCGGGGCGAGCACCGGATCGTCGAGCAGCTCGTCGAGGACCGCGGCGAGGTCCGACGGGGACTCGCCGGAGTACTGCGCCGCGACGTCCTCGGCCAGCGCGGCCCGCTCGCCGGCGTCGGCGTGCAGCCGGCGCAGGTCGATGTAGCCGCCGTGGATGCCGTCCTCGACATCGTGCACCGAGTAGGCCACGTCGTCGGCCCAGTCCATCACCTGCGCCTCCAGGCAGCGCTGCTCCGGCTCGGTACCGGCGCGCAGCCAGGCGAAGACCGGCGCGTCGTCCGGGTACACCCCGAACTTCCGGCGCCCCTCGACCCGGAACCACGGGTACTTCGTACAGGCGTCCAGCGCGGCCCGGGTGAGGTTGAGGCCGGCGGACGCGCCGCCGGGCCCGAGCACCTTGGCCTCCAGACGGGTCAGTACCCGCAGCGTCTGCGCGTTGCCCTCGAACCCGCCGCAGGTCCGGGCCAGCTCGTCCAGGACGTCTTCGCCGTTGTGCCCGAACGGCGGGTGGCCCAGGTCGTGGGCCAGCCCGGCGGTGTCCGTGACGTCCGGGTCGCAACCCAGCCGGCCGCCCAGGTCGCGGGCGATCTGGGCCACCTCCAGCGAGTGGGTCAGCCGGGTCCGGAGAAAGTCGTCGGTACCCGCGATGTGCACCTGGGTCTTCGCGGCCAGCCGCCGGAACGCGGCCGAATGCAGCACGCGCGCCCGGTCGTGCTCGTACGGGCTGCGCTCGTCGCCGGCGGGCAGGACCCGGGTGTCCTTGGCCGGCTCGTCGACGAAGCGTTCCGCATCCGGATCAGTCTGCGCCATCGCTCTGGATGCTATCGGGCTCCTCGTCGCGGGCGCGGATCATCGGCGCGGCGATGACCCGGATGGCGGCGGCGATCGGGATCGCCATCAGCGCGCCGACGAGGCCCAGTACGCTGCCGCCGAGCAGCGCGGCGAGCAGCACCGCGACGGCCGGCATCTCGACCGAGTTGCGCATCACCCGGGGCGCGATGAAGTAGTTCTCGGCCTGCTGGTACAGCGCGAAGAACGCGATCACCAGGATGGTCTGCGGCCACAGGTTGGAGGTGGCGAACGCGACGATCACGCAGACCACGGCGCCGAGCGTGGCACCGACCATCGGGATCAGGTCGGTCAGCGCGACCCATACGGCGAGCGGCAGCGCGAACGGGATGCGCAGCGCCTCCAGGGCGATGAAGGTCGCGGCGCCGGCGATCGCCGAGATGATCAGATTCCCGATCATGTATGCGCCGACCTTGTCGATGACGATGTTCACGGCCTCGTTGACCGCCCGCCGGCGCCGCTTGGGAAACAGCCGGACCAGCCCGCGCCGCAGGCGTGGCAGGTCGAGCATGAAGTAGATCGTCAGGACGAGGACCAGCAGCGCGGACAGCAGGGCGCCGAGGAACCGCTGGCTGAACGCGATCGCCTGGTGGCCCAGCCGGCTGGGCACGGTCTGGGCGAAGTCGTGGATGCTGTTCTGCAGGTTGAAGCGGTCCTCGATGCTGCGCAGGCTCGGCGAGTGCTCCCGCAGTTTGTCGAGGTACCCGGGGAGGTCGCTGGCCAGACTGGTGCCCTGCTTGATCAGCGGAGGCAGGAACGCGAGCAGGAAGACGCCGATCAGCAACCCGACGCCCAGGAAGATGATGGCGACCGTCCTCTTACGATGGTTTGACCCGGTGCTGGATGAGCCACCGGACGGCGGGGTCGAGGCTGACCGCGATGAACGCCGCGATGAGTACCTGCACGAGGATGTCGGTGACCAGGAGTACGGCGCGGTAGGCGAGGAAGACCGTGAGCACGCCGAGCGCGGCGGCCACGCCCCACCGGAACACCGTCCGGGTGCTCACCGGCTCATGGGCGGCCTCCGCATCGGCCTGCTGGACTTCCGCCTGCAGGTGTTCCTCACTGGTCATGCGCCGCCGCCCGCAGCCAACCGGGAGCGAAGGAGCGCAGCGACCGAGTCGGACGGTCGGCTACAGGGCGGCCGACAAGGTGCATGACCCCCGCGAGCGCAGCGAGCGCCAGCTAGCTCGGTCATGCGCCAGGTGGCCTGGTCACGCCGGCCCGCGCAGGACGCAGAACTCGTTGCCCTCCGGGTCGGCCAGCACCACCCAGCTGACCGAGCGGCTCTGCCCGATGTCGACGTGCCGGGCGCCCATGTCGAGCAGGCGCTCCACCTCGGCGTCCTGGTCGTGCGGGGTCAGGTCGAGGTGCAAGCGGTTCTTGCCGTCCTTGGGATCCGGTACGGCGACGAAGCACAGTTGCGGGTACACATCCTCCTTGACGCTGATGATCAGCTCGTCGGGCGCCTCGGACAGGACCTGGAAGCCGAGCACCTCGGCCCACCAGTGGCCGAGCCGGACCGGGTCCAGCGCGTCGACGACGACCTGCGACCACCGGCTGCCCATCCGTATACCTCCCGCGACCGCGACGTGTCGCTCAGGTTACGCCACAGCCGCGTCAACAACCCTGCCGGGCATTACAGCTAGCGGTTGTCGGCTGCCCGCCCGGCTTCCAGCCGGCTGACCGGTACCCGGAACGGCGAGCAGGAAACGTAGTCCAGCCCGGCGTCGTGGAAGAAGTGCACGGAGTCGGGGTCGCCGCCGTGCTCCCCGCACACGCCGATCTTCAGGTCGGGCCGGGTCGCCCGGCCCTCCTCGACCGCGATGCGGACCAGCCGCCCCACGCCCTCGGTGTCCAGCGACTCGAACGGGGAAACGCCGAAGATGCCCAGCTCCAGGTACCGGGAGAAGAACGAGCCCTCCACGTCGTCACGGGAGAAGCCCCAACCCATCTGGGTCAGGTCGTTGGTGCCGAAGGAGAAGAAGTCCGCCGAACCCGCGATCTGGCCGGCGGTCAGCGCCGCCCGGGGTACCTCGATCATGGTACCGATCGGGATGCCCTTCACCCCGTCGAGCTGCTCGGCCTCCGCGCGTACCGCCTCCAGCTCCTGCACGGCGCCGACCAGCGGGACCATGATCTCCGGCCGCGGGTCGCCACCGGCCGAACGCACCGCGGCGGCCGCCTCGGCGATCGCCTTGACCTGCATGTCGAACAGCCCCGGGATGACCAGACCCAGCCGTACCCCGCGCAGCCCGAGCATCGGGTTCTGCTCGTGCATCCGGCGTACCGCGGTCAGCAGCTCCGCGTCGTGGCCCGGATCCTCGCCCTTGGCCTCGGCGACGGCGACCTTCACCGACAGCTCCTCCAGCGACGGCAGGAACTCGTGCAGCGGCGGGTCGATCAGCCGGATCGTCACCGGGAATCCGGACATCGCCGCCAGGATCCCCTCGAAGTCCTTGCGCTGCAAGGGAAGCAGCGCGTCCAGGGCGGCCTGCCGCTGCTCGTCGGTGGACGCCAGGATGAGCGCCTCGACCAGTTCCCGGCGCTCGCCGAGGAACATGTGCTCGGTGCGGCACAGCCCGATGCCCTGCGCGCCGAACCGCCGCGCCCGCGCCGCGTCCTCCGGCGTGTCCGCGTTGGCCCGCACGCCCAGGCGCCGCTTGCCGTCCGCGTGGGCCAGCAGCCGGTCGACCGCAGCCACCAGCGGATCGTCGCCCACCTCGCCGGTTTCGAAATACCGCACCACCGGCGACGGCTGTACCGGTACCTCGCCGAGGTACACCTTTCCGCTCGTACCGTCGATCGAGATGACGTCGCCCTCGCGCACCGCATGACCGTCCACAGTGAACTGTCCACTGCGGACATTGACCTCGATGGCCTCGGCGCCGCACACGCACGTCTTGCCCATCCCGCGGGCGACGACGGCGGCATGGCTGGTCTTGCCGCCACGCGAGGTGAGGATGCCCTGCGCGGCGATCATGCCGGGCAGGTCGTCCGGGTTGGTCTCGCGGCGTACCAGGATCACCTTGTCGCCCGCGGCGGCACGCTCGGCCGCGCGCGCGGAGTCGAACACCACCTTGCCGACCGCCGCGCCCGGCGAGGCGGCGATGCCCCTGGCCAGTACCTCGGGGTCGCTGGACAGGTCGAAGGTCGGGAACATCAGCTGGCCGAGCTGGCCGCCGCGGACCCGCCGCAACGCCTCGTCGAGGTCGATGGCGCCATCGTCGACGAGCTGGCTGGCGATGATGAACGCGGCGGCCGCGGTGCGCTTGCCGACCCGGGTCTGCAGCATCCACAGCTTGCCGCGCTCGATGGTGAACTCGATGTCGCACAGGTCGCGGTAGTGCCCCTCCAGTACCCGCATGATCCGCATCAGCTCGTCGAAGCTGGCCTTGTCGAGGCGCTCCAGCTCCTCCAGCGAGATCGTGTTGCGGATGCCGGCCACCACGTCCTCGCCCTGCGCGTTGGACAGGTAGTCGCCGTAGACACCCTGCGCTCCGGTGGCCGGGTCGCGGGTGAAGGCCACGCCGGTTCCGGAGTCGGAGCCGAGGTTGCCGAACACCATCGCCACGACGTTCACGGCGGTACCCAGGTCGGCCGGGATCCGCTCCTGGCGCCGGTACAGGACGGCCCGCTCGGCGTTCCACGAGCGGAAGACCGCCTGGATGGCCTGGTTCATCTGCTCCCGCGGATCCTGCGGGAAGGCCTCGCCGGTGTGCTCGGCGAAGATCTGCTTGAACGTGTCGACGAGCTGGCGCAGGTCTGCGGCGTCGAGATCGAGGTCCTGCTTGACGCCCTTGCGCCGCTTGGCCTCGTCGATGGCGTGCTCGAACGCCTCGCCCGGGACTTCGCGCACGGTCTTGCCGAACATCTGCACGAGGCGCCGGTACGAGTCCCAGCCGAAGCGCTCGCCGGCTCCGCCGGGCAGCCCTTCAGCGCCGGCGGCCTGCTTGGCCAGGCCGTGCACGGATTCGTCGTTCAGGCCGATGTTGAGGACCGTCTCCATCATGCCGGGCATCGAGAACTTCGCCCCGGAGCGCACCGACACCAGCAGCGGGTCGGCCGGGTCGCCGAGCCGCCGGCCCATCGCCTGCTCCAGCGCGGCGAGGTGCCGGTCGATCTCCGCGGCCAGGCTCGGCGGCTCGTTTCCGCTGGTCAGGTACGCGCGACAGGCCTCGGTGGTGATGGTGAACCCGGGGGGCACGGGCAGGCCGAGGTTGGTCATCTCGGCGAGGTTCGCACCCTTGCCGCCGAGCAGGTCCTTCATGTCCTTGTTGCCCTCGGCGAAGTCGTACACGTATTTCTCAGCTGCCACCGTCGGCCTCCCATGCCTCGTAACCAGGGACGGTATGCCACAGTGGTGACCATGTGCACGCCTGGTTCCCCCCACGCCCCTTTGCGATCGGGAGAGCGCTTTCACGCGCACGAAAACGCAGGGCGCCGCGGAATCCCCGCGGCGCCCTGCCCACCTCAGCCCACCGGGGTCAGCTCCGGCTCGGGTGCCTGCTCCACACTGGGTACCGCCGTCCGGCGCTCCCGCAGGAACCGCGGCGCCCACCAGTTGGCGTTGCCCAGCAGGGTCATCAGCGACGGCAGTACCACCGCGCGGATGATGGTCGCGTCGATGAGGATCGCGCTCGCGAGCCCCACACCGAGCTGTTTCATGTCCAATGTGGACAGCGTGCCGAAGATGGCGAAGACGCCGACCATCACCACCGCCGCACTCGTCACCACGCCGGCCGAGCGGGTGATGCCCTGCGCGACCGCTTCCCGGTTGGGTACCCCCTGGCGGATCGCCTCGCGGATCCGGCTCACCACGAAGACGTGGTAGTCCATCGACAGCCCGAACAGCACAACGAACAGGAACAGCGGCAGCCACGAGATGACGCCGTGGTTGGACCGGAAGTCCAGCAGCTTCTCCGCCCAGGTGTGCTGGAACACCAGCACGAGCAGTCCGTACGCGGCGCCGACCGAGAGCATGTTCAGCACGATCGCGGTCGCCGCGACCACCACCGAGCGGAACGTCCACGCCATCACGAGGAACGTCAGCAGCAGCACGAACCCGACCACCCACGGCAACTTCTGCTTGACGTGTTCGGAATAGTCCGTGGTACCGGCGATCTCGCCGGTTACCGCGTACTGGACCCCCGGCACCTTGCCGATGGTCGCCGGTACGAGGTCGGTCCGCAACCGGTCCAGCGAGCGCTTCCCGTCGGCGGTACCGGATGCGTACGGGGTACCGATGTCCAGCAGCGTCACCGTGCCGTCCGGCGACACCGTCGCCTTCGGCTGCTGGTCGTGGGCGAACAGCGGGTCGGTGGCGGTACGCGCGCTCAGGTCGGCGAGCGCCGCCTTGACCGAGGCGGCCTGGGCCGGTTGTGCCTTGACCACGACCACGTGCTCGGTACCGGTGCTCGGGAAGGCCGCCGTCATCCGGTCGTACGCCTGCATGACCGGGGTACTGCGCGGCACGTCCTGCAGACCGGTCAGCTTCAGTGTCATGCCGAACGCCGGAATGGCGAGGGCGACCAGTGCACTGGCCGAAATCACCAGAGTCACCACCGGGTACTTCAGCGCCGGCCGCAGTACCGCCGACCAGAAGCGCGGACGGGCGGCGGTACCGTCGGCCTGGCCCCGCGCCGCGGTCAGCCGCCACAGGAACGGGATCCGCGGCCGGTCCACCCAGCGACCCAGCTTGCCCAGCAGCGCCGGCAGCACGGTCAGCGACCCGAGTACCGACACCGCCACCACGAGGATCGAGCCCACCGCGAACGACGAGAAGATGGCGTCGCCGGCGAGGAACATCCCGGCCATCGAGATGATGACCGCGACACCGGACACCACGACCGCGTGGCCGGACGTGGCGGCCGCGATCTCCACCGCGTCAAGGTGCCCCGCGCCCTTGGCCCGTTCCTCGCGCTCGCGCCGCAGGTAGAACAGCGAGTAGTCGACGCCGACCGCCATGCCGATCAGCAGGATCACGCTGCTGAGCGCGTCCTGTGCCGGGATCAGGTAGGAGGTCAGCGAGGACAGCCCGATCGCCGCGCCGACCGCCGACAGCGCGAGCAGCACCGGTACCCCGGCGGCGATGAGCGCGCCGAACGCGACCAGCAGGATGAGCAGCGTCACCGGCAGGCTGAACAGTTCGGCGCGCTGGAAGTCCTTGCCGATCGTCGCGTCCAGCGCCTTGTGGATGGAGGCGTTACCGACCTCTTCGACGCGCAGCGCCGGATAGTCCTTCTGCGCCGCCGCAGTCGCGTCCAGCAACGGCTGCACCCGATCCGCCCCGGTGTCCGGGTCGCCGGCCATCGCGACCGGGATCATGAACAGCTTGCCGTCCGGCGACGGTACCGGATCCTCGACCTTGGTCACCGCCGGCAGCGCCCGCAGGCGCGCCGCGGCGTCACCGGCCGCAGCCTTCGCGGCAACCAGGTCCAGCGGTCCGGACCGCGAGCTGATGAGGATCCGCTCCACCGACGGGTCCTTCGGGAAGTTCCCGTCTTTGATCATCTGTTCCGCGCTGGCGGTCTCCCCGACGTTGCCCGAGTTCTCGGCCTTGTGCGTACCGGCCAGGTTGCCCACGACGATCGACGCGACCACGAACACCATCCACAGCGCCATCGCGCGCCATGGATGGGTCGCGCTCCAGCGCGCGATCCGTACGGTCAGCGGCTTGCGCTCCACGGTTGCCCATCCCCTCGTATCCGTTGTCGCACCTGACGTTAGGGACGGCGCGGATCACTGACATCCGGGTTGGAACCTGACCGGTCCCTGAGAGGGCCAGCCGGTGAAGGGCCGTAGGGATAACGGGATTGCGCATCGCGCCCGGCTGTGCGCGCCGGGCGGTTGTGGTGTGTTTGCGCCCGTTGCGGGACGGCCGCTCCTCCCCCGAACGGCGGAGCGCAACCCCTAAGGGTGGGCACGGCCGACGCGGTCAGCCGCCGGAGTCGTCCAGTTCGGCGCCGTGCGGGACGGTGTCGTCGTCGCGACCGGCGAGCCACCCCTCAGGCAGGTGTACCCGGCCCGGCGAGTTGATGCGCCCGCGCGGGGTACCGAGGATGTCCACCGGGTACGGCGCGTCGGCGTCCAGCTTGCCCAGAAGGTCGTCCAGCTCCGCGAGCGACGATGTCATCGCGAGCGCCCGGCGCAGCGCCGCCCCGGCCGGGAAGCCCTTGAGGTACCACGCGACGTGCTTGCGGAAGTCGGTGCAGCCGGCCGTCTCGTCACCGAGCCACTCCCCCAGGAGTACCGTGTGCCGGCGCATCGTTGCGGCCACCTCGCCGAGGTTCGGGAGCAGCCGTGCGGGGCGGCCGGCGAACGCGGCGGCCAGATCGGCGAACAGCCACGGCCGCCCGAGACAGCCCCGGCCGACGACGACGCCGTCGACGCCGGTCTCCCGTACCATCCGCAGCGCGTCGTCGGCCTCCCACAGGTCGCCGTTGCCCAGTACCGGGATGTCCAGCGCCTGCTTCAGCGCGGCGAGCGCGGCCCAGTCGGCTGCGCCGGAGTAGCGCTGCGCCGCGGTACGCGCGTGCAGCGCGACCCAGGCAACCCCGGCGTCCTGGGCGATCCGCCCGGCGTCGAGGTCAGTGAGGTGATCGTCGTCGATACCCGTGCGCATCTTGACGGTGACCGGCAGATCGCCGGCGGCGCCCACCGCGGCGGTCACGATGCGCGCGAAGAGCCGGCGCCGCCACGGCAGGGCCGCGCCGCCGCCCTTGCGGGTCACCTTCGGTACCGGGCAGCCGAAGTTCAGGTCGACATGGTCGGCGAGGTCCTCCTCGACGACCATCCGCACCGCGCGTGCCACGATGTCCGGATCCACGCCGTAGAGCTGGAGGCTGCGCGGGCGCTCGTGCGGGGTGAACGCGACCATGCGCAACGTCTTCGGGCTGCGCTCGACGAGCGCCCGGGTGGTGACCATCTCGCAGACGTACAGCCCGGCGCCGTGCTCCATGCACAGCTGGCGGAACGCCACGTTGGTGATGCCCGCCATCGGCGCGAGCACCACCGGCGGGTCCACCGGGTACGGGCCGAGGCGCAGGGTCACGCGGCCAAGTCTAGAGTCGTGGTGTGGCCCACTCCGATCCGCTTTGTGACCTCGCCCACGGCATCGGCGAGGCGCCGGCCGACGGCCGCACGCTCGTGGCGGTGTTCGCCTCGCCGGTCGCCGGGTATCTCCTGCACTTCGGTCACCACCTCGGCTTCCGTACGGTCCTGGTGGACCCCGCCCAGATCGCCGGCCCGCCGCAGGCCGACGAGGTGGCGGCGGCGCTGGATCCGTCCTTTGTGGACGGTACCGCGGACGTCGTGGTCACCGACCATGACCGGCCCGAGTTGGGTGCGGTCCTCCTCGATGCGCTGAAGCTGCCGGCACGCTGGATCGGCGTCATGGGCAGCATCCGGCACACCGCGCCGCACCTCGCCGCGCTGCGCTCACTGGGTACCAGCGAGGAGGACATCGCCCGGGTGCACCGGCCGATCGGCCTGAACATCGGCTCGCACACGCCGCCGGAGATCGCCGTCGCCACCCTGGCCGGGCTGCTGGCCGACCGGTCCGGCCGGCCCGGCGGGTTCGCGTTCTGATGACGACGACCTACGGCACGCTGGCGCCGTCACCCGGCCCGAGCGGTGCCCCGGCCGGCAAGGGCCAGAACCCGGCCGGCATCGGCATCATCGTGCTGTTCATCGCGGTGGCGGTGCTCGCCACGATCTGGATCCGCCGGGCCGCCGCCCGGTACCGGCGACGGATCCACGACGAATAACGCTCAGGAGTTAGCCCCGGGGCGGGCGGCGTCTGGACTGACGAGCGCCGCCTCGTGAGCCAGCCCAACTGCTGGCTCACGAGGAGCGAAGCGAGGAGGGAAGACGTCGCCTGGAGAGCCCTGGGGCCGCGCGAGCGGAGCGAGCGCCAGTTAGCTCGGTAGGCGCTCGACGAGGTACCGCTCCACCTGGTCGATCGACACGCGGTCCTGCGCCATGCTGTCCCGGTCCCGTACCGTAACGGCGTTGTCCTGCAACGTTTCGAAGTCCACGGTGACGCAGAACGGGGTACCGATCTCGTCCTGGCGCCGGTATCTCCGGCCGATCGCCTGCGCGTCGTCGAACTCGACGATCCAGCGCTTGCGGAGGGCCGCCGCCAGCTCGCGCGCCTTCGGCGACAGCTCCGGGTTGCGCGACAGCGGCAGCACCGCGACCTTCACCGGGGCCAGTCTGGCATCGAAGCGCATCACTGTGCGCCTGTCCACGCCGCCTTTGGTGTTCGGCGCCTCGTCCTCGTCGTAGGCCTCCAGCAGGAACGCCAGTACCGCACGGGTCAGGCCGGCCGCCGGCTCGACGACGAACGGTACCCAGCGCTCGCCCTTCTCCGGGTCGAAGTACGACAGGTCCACGCCGGAGTGCTTGGTGTGCGTGGTCAGGTCGAAGTCGGTCCGGTTGGCGATGCCCTCCAGCTCGGCGAACTCGGTGCCGCCGAACTGGAACCGGTACTCGATGTCGACTGTGCGCTTGGAGTAGTGCGAGAGCTTCTCCTTGGGGTGCTCGTAGTAGCGCAGGTTCGCCTCGGACAGGCCCAGGCCGGTGTACCAGTTCCAGCGCTCGGCGAGCCAGTACTCGTGCCACTTCTCGTCGGTACCGGGCTCGACGAAGTACTCCATCTCCATCTGCTCGAACTCGCGGGTACGGAAGATGAAGTTCCCCGGGGTGATCTCGTTGCGGAAGCTCTTACCCGTCTGCGCGATGCCGAACGGCGGCCTCTTCCGCGCGGCGGTCATCACGTTGGCGAAGTTGACGAAGATGCCCTGCGCGGTCTCCGGCCGCAGGTAGTGCAGGCCCTCGTCGCTCTCCACCGGGCCGAGGAAGGTCTTCATCAGGCCGTTGAACATCCGCGGCTCGGTGAAGGTGCCCTTGTTGCCGCAGTTCGGGCAGGTGACCTCGGCGAGCGAGGTCGGTGGCCGGCCGTGCTTGGCCTCGAACTCCTCCTCCAGCTGGTCGGCACGGAACCGCTTGTGGCAGGACTGGCACTCGGTCAGCGGGTCGACGAACTCGGCGAGGTGGCCCGACGCGGCCCACACGTCGCGCGCCAGGATCACCGCGGAGTCCAGGCCCACGATGTCGTCGCGTTCCTGCACCATCGACTTCCACCACTGGCGCCGGATGTTCTCCTTGAGCTCCACACCGAGCGGGCCGTAGTCCCAGGCCGACCGGGTACCGCCGTAGATCTCGCTGGACGGGAAGACGAAGCCCCGCCGCTTGGCGAGGGACACGACGGAGTCGATGCGGTCAGCGGCCATGGGATCCTCCTGGGGTACGCCGCCGGCTGGCTGTCGGCGGTGGTCCGCACCGTCGCGGACAGACGTTCAGGTCAACGCTTACCCCGAGGCTACGGTTACCGCCCCGGGGCCGGCACCAGATTACTCGCCCCCGCAGATCTTCAGGCCGGGCGGATCGCCCTCCTCGACCAGCGTGAACATGGGGTGCCGGGTGCTGCCGTCCTCGCCCTGCACCTCGGCCGGTACCAGGACCTCGGAGCCGCTGAGCGTGACCGGCCCGACGGAGAAATCGGTGACCCGCGGCCGGCTGCGCACCCGGGCGGTGTATTCGGCCTGGCTCAGGTTGTCCCCCAGCGAGGCGCACAGCAGGCGGTACGCGCTGCTGAAGCGCTCCTGGCGCAGGTCGTTCAGGTACTGCCGGACCACCGCGACAGCCTCGGTCCGCAGCGCGTTGGTCCGGTTCACCACCAGCGCGCCGATCCCGAACGCCCCGCCACCGCAGCACAGCACCAGCAGCGCCGCGCCGACGCCGAGCCCGATCCACAGCCGCTTGCGGTCGCGCTCGGTTGGCGGCGCCGCGAACGGCACCTGCACCCCAGGCCCCGGCGGCGGCGGCGGTACCGTCACCGCACCCCCTCGCTCGCGAGGTCGCTGTCGGTCGTGGTGACTGCCCCGCCCGGCCCGGCCTCGGCGAGGATCTCGAAGGCGGACGGCTCGTCCAGCGACTGCGCCAGCAACGGCGTCGCGTTGACCTTCACGTCGTACGCGGACAGCGCCCGCCGGTAGGCCCCCACCGACTCCCACTCGGTGAGCAGAGTCCACCGGGTAGGGTCGTCGTACCCGCGTCCCAGCCGGCCCCGCAGGTACCCCGGCCGGGCGCCGAGGGCGGCCAGCGCGGCCGCGGCCCGGGCCCGGAACTCCGCATCGTTGCCCTCGACGACGAACCGGTTCACCACGAGCACGGGGGCCCCCTTGACCATAGGGTTGAATAGGCGCATGCAACGGCTGGCCAGAGCTAACCGTACCCAGGCGTTTCTCGGCGCGCTCGCCCTGGTGCTGGTCGGCCTGTTCGCGCCCGGCTGGTACGGCGCTGTCGTACTGTTCGCGCTGGTGGCGGCGCTGCTCGTGCTCCTGGTCCGGACCGCGCCGGTCACCCGCCCGGGGGTCGTCGCCGTCCGCCTGGTGATCCTGGCCGCCGTCGCCCTGATCGCGGTATACAAGATCATCTAACAGAATACGACCATGAAGGTCTATGCCGACACCCCCGGCCGGCGCGCGCGGCAGGTTGCCACCGACGTCCTCGTCGTCGCCTGGCTCTGGTTCTGGATCTGGCTCGCGACCAAGCTCTACGGCGTGGTCCTGAAGCTGGGCGTACCCGGGCAGAAGTTGGCCGGCGCCGGCGACGGCATGGCGAACGGGCTGGCCGATGCCGGTTCGAAGGCACACCGGGTACCGGTCGCCGGCGACTCGCTCGCCGGACCGTTCACGAAGGCGGCCGACGCCGCCCGCTCGCTGGCCGACGCCGGGCGCGACGAGCAGCACGCGGTCGGCCAACTGGCCTGGATAGCCGCGCTGCTCCTGCTCGCGGTACCCGTCGCGGTCGTCCTGTTCGGCTGGCTGCCGCTGCGGCTGCGCTGGATCCGGCGTGCGTCAGCCGCGGCCACTTGGCGGACCGCCGGTGCCGCCGGGCGGGACCTGCTCGCCCTGCGGGCACTGACCAACCAGCCGATGCGCCGGCTGTCCACAGTGGACGAAGACCCGGTCGCGGCGTGGCGCCAGGGCGACCCGGAGGCCGTGGCCGCCCTGGCCGACCTGGAACTGCGAAGGTTGGGGCTGGCCGGTCAGAGCCGGCGCCGTACATCCTCCACAGTGGACGGTCCGGACCCGTAGCGGGCGACCCAGTCGCCCGCCTCCTCCGGCGTCAGTACGCCCTCCTCCAGGAAGGTGTACCGGCCCTCGGTGACCCGCTTGGCCACCCGGACGTCCAGCGCGTCGGTGTTGTCCCACAGCGCGATGAACAGCGCCTCGACCCGGCGGCGCGACTGCTGGCAGAACAGCTCGGCCAGTTCCAGCCCGGCCTGGTCGCCCTCGCTACGCGCCCGGACACAGGTCGCCGACATCGCGAACAGCTCCGCGCCGATGTCCACCACGCGACCGAGGAAGCCCTGCTTGCGCTCCATCCTGCCGCGCCAGCGGGCCATCGCGTAGAACGTCTCCCGGGACAGCTTGCGCGACGCCCGCTCGACGTACCGGATGTGCTTGGCCAGCGGCCCGAAGTCGCCGTACCCCCCAGGTAGCTGGCCCTTGCCGACGGTCAGCGTGGGCAGCCAGCGGGCGTAGAACCCACCGGCCCGGGCTCCGGCGCGGGCCTTGCGCCCGAAGGTGGCGTCCGGATCGATGATGTCGCCGGCCACGGACAGGTGCGCGTCGACCGCCTCGCGGGCGATGAACAGGTGCATGATCTCGGTCGAGCCCTCGAAGATCCGGTTGATCCGCAGGTCGCGCAGGATCTGCTCGGCCGGGATCGCCTTCTCGCCACGGGCGGCGAGCGACTCGGCCGTCTCGAAGCCCCGGCCACCGCGGATCTGTACCAGCTCGTCGGCCATCAGCCAGGCCATCTCCGAGCCGAACAGCTTGACCAGGGCCGCCTCGATCCGGATGTCGTTGCGGTCGTCGTCGGCCAGCAGGGCGCACAGGTCGAGCATGGATTCCAGCCCGTACGTGGTCGCCGCGATGAACGCGATCTTCTTGGCGACCGCCTCGTGCCGGGCGACCGGCAGGCCCCACTGCACCCGCTCGGAGGCCCACTGCCGCGCCACGGAAAGGCACCACTTGCCGGCGCTGACGCACATCGCGGGCAGCGAGAGCCGGCCGGTGTTGAGCGTGGTCAGGGCGATCTTGAGGCCCTGGCCCTCCTTGCCGATGACGTCCTCGGTCGGGACGAACACGTCGTGGAAGCGGGTGAGGCTGTTCTCCAGCCCGCGCAGGCCCATGAAGGCGTTACGCCGCTCGATCGTCACGCCCGGCGCGTCGCCCTCGACGACGAACGCGGTGATCCCGCCCCGGTGCCCCTCCGACTGACGAGCGTCGCCTGGCCGATCCGGCCCAAGTGCCGGATCGCGAGGTACCTGGGCCATGACGACCAGCAGCGTCGCCATCGTGCCGTTGGTGGCCCAGAGCTTGACGCCGTTGAGCTGGTATCCGCCCTCGACCGGTACCGCCGTCGTGGACAGCCGGGCCGGGTCGGAGCCCACGTCTGACTCCGTGAGCAGGAACGCGGACACCTCGCCGCCGGCGAGCCGGGGCAGGTACTTCTTCTTCTGCTCCTCGGTGCCGAAGAGCTTGAGCGGCTGGGGTACCCCGATCGACTGATGCGCCGACAGCAGCGCCCCGATCGACGGGTTGGCCGAGCTGACCAGGGCCAGCGCCTTGGTGTAGTAGAGGTTGGAGAGGCCCAGGCCGCCGTACTTCTCGTCGATCTTCATACCGAACGCGCCGAGTCCGGCGAGCCCGCGCAGCACCTCGTCCGGAATCCGGGCATCCCGCTCGATCTGGACGTTGTCGATGGTCTTGGCGAAATCGCCCAGCTTGGCGAGGAACGCCTCGGCCCGCTCGACGGCGGCCGGGTCGGGCGCGGGCCAGGGGTCGATCAGTTCCATGCGCAGCCGGCCCAGGAACAGTTCCTTGCCGAAGCTCGGCTTGCGCCATTTGGCTTCGCGGGCGGCCTCGGCGACCTGGCGTGCCTGCTTCTCGTCGACGCTCGCGCCGGCGGGAACGTGGGTGGCATCGGGCGGGACGTCGGTGGTCGTCATGCCGGCACCTCGCTCCGCTCGGCGCCGCCATGCCGCCCGGTCACTGAGCCTGTCGTTCGCTCGCTGCGCTCGCTCATGGCCCAAGGCTACCTGCGGGTGTTACCGAGCGGTAGCTCCAACTGGAGATGCTAGCTTTGACCACACAACTGCACATCCGACAGGGGAGCGCACAGCGCTGAGAGTGCGGCGGCAGCCGCAGACCCTCGAACCTGATCTGGGTAATGCCAGCGCAGGGAGCTCGGGACCTCCAGCCGCGCCATGTCCGATTCCGGCCATGGCGTGCGTCTTGCCTGGTACCCCACCGGGAGGACAACCCATGACCACCAACCGTTGGCGGACCGTCGACATCGTCGTCGCCGCCGTACTCGCCATCGCCTTCGGCATCGTCTTCTACGCCTGGGACCGGCTCTGGGCCGGTACCGAGGACCTGTTCACCGGCTTCGGTCCGGGCCGGGCCGTGATCGCCGGGGTCTGGTTCCTGCCGGCCATCCTCGGTCCGCTGGTCATCCGCAAGCCGGGCGCCGGCCTGTTCACCGAGACCGTCGCCGCGGCCATCTCCGCCCTGCTCGGCGCCCAGTGGGGCCTGGTCACGATCCTCTACGGCCTGTTGCAGGGCGTCGGCGGCGAGGCACCGTTCGCGGCGACCGGGTACCGCAACAGCCGCCTGCCCACCGCCCTCGTCGGCGGTGCGCTTGCCGGCGCCGCGGCCGGGTACCTCGACCTCGTGCTCTACTACCCCACCTGGTCGACCAGCTGGAAGATCGCCCAGGTCGCCATCTCGGCCGCCAGCGGCCTGGTCATCGCGGGCGGCGGCGGCTGGCTGCTCACCCGCGCGCTGGCCCGCACCGGCGTGCTCGACCGGTTCCCGTCCGGCCGGGAGCGGGTCGCGGTCTAAATGATCGAGCTGACCGGGTTCGGCTGGCGGTACGCCGGTCGCCGGGCCTGGGCGGTCCGCGGGGTGGACCTGCGGATCGAGCGCGGTGAGCGGGTGCTGCTGCTCGGCCTGTCCGGGGCCGGCAAGACCACCCTGCTCGCCGCGCTGGCCGGGCTGCTCACCGAGGAGTCCGGCGAGCGCGAGGGCGAGATCCGCGTCGATGGCCGGGCCGGGATCCTGTTCCAGGACCCGCAGACCCAGCTGGTCATGGCCCGGTGCGGCGACGACGTCGCCTTCGGACCGGAAAATCTGGGGGTACCGGCAGCCGAGATCTGGCCCCGCGTCCGCGAAGCGGTCGACGCGGTCGGGTTCGGCTACCCCCTCGACCGGTCCACCCATGCCCTCTCCGGTGGCGAGCAGCAACGGCTTGCCCTGGCGGGGGTACTGGCGCTGCGGCCGTCGGTACTCCTGCTCGACGAGCCGACCGCGAACCTCGACCCGCCCGGCGCGGCCCTCGTCCGGTCGGCACTGGCTGGTCTCCACACGACGATGGTGCTGGTCGAGCACCGGGTCGCCGAGGCGCTGCCGCTCGTCGACCGGGTCGTCGTCCTCACCCCCGAGGGCATCGCGGCCGACGGCTCCCCGGCGGCCGTCTTCGCG
>WNGG01000991.1_pt1 | contig 36539 bp, 35 predicted proteins | sample 5400661 | NCBI WGS metagenome assembly WNGG01 (sample SAMN13153372, study PRJNA577476) | soil metagenome | isolation source: 100 cm soil or saprolite under Garry oak tree replicate 1 | place: USA:California | collected 2016-06-15
CGCGCGGCGCGCCGGCAGCCCCGTGAGGCCGTCCTGGTAGGCCATGTGATACGAGGCCTCGACCACGGCGAAGATGAGAATCAGGGCCGAGGTGGCCAGGTAAAAGGTCGAGAATCCCGGGTTACCGGGACGCACGACGGAGAGCCCGGTGAAGGCGGGGATCAAGGCCCAGGCGAACGAGCGGCCGGTCTGCGTCGGCGCGAGCAGCTGGCCCGCGACCACGAGGCCGGCCGACACGAAGAACGCGACGAGCGCCGGATCCGAGAGCGCCGTCCACGCGAACAGCCAGTGGGGCAGGAGCTTGGCGTGGAGCGCCGCAGCCGTGACCGCAGGCAAGGCCCGGTCGAGGGCGCCCACGAGCGCCACCTGGCCGAGGATGATCGCCAGGCGCACGAGCCCGGGCGGCGTCACGAAGCCGCGCTCGGGCGTGAGCGGTAGCGCCGCGAGGTTCAACGGCAGCAGGAACGCGACGGCCTGGAACACCACGCGGTCGCGCGCCAGGCCGTGGCCGGCGGCGAAGTGCACGACGGTGCGGTCCGCCAGCGTCAGGAGCAGCAGGGCGAACAGCAGTCGGCTGCGGTGGAACCGCCAGCCGAGCAGGGCGCCGGCGACGAACACGGCGTAGGGGTAGAACGGCGCGAGCGGCGCGACCAGATCCTGGAGGCCCCGCGAGCTCGTGTACAGCAGCGCGACGAGGATGATCAGGACCTCGGGAAAGCCGTACGACACGATCTTCCAGAGGGCGTCGTACGCGGCCTGCTTTCGCCGCTGCGCGTCTTGGCTCACTGCGCGGACACTCCTTGGCGTCGGGTGGGCGCGCGCCGTGCGACCGGGCGCCGGCGGGCATTAAGGCTAGTTGCGGCGGCCGCCGCAGGCTAGTGATATTCTCCCGCTCGTGGCGGTATCGTCTAGGGGACTAGGACGGAGCCCTCTCAAGGCTCAAACACGGGTTCGAATCCCGTTACCGCTATAACTACGAGCGGCGTCAAGGAAAACCGTCAGTTCGCCCCCATCGTCTAACGGTTAGGACACCACTCTTTCAAGGTGGGAACAGGGGTTCGATTCCCCTTGGGGGCAGAGACAAGAGAGGCGTCGAGGAAGAAGCGTCACGCAGGGACGTCCCGCGAGTAGCGTCGCGCAGAGTCGTACGCCGCGCCGACCACGGTTTCCCGTGACGTAGTTCAGGTTTCCGGGCCGATAGCTCAACTGGCAGAGCAACTGACTCTTAATCAGTAGGTTCTCGGTTCGATTCCGAGTCGGCCCATTCGAATTGCCCGACAGCCGCTCGGCTGTCCCGCTCGAGTCAGGCAGCTCCCGCCTTTCGTTTCACCACGCACGACACACGCACGCCAGCATGCGCGAGCATGTCGATCAGTGTGTCGATGCTGAACAGATCGATTTTGCCGCGCACCAGATCGCTGATGCGAGGCTGCGAGACGCCGAACAGCGCGGCGGCAGCAGCTTGCGTGAGCCCCCGTGCCTCGATCACTTTGCGAATCTCGATCATTAGATCGGACCGAAGCTTCAGATGCTCCGCCTCCTCCCGGTCAAATCCGAGATCTCGGAACACATTCCCTGACGAGCGTCGGATCTTCGTGGTCATAGCCTCTTCTCCCTCTCCTGGCGCAGACGCCGCAGATCACTGAGCCGTTTTCTTGCCAAGTCAATATCGGCCTGGCGTGTCTGTCGGGTACGCTTCTCGAACGCGTGGAGCACGTATACGCCTTCGGTGCCGGGTTCACGACGTGGTATTGGTACAGCAGATACGCCGAGCTGTCCTCCACGCCCGTGAGCTCGAGGCGCACCGTGTCGAGGATCCGAGGCGGTGACTGCGCGTGCGCTCCGTGCGACCAGACCTGGAGTGCGACAGCGACCACACCGGCAGCGAGGCGAGAAATCTTAGCATCCCGGAGCAATGTCGTTACTCCCTACAAATCCGATCAGTCTCGGGGGCCCGGAGGCCCTCTCGTGGGGGCTTGTCGGCGGAGGCGAGAGCACCGCCCCGGCCCCGCGCGAGATTATCCCCGGGCTGAGAGCCCGGGCTCGGCCCGATTGTGCGCCCTGTAAGGGCGCACACCACGCCGAGCGCGCCCTCTCAGGGCGCGAACGGGACGGAGAGACGGTTCCGCTCACATGTGCGCGAGCAGATTCCCCTCGAGATCGCCGCTTGGACCGCGGGGCCCCAAGACCCGATCGGCATCCCTGCAGGCGAACGAGGCTGCAATAGCGGCCGCGGCGACGGCAAGGTCGAGGTGGAACGCACGCACACTGGCGGCGACCGGGCGAGCGAGACCGCGGAGTGTCGTCACGTCGTCATCCGGGGGGTGTCGGCATGGCTACGATGCCGCCGGCAACGCCGACGTGACCGTGGTGAACTTCCACGCGGACTGCAAGTTCAGGCTGGTCCGACCTCTCCTTTGCGCCGTTGTTTCGTCTCCTTCTCCCTCTCCGGTTTCCCGCTGGCGGTCACCACGCGGTCGCGACCCTCGCCCTTCGCCTGGTACATCGCGGCGTCGGCGCTCTCGATGAGCTCCTCCGGCGTGTCACCGTGCGGCGGATACTCCGCGACGCCGATGCTCACCGTCATCCCGCCACTGCCGAACTCTTCGGCCGCTACGTGGCTGCGGATGCGCTCCGCCACCACCTCCGCCGTAGCGATCGTCGTCTCGAGCAGCATCACCACGAACTCTTCGCCGCCGTAGCGCGCCACGCAGTCCACCCCGCGCGTCGTTTTCCGCAGGATCTCCGCCATCTTCACGAGTGCCGCGTCCCCCGCGAGGTGGCCGTGCGTGTCGTTGTATTGCTTGAAGTGATCGACGTCCGCCAACAGCACCGAGAACGTGCGCCGCAGGCGCCGCGACCGCTGGACTTCGTTGGCGAGCGTCCCCATCAGGTGCCGTCGGTTGTACAGTCCGGTGAGGGCGTCGGTGACGGACAGCCGCTCCAGCTCGCCCTGGCTCTCCCGCTCGCGCAGCCGGGCCACCAGACTGCCGAACGCCCGCGTCAAGTACCCCACGTCGCCGCTGCCGCCCACGGGGAGATCGACCGACAGATCCCCGGCGGTCACCTTGGCCGCGGCGCTGGTGAGCCGCTCGAGCGGACGCACGATCAGCAGTCCCAGCACGTAGGCGATCAGCCAAACGGCGGCGAGCAGCGCGGCGAGGGTCAACACGGTCAGGTTCCGCAGTCGGGTCACTGGACGGAACGCCTCCGCCCGCGGCGTCTCGGCGACCGCCGCCCAGCGGAGCGGGGGCACGCGCCGCAGGGTCCCGACCACCTCCTCCCCGTCCGCGCGTTTGTACTCCACCATCGCACCTTCCTTGTCGAACAGCGGCTGCGTCGTCGTCGTCGGGAGCTTCGTGCGCATCAGCTCTGCCGAGCTGACCCGAGACCGCATGACGAGCTTGCCCTGGTCCGTCATCAGGTAGACGTCGCCCGGGTCGCCCGGGGAGAGCCGCTGTAGCATGTCGGCGACTGAGCGCAGGTTGATCTTGACGGCGAGCGCGCCGAGGAACCGCCCGTCCTCGTGGCGGACCGGGACGGCGAGCGTGATCGCCGCTCGGGCGGTGCCCGCGTCCCAGTACGCATCGCTCACCAGCGCCTCGCCCGTCCGCAAGGCGTTCAGCTTGTCCAGGGGGAGCTGCAGCCCGCTCGGCCGGCCGCTGCTCGTCACCACCCGCCCGCGCGCGTCAGTGACCAGCAGCGCGTCGTAGTCCGGGAACCGCTCGCGCACCGAAGTGAGATAGTCGCGCAGCCGGCCGAGCGCCTGGCCGCCGCCGCCGCCCTGGAGCTTGACCAGGTTCTCCGGGACCACGTAGGAGCCCGCCGACCCCCGTAGATCGTACAACCGCTCGTCGAGCCATTGACCGGTCTCCCGGGCCGTCTCGGAGCTGGCGCTGCGCAGCTCCTGGACGAACTTCTCGGTGAGCAAGTCCCGGCTCTGCCGGTACGACACCACGGTCGTCGCGAGCGTGGGAATCAGCGTGGTGAGCACCGCGAACACCAGGATCTTGTTCCTGATGCTGTCTAGGTGCAGCGCGCGCAGCGGGCGTGCGATCTTTTCTTCCCAGACGCTCACCGTCGGTTCCCTCCAGGGCTGGTCGTCACCCGGCCGGCGCCAGCAGCTCGCCGAGCGCGGCGAGCCGCTCCTCCCAGTACCGCTTCATCCGCTTCGCCGCCGCCTGGTCCGGCAGCTTGGCGTGCTGGATCTGCACCTGGCTCTTGGCGGCCCCTCTGCCGGTGAAGCCGAGCGCCACCGACGTCTTGTCGGGCCAGGTGATCCGCATCGACCTGTCGCGCGTCGCGGTGCGGATCGTTACGTCCACGCCCCCGAGCCACCGCGCCCGCGTGCGCGCATCGGACCATGCGCGGTACAGCCGCGCCAGCGGCACCGCAAACGTACGGCTCTTGGTGGCCTCGAAGCCGCCGTCGCGCCGCTGCCCGATGGCGCGCAGGCCTCTGATCCGCTCGTAACCCACGGTGACGGTCTGGGCCCACCAGCCCGCCACCTTGTATGTGGCACACACGTACTCGGCGATTCTCCGGTGCGGCCAGGTGTGGGCCTGGACGCGGTCGAGCGCTTTGACCCAGCGCACCCACGTGCACCCCGTCTTCGCCTTGACGGACGCGTCGCTCATCCCGGCGAGCTGGGCGTAGTCCACCGGTCGGGGCTGTTGCTGCTGCTGGAGGAGATGCGCGCGGGCGGCGGTGTAGGACTCACGCGTCTTCTGCATGCGCCCGCGAACCAGGCGCTTGAAATCTCTGTTGGTCGTCATCGGATCGGTCCTTTGGTCGAGCCACGGGCACCCGCCCCCCAGCAGCGACGCTCCGCGGCGACGCAAAGGCTTCACGATGCGATCCGAGAGTTTGCCTCCCTTTGCCTCACGGGGACCCTCGCTGGGGGAGGGTCGAAGAGGTTGGGCGTGGATCGCCGCCGCCCCTAGGATGCCACACAGCGGCGCGGGGAGTCAAGAGCAGGCAGGAAAGGCATCCCGACGCTACGTTGGACGCGGCTCCGGGTTGCGGGGGGGGGGCGCCTCTGGTCTCGGCTGCGTGCAGGCTCGTTCAGAGAGGTGGACATGAACGTCATGTTTCCCGCGCTGTTGCGATTCAGTGACGTCGGGCTGCTGCTCTTGAGGCTGATGGTGGCCGCTGTGTTCTTCGACAGCGGGCTCAATCATCTGAAGCACCCGACGGAGCGGGCGAAGAGCATCGGGGCGAGCCGCGGCTTCACCGTATTTCTCGGCTCGGCCGAAGTGCTGGGGAGTGCGGGGGTGGCGCTCGGGATCCTGATTCAGCTCGCCGCCCTGGGACTGATCCTGCTCATGCTCGGGGCGATCCAGAAGAAGATCTTCGTTTGGAAGACCGGCTTCTGGGGCGCGCGCGGGTACGGCTGGCACTACGACCTCATGCTGCTCGTGATGAGTCTCGTGATTCTGCTGACCGGCGGGGGCAGACTGGTCGTGCTCTAGTGCCGTTCCAACTTGATTCGGCAAACGTGCCGACAGCACGATGCCGGGGCCGACGGCCACTACGGGCTCCGATGGCTTGGCGTGAATAGTTGGAACGGCACTAGGAGGGCGCGAGATCCTGCCGCAACCGCTCTGGCGAGCCGTCCCGCGGCGGGCATATTCCCGTATCCCGTCTTCCGTACGGTGATGCAATGCGAAACATGGTTCTTCATGTCGTCCCGGCCGTGGTGGCCGCGCTCCTGGCCGCGTGCACCGAATCCCCGACGCCGGCTGCATTGCACCCCAGCTTCGCAGCCGGCGGGGGACGCGGGCCGGCGGCGTTCGTGACCGATGTGAGCCGCGACACCACCTCCCAGAACGAGACGCCCATCGCGGTCAACCCGACGAATCCGAGCAACCTGCTCACCGGCGCCAACGACTGGAACTACAACGACGGCGTCGCCTACAACGTGAGCTTCGACGGCGGCAAGACCTGGTCGGCCACGCTGCCGAACGGGTTCGTTCCCGGACTCACGCGCTACAGCAACGACCCTGACGTGCCGGGTACGGGCTTCTACGACGCGGCGGGGGATCCCTACGTGGCGTACGGGCCCGACGGCACGGCGTACTTCGTGGCCCAGGCGTTCAACTTTTTCACGCCGCCCTACGAGATCGCGCTGTACGTCAGCCGCTCGACCGACGGCGGCCTCACCTGGTCCGACCATCCCGTGCAGGTCTCCGTATGGCCGAACAAGAACGGCAAGACCAAGGGATCCAGCGGGCAGTTCCCCGACCACGAGTCGATGACGATCGACGACCACCCAGCGAGTCCGTACTACGGCTCTGTGTACGTCACCTGGGTGCAGTTCAACGGCAACTTCCACTCACCCGTCCAGGTCGCCTACTCGCGGGATGGTGCCCGCACGTTTTCGGCTCCCGTGCAGCTGACCAAGGGTCCGATCCGCAACAACCAGGATGCCCGGATCGCGGTCGCGCCCGACGGCACGCTCTATCTGACCTTCGACAACGGGATCCAGGGAGGGAAGGGCACCGCGAACTACGTCTCCGTTTCGCACGACGGCGGCGCCACGTGGAGCACCCCGGTGTTGTTCTCGCTGTACAACAATCCGGTGTGTATCTTCCCCCCGTACTGCTTCAACATCTCAGGTGGGGCGTTCCGCGGCCCGGGCTCCTATCCGGTGCCCGCCTTCGACCCGGTGCGGAACCGCATCGTCGTCGTGTATTCGGACATCGATAGCGACGGCCAGGCCAAGGTGTTCTTCACCGCGGCGCCCGCCGATCAGGCGACCAGCGCCGCCGCCTGGTCCCCGCCCAGCGTCGTCGCGCCGGGTCCGGGGGATCGCTTCGGCGCCGAGCTCTCGGCCGGGGCGGGCGGCCGGCTCGACGTGATGTTCGATGACCGCAGCTACAGCGGCAACATGCTGGTGGACGTGACGTACGCCTCGAGCGGCGACGGCGGCGCGACGTGGAGCGCGACGCGGGTGACGAAGAGCGGGTTCGATCCGTCGCAGTACGGCGTGCCGTGCGGCTCGTGCCCCAACGGCATCCGGCCCTTCATCGGGGACTACAACGGGATCGCGGCGACCGCGGGCGGCGCGGTGATGACCTGGACGGGTGTGGCGCCGAAGACGGGGACGGCGAACGACAACCTGGAGATCTACTTCGGGAGCGTGACGCCGTAGCAACGGGGAAGGGTCATTTCTTCCCCGGCTTCCCCGCCACTTTTCCGATCGCGCTGATCAGATCGTTGAAATCGTACGGTTTCATGACCGAGGGCTGGCCGCACTCGTCGAGGAACCTCCGGGTTTCGTCGCGCGCGCGGTCGCCCGTCACGAACACGAACCGCTCGGCGAGCTGGGGGCGCTGCTCCGACAGCTGCTCGTAGAGCGCGCGGCCCCCCAGCCGCGGCATCTGCAGGTCGGTCACCACGGCGTCGAAGCGATCGCTGGCGGGTCCCAGCCGCTCGATCGCCTCGAGCCCGTTCTCCACCGCCACGACCTCGTGCCCCTCGCGCTCGAGCAGGAGGCGCATCGCCTGGCGGTTCACGGCGTCGTCGTCCACCACCAGGATCCGGAGCTTGGGGAGGGACGGCATGGACGGCGTGGCGCGCGCGAGCGGCGCCAGCACGCTCTTCGGGAGCGTCACCACCACCTCGGCCCCGCCGCCCGTGCGCGGCCGCAGCCGCAGCGTTCCGCCCGACGACTGCGCCAGCGCGCGGGCGAGCGCGAACTCGATCTCGCCCCCGCCCGCGCTCTGCGTAAAGCGGAACGGCGTCACGAGGCGCTGCTCGGCCTCGACCGACAATGGCGTTCCCGAGTCCCACAGCGAGATGCTGAGCGACGGCCCGCTCTCGCTCACGGCGATCCGCAGCTCGCGGGGGGGCTGGGTGTCGCGCAGCCGCCGCAGCGCGAAGTCGAGCAACTTCATCAGCATCTCGGTGAGCTGCGCCATGGGGCAGGCGACCATCGGCAGATCGTGCGGGATGCTGCGCGTGAGCGTCACGCCCAGCTCCTTCAGCGTCCCTTCCCGTTCGGCGAGCACACCGTTCAGGACGATCGAGGCGTCGGACGGCTCGGCGGCGCCGATCGGGTGCTGGGCCAGCTCGAGGAAGTGCTGCGTGATCTCCGCCGCGCGCCGCACCTCGCCGTGCAGCATCATCAGCGCCCGCGCCCGCTCGGGGTCGAGCGGGCTGCCGTGCAGCAAGTCGGCCAGCGCGCCGATGGCCGCCAGCCGGTTGTTCAGCGCGTTCAGCACGTTCGCCGAGCCTTCGTCGAGCACGACGTGCTGCACTTCGGGCGGCAGCGACCGGGGCGGCGGCGTGGCGACGGACGGCGCCGGGGGAGCGCGCCGCCCCCGTGCCGCCGCGCGGGCGCGACCGATCAGCACACCGATGAACGCGCCGATCAGCGCCCCGAAGGCGAAGGACACCCATAGTTCCATGGGGGGTCAATCTAGTGTGCTCCGGCGCGGAACGCGCTAGGGCGTGTATCACGAGGCGCCTGGTTGACCGGCCCCCGGCGCCGGTTCTACCTTTCGTCGCCCGCCCTGGTGGTGAAACTGGTAGACACGCTGTCTTGAGGGGGCAGTGCCGTAAGGCGTCCCGGTTCGAATCCGGGCCAGGGCATCCTCTCGCTGCCTCAAGAACCACGGCCAACGCCCCAGCGACGCTGGCCGTCGTTGTTTTCACGGAGGTACGGAACGCTCCCCCTTCGACTGGCTGCCATGCGGTTGGTGATCGCTCTTGCCGCGCCCGCGCCCGCACAGGACGACGGTGCCGTCGACAGGGTTCTGAGCCTCAATCGCGCCGGGGAATGGGCCCAAGCCGCGGCCGTCGCTCAACAGTTTCTCGCCGGGCCGTCGGCGGCGCCGAGGACCCGGCGGACGTGCACCCTGCGGCAAGAGTTGGTCTACGCCGAGACGCGGCTCCGACAGCGCACTGCTGCGCGGGCCGCCCTCGCCGCGTTCGACGGCGAGTGCTCCGGCGTCGCGCTCGATGGCGGATACGCCGCCGAGTTGTCCCGGCTCCGACAGGAGCTGGCGGGCACCGTCGTCGACTCGCCCGCGGCCGAATCGCCACCGGCGACGCCGTCCACACTGGAGCTCGACGACGACGGGTTCTGGCCGGTCGGAGATCCCGTCGCCCTCGGCATCGACGTGCAGGCGTTGGAACAGCACCGCGTCTTGTGCGCGGAAACCGGGGCGGACGCCTGCCTGGTCGTGTTCAGAGGACAGATCGTCCAGGAGTGGTACTCCCCGCACTACCAGCGGCCGATCTACGCGATGTCCACCACGAAGTCGATCACGGGACTGCTGGTGGGCATGTTGGTCGACGACGGGCGTATCAGAAGTCTCGAGGAGCCCGTGTGTACCTATGTTGCGCAATGGTGCACGGGCCGCCGCCGGCGAGTCACGCTACGGCACTTGCTGACGATGACGTCGGGTCTGCCGCGCATGCGCGACTCGGGGGTCGGCTTCGTCGGTGACAAGGATGCATTCGTCGAGCGTCTGTCGCCGACGGTGGAGCCGGGGACGCGGTGGGACTACAGCAACGAAGGTGCGCAGCTCCTGTCTCCGGTACTCGATCGAGCGGCTGGCGAGCCGATCCAGAATTACGCGCGCACGCGGCTCTTCCAGCCGCTCGCCATGAAGGACACGCGCCTCCACGAGGACGAGCGGCGCCACGCTTGGACGTACGCGGACATGGAGACGACGCCCCGGGACTTGGCGCGAATCGGTCTCCTGATGCTGAATCGTGGAGTGTGGCGCGGCCGCCGGATCCTCTCCGAGGCGTGGATCGATGCATCGACGCAGCCGTCGCAGCGGCTGCACCCGGAGTACGGGCTGCTGTGGTGGCTGCACGATGACCCACCGGGATTTGCAGGTCACGGTCACTTGGACACGGACCTTCACGTCTTTCCGGCGCTCGACTTGATCGTCGTCCGCATGCAGGCGAGGCCTCTCGCGGGAGTCGCTGAGGGCACCTATGAGGTCAGAGCGCTACCCCTCTACAAGGCCATGGTCCCCCACGCGACGCGCAAATGATGGCGTGAGCAGCCACGCGGTGGGGGTCAAGGCGTGTGTCTCGCTCCGCCCACCAGGTCCAAGGCAGCTCGCAGCCCCTCGGCGAGACTGACCCCATCGCCCACAGCCCAGAAGTGCATGAAGAACAGCCGCGGCGCTTCGTCCAGCATGTGGTTGTGGACGGCCGTGACTTCGATCCCGTGCTCGCGCAGCGCGCGCAGCACCGGATTCACCTCGGCCGCCCGCAGCACGAAGTCGCCGGTGATCGCCGCCTTGCCGCCGCCCGTCGGCTGAAAGTTCAGCGCGGTCGCGACGCCCATCGCGGGGGGAATCACCAGCCCCTCATCCCGGATCGTGTCGGGTCGCGCCACGCTCACTTGATAGACGCCGCCGTTCACCTTGCCGGAGTGGCCGAGCGCTTGCGCGATGCGCGCGGTGTCGATGCCGAACGAACTTGCAGCGGGGGCAGCAGGGCCGGCGGGCGGCGGAGTCTGCGTCAAACCGACGGCCGCGCGGACCGCTTGGGCCAGCTTGACGGCATCCCCCGCGCCGTGGATGTGCATGTAGTAAACGCGCGGGGTCTCGTGCAACACGTGATGGTGGAGCGCCGTCACCTCGATACCGCCCTGGGCGAGCTTGGCCATCACGGGCTCGATCTCGTCGTCGCGCAGCACGAGGTCGCCCATGACGATGGCGCCCGAGCTCGTCGCCTGGAACGCCACCCACGAGCCGAGCGCCAGAGCGGGCTTGAGAGGGACGCGGTCGACCACGACCGTGAGGTCGCTCCGGGGCAAGCCGAACTTGTACACGTCACCGGGCTGCAGCGCTCCCGTGCGGCCCAATGCCTGCTCGACCGCCGTCCAGCTCACCTGCTGCGGCGGCGCACTCGCTGCGGTGGTGTGCGCGGCCGTGTCGTCCTCGCGTGCTTCCCGACCGCCGCAGCCCAGGACGACGAACGTCGCGCCCGCGAGCACGAGCGGTCCGATCCTTCGGTTCATGGACTCCTCCTTGTCGCCTGCTGACCGCGTTGCGTCACCCCTCTCCCGGTCGTATGTTCGATGATACACTTGTTATAGTCAACCGGGTGGTCCTCGGTGCCCGATACCGCGAGCGGACGTTGGCTGCTCCTGTTTCACCGCATCCCGCCGAAGCCCGACTACTTCCGGGTGAAGGTGTGGCGCAGGCTGCAACGCATCGGCGCGGTGCCGGTGAAGAACTCCGTCTGGGTGCTCCCCTACGGCGATCAGGCCGTCGAGGACTTCCGGTGGCTGCTCCAGGAAATCGTGGACGGCGGTGGAGAGGGGTCGCTGTGCCGCGGGGACTTCGTGGACGGCCTGCGTGACCGCGACGTCGCAGCGCTGTTCCACCAGGCTCGCCAGGCCGACTACGCGGGCGTCCTCCGCGATGCGAAGTCGCTCGTGCGGGCCCCGGCACCCGCCGAGGTGGCGCGCCTCGACCGGCGCCTCGCGGACGTGGCGGCCATCGACTACTGCGGCGCGCCGGGCCGCTCGGCAGCGGAGCGGGCCGTGAAGCGCTTGGCGACACGGCTGCGGGGGCGTGAGCGGCCGGCCGCGCGGGCGGCGGCGCGGCAGGTGGGGCAGCTGCGGAGGCGGACTTGGGTCACCCGGCGCGGTGTCTTCGTGGATCGCATCGCGAGCGCCTGGCTGATCAAGCGGTTCATCGACCCCGAAGCTCGCTTCAAGTTCGTCGCCCCGGAGGGCTACGTGCCCCGCAAGGGCGAGCTGCGCTTCGACATGTTCGAGGCCGAGTACACGCACGAAGCGGACCGCTGCACCTTCGAGACGCTCGTGCGGCGCTTCCGGCTGCGCGATCCCGCGCTGCGCGCCATCGGCGAGATCGTGCACGATATCGACTGCAAGGACGCGAAGTTTGGGCGCGCGGAAACGGCGGGCGTCGAACAGCTGCTTGCCGGCATCGCGCGGCAGTCGGCCGCCGACACCACGCGGGTGCGGCGTGGGGCCGACGCCTTCGACACCCTCTACCAGTCGTTCACCGCAACGCGCCGATCGCGGCCGTGCGGCAAACGCTGAGTCCGATGTCGCAGCCCCCCCCCGCGCCGCCGGCCGCGCCGGCCGGCTGCACCCTGCGGGAGTTCGTCCGCTACTTCTTGAAGCTCGGCACCTTCGGGTTCGGCGGCCCGATCGCGCTGGCGGGGCACATGCAGCGCGACCTCGTGGACGAGCGCGGCTGGATCTCGCGCGAAGACTACAAGCAGGGGCTCGCGCTGGCGCAGCTCGCCCCGGGGCCGCTCGCGGCTCAGCTCGCGATGTACCTCGGGTGGGTGCGCGGCGGCGTGCCGGGCGCGACCCTCGTGGGAGTCGCGTTCGTCGCGCCGTCGTTTCTCATGGTGCTCGCCCTGGCGGCCCTGTACGTCCGGTTCGGCGGGCTTGCCTGGATGCAGGCGCTGTTCTACGGCATCGGGGCGGCGGTCATCGCCATCATCGCGCGGAGCGCCACCAAGCTCATGGGCCTGACACTGGGGCGCGACCGCCTCCTCTGGGGGCTCTTCGCCGTGAGCCTCGTGGTCACGGCGTGGAGAGCGTCGGAAATCGTGTGGCTCTTCGTGGCGTCCGGATTCGTCCCCGTGCTCGCACGCCCCCGCCCCCCCACGCGCGCGGCGCCGTCCCAGGCGCTGCTCGTCGCGCCCTGGCCGGCGTGGCTCGTGTCCGGGCTCGGTGGGCTGGCGTCCGCCGGCGTGCTCTGGAAGATCTTTTGGTATTTCGCCGCCGCCGGGCTATTCGTCTTCGGGAGCGGGCTCGCCATCGTGCCGTTTCTGCATGGCGGCGTGGTGGAGCAATATCGCTGGCTGACGGAGCGGCAGTTCCTCGATGCCGTTGCCGTCTCTCTGATCACGCCCGGTCCGGTCGTCATCACCGTGGCGTTCATCGGGTACCTGGTCGGGGGCCCGATGGGCGCTGCGGTTGCGGCACTCGGCGTGTTCGCGCCCGTGTACCTCGTGGTCGTGCTCGCCGCCCCGCACTACCGTCGCGTGGCCGCGAGTCCCGCCATCAAGGCGTTCGTGAACGGCGTGACGGCGGCGGCCACCGGCGCGATTGCCGGGGCGGTGCTCGTTCTGGGGCGGCGGGCGCTCGTCGACCTGCCGACTGTTCTCGTCTGCGCCGCGACACTGCTGCTCGTCCTGCGGTTCAAGCACATCCCTGAACCGTTGCTCATTGCCGGCTCGGGAATCGTCGGGCTGCTGGCACAGAGTGCACTGTGAGGTGGGCGCGCACCAACGCGAGCGTGGGCGCCGTGGCATGTCTGCTCCGTCTTGGCGCCCTGCACGCCCAGATGCCGGATGCTCGTGACGCGCTCGTGACGCACACGACGGCCCGCCTGCGGCTTGACGGGATCCCCGACGAGCCCGCCTGGCGAACGGCCGATTCTATCAGCGACTTCACGCAGAAGGAGCCCGCCGAGGGACGCCCCGCGACTGAACGGACGGTGGTGCGCCTGCTCGCAACGCCGGACGGCCTGTGGGTGGGCCTGTGGGCGTACGACGCCGTTCCTGCGGCGATCCGCCACACGGCCCTGCGGCGCGACAGCGCCTTGGAATCGGACGACGCGTTTACGCTGCTGCTCGATCCCCTCCGTGATCATCGCACCGGGTTCCTGTTTACTGTGAATCCGAACGGTGCCATGACGGATGCGCAGGTGATCGACTTCGAGACGACGAACCCGGACTGGAACGGCGTCTGGGACGCCCGCGCGTGCATTACGCCGGTCGGCTGGACCGCCGAGCTGTTCATTCCCTGGCAGACGCTCCGCTACCACCCGAGCCACGACACATGGGGGATCAACTTCCGCCGACTGATGCGGCGGGCCAACGAAGAGGTGCTGTGGCGGGCATGGCGCCGCACGGAAGGGATCCTGTTTCTGCCGCACGAGGGCGCCGTAGCCGGGTTCCGTGGACTGCCGCGTCGGGCGCTCGCCGAGTTGCGGCCGTACGGCGCCCTCACGGGACAGGCGCGGGCTCTGCAGTATCCTCCCGAGGGGAACGACAGCGTGCTCAGCCTCGGCTCGGCCGCTCTCAAGGCCGGCTTCGATGCCAAGCTAGCGCCCGCCCCGACCCTCACGCTCGACCTCACGGCCAACACCGACTTCGCGCAAGTCGAAGCGGACGACCAGGTGATCAATCTGACCCGCTTTCCGCTCTTCTTCCCCGAGAAGCGCCACTTCTTCCTCGAGTCGAGCGGCATTTTCAAGTACGGCCTGGTCGACCACGCCACGGTGTTCTACAGCCGGCGGATCGGTCTCGACACGCTCGGCAATCCCATCGCGCTCACGGCCGGCGCGCGGCTCACCGGGCGCCTTGGTCCCGATCAGATTGGCCTGCTTGCCGTGCGCACGGGAGATCCGGAGAACGCCGTAGATCTCGTCGCGCGCGTGAAGCACGATGTGTTCTCGCGCGGTTACGTCGGGGGCGTGTTCACGAGTCAGTCCGGCGTGAAGGGGGGGACCCGGCTCGCCGGGGGTGCGGACCTCAGCTTCCCGTTCTACGTGCACGGCCAGAATCTCGTGCTCGCGGCCTGGGCGGCCGGCTCCAAGGACGGCGCCATGGCGCCGGTCGCGAGCGCCTGGCGGATCTACCTCGATTACCCCAACGACGTGATGGACAACTTCTTGAGCCTGATGCGGGTGGAGCCCGGCTTCGATCCCGCCCTCGGGTTCGTCCTCGAGACCGGCGTGTGGCGGCACACGGGTCATGTCGACGTCTTCCCGCGTCCCCACGTTCTCGGGATCCGCCAGCTCGAGTTCAGCCTCCTGACGTGGGAGGGGGTCACGCACCTCGACGGCTCGCCGTCCCATTCGCTGTACGAAGTGACGCCGCTGGGGGCCGTCTTCGAGAGCGGCGACGAGTTTCTGGTGAATCTCAAGCGGCTCGAAGACGCGCCGTCTACCCCCTTCGAGATCTTCCGGGGCCACACGATCGATCCCGGCGACTACTCCTTCAACCGCGCCGAAGTTCAGTTCACCAGCTCTCCCGGCCGGCCGGTGAGCGCGAGCCTCACGGCGAGCGCGGGCGACTTCTACACGGGCACGTCTACCGAGCTCGATGCGACCCTCACCGTCCGTACGGCGCCCCACGTGATCACGGAGGTCGAGTACTCCCAGTCGGCTGCGCGTCTTGCGACCGCGCGATTCACGGCACGCACCGCGCGCTTGCGTCTCGACGTAGCGGCCACTCCGCGGCTCGGCAGTACGGTCTTCGTTCAGTGGGACGACGAATCGGAGCGGCTCACGGTCAACGCGCGGCTGCACTGGATGCCCAGTCCGGGGAGCGACGCGTACCTCGTGTGGAACAGCGCGTGGCCCACGGCCCTGGCTGACGGCGTGCCGTGGGCCCGACCGGCGCGGGGCGCAGTGGTGGGAAAGCTGGTGTACTACGTCCGGCTGTGAGCCCCCCTATTGCCCCCGCTTCGCATCCAGACTCCACGGTCCCGCGCCGGCGGCCGAGTAGTAGAGCCAGAGAAAGCAGAAGAGGATGGCCGGCATGCCCTGATTGAGAACCGGCCAGAAACCGTGGGGCGCATGGCCCATGAAATACGCGACCGCCATCTCGCCAGACAGGAGGAAGGCGACGGGGCGGGTGAACAGACCCAGGAGCAGGCACAGGCCTCCAAACGTTTCCAGGGTGCCGGCAAGGCCCAGCAGCGACCAGATCGGCGCGGTGGCGCCGTTGGGGAGGATGGCCACCGGAACGGCGAACAACTTGGCTGTGCCGACGTGCAGGAAAAGCAGCGCGGCCACGATGCGGAGCACGCTCTGCAGCTGCGGGGCCCAGCTCGACCACTTCGCGACGACGTTCGGTGCGGTCATATCAAGACTCCTCTATTTGGCGTTTGCTCACGCGACTGGCGCCTTGTGGGAGCGCTCCAGCAAACGAGCCCCTCCCAGGCGCTCCGCCCACGCGGTGAAGGCGTTGGTGGGGCCGCGCCACCGGAGCTCGTCCACATCGCGGAACAGCGGCGCGTCGGTCCTGAGTGTCGCCAGATCCTTAAACAGCAGCGCCAGGTCGCGGCCGTCCCCCAGCACGGCAGGGGGAAAGTCCTCGATGATGCCGTGTCGGTTCAGGAGCCGCGCCGCCGTGACCGGACCGATCCCCGGAAGGCCGGGATAGCCGTCGGCGGCGTCGCCCACGAGGGCGAGAAAGTCGGGGATGAGGGTGGGCTCCACCCCGAACTTTTTGCGAACGCCTTCCGCGTTCCGGATCTTCTGCCCCCTGCGGTCAACCTGGACGACTCGGTCACCCCGTACGCACTGCGCCAGGTCCTTGTCGGGTGTCCAGATGCAGACTTTCTCCACGTCCGCAACGCCGCAAGCGATGTGCGCCGCGGACGCGAGGGCGTCGTCGGCTTCCAGGTCGGTCATGGGCCATACCGCCACTCCCATGGCCGTGAGCGCGTCTTCGAGCGGGTGGAACTGCGCGAGCAGCGCACGCTCGACGCCATCACCGGTCTTGTAGCCGGACCAGAGGTGGTTGCGGAACGACTCGATGACGTGATCGGTGGCCACACCGACGTGCGTCGCTCCGGTCTCGATCATCTGCAACACCGTGCCCAGCACGCCGATCACGGCGCCGAAGGGCGGATCCTCGCCCTGGTGGAAGCGACGCAGGCCGTAGAAGTGGCGGAACAGCTCGTAGGTGCCGTCTACGAGATGCACGATCACGGTGTGCGGTCGCACGCGGCGGCGCGCTGGCGGAGCAGCGTGCGCTCGCGCGCGTTGCGCGTGAGCGAGGCTGCATGCTCGAACTCCGCCCGCGCCTCGTCGAAGCGGCCGAGCTTGAAGAGGAAATCGCCGCGCACGCTCGGCAAGAGATGGTAGCTCGCGAGGGCGGGCTCGGAGGTAAGCGCATCGACGATCTCGAGACCGGCGGCCGGACCGAAGGCCATGGCGTACGCCACCGCGCGATTGAGCTCCACGACAGGGGATTGCGTGAGCTGAGTGAGGGCATCGTACAGCGCCGTGATGCGCGTCCAGTCGGTCGCTTCCGGGGTGCGGGCGCGCGCGTGACAGGCGGCGATAGCCCCTTGCAGCGCGTAGGGACCGAGAGCGCCGGCAAGCTGCTCGGCGCGCTCGAGCGCCGCGAGGCCGCGACGCACGAGGAGTTGGTCCCAGCGCGCCCGATCCTGGTCGAGCAGCAGAATCGGCTCACCCGCCGGACCGACCCGCGCCTTGAGCCGCGACGCCTGGATCTCCATCAGCGCGACGAGGCCGTGGACCTCCGGGTCCTTGGGCGCGAGCTCGGCCAGGATGCGGCCGAGCCGCAGCGCGTCTTCGCACAGAGCGGGCCGCACCCATTCGTCCCCGGCGGTCGCCGAGTAGCCCTCGTTGAAAATGAGGTACAGCACGTCGCGCACCGACGACAGCCGGGCGTCGAGCTCAGCGCCGCGGGGCACCTCGAAGGGAACGCGCGCTTCGCGCAGGGTCCGCTTGGCCCGAACGATGCGCTGGGCGATGGTCGCCTCGGGAACGAGGAACGCCCGCGCGATCTCATCGGTCGTCAGGCCGCCTAGCAGGCGGAGCGTGAGCGCCACGCGCGCGTCGGTGGAGAGCACCGGATGACAGGTCGTGAAGATCAGGCCCAGCAGGTCGTCGCCGACGTGATCGTCGAGCGCCGCGTCGAGATCGCGCTCGGGGCTCTCTTCCCGGGCGCGCAGCTCGTGACCGACCTCCACGTGCTTGCGCTCGAGGAGTTTGCCGCGGCGAAACAGGTCGATCGCCCGATGCTTCGCGGTGGCCATCAGCCAGGCGCCCGGGTTGTCCGGGACACCCGACTCCGGCCACCGCTCGAGCGCGGCGACCAGGGCGTCCTGCGCGAGATCCTCGGCCAGTCCGACGTCGCCCGTGATCCGCGTGAGCCCGGCGATGAGCTTGGCCGACTCGATCCGCCACACCGCGTCGATCGCGCGGTGGGTATCGGACGTGGTCACCGCTTGCGCTCGTGCTGCGCGATACGCGCCTTGACGAGCTTCCGCACCAGCGCCGCAGGGAGGGGCCTATCGGCCGTGAAGCGGATGGTGCCCTTGGAGGTGTCGTACGATGCGAGCTCTTGCTTGAGCGCCCGCGTGATGTACGTGCTCATGAAGAGGCTGCAGTGCTCCTTGAACGCGGCGTAGCCCACCAGCATGCCGTGGAGCTTGAACATCGGGATCCCGTAGCTGATGACCTCGGTCGCCTCGGGCGCGGCGGCCTTGATCGTGGTGCGCAGCCTCTGGAGAGCGGCCCGCGGGGCCGGTGGGACCGCCCTGAGGTAGGCAGCCACCGAGGCAAACTTTTTCATGGGGCGAAGAATTCCTTCAGGACGGGGGCGAGCGCCGCCGCTGCCGCGAGGGCGAGGGCCGCGCCGGAGGAGATGGCGTACACGAACGCCGACCCTCCGGCCTCGCGGATCAAGGCGTCGAGACGCCAGTTTCGGCATCGGCCCGAACGATCGACTGCAGAACGCGCCGTCGACCAGGACCACCGGCGGTCCCGTCCCCAGCTGATCGTACGCGATCGTGGTGCCGTCCCGCGAGCATACCTGCCTCATGCGATGCCCAGCTTGCGGAAACGCTCCACCACCTCGCTGGGACCGAAGTCGTCCAGCTCGAACAGCTGGCGCACCTCGATCTCGCCTTCCTTGCCGTCCAGGGCGGGATTGGGGAAGCGCCGGGACCATTCCATCGCCTCTTCTTTGGACTTCACCTGGATCATCGTGTAGCCGGCGATGAGCTCTTTCGCCTCGGTGAACGGGCCGTCCACAACCGTGCGCTTGGCCCCCGCGTGCTTGATGCGCCAGCCCTTGGAGCTCGCCTGCAGCCCCGAGGCATCGAGCAAGACACCGGCCTGCTGCAGCTCCTCGTGGTACTTCGCCATCTCGCTGAGGATCTTCTGGTGCGGCATGACGCCCGCTTCCGAGTCCTTGGTGGCCTTGACCAGGATCATGAATCGCATCGTCGTGTCTCCGTGTGGTCGTGTGAGTCGCTCCTTCAGGCTCGGCCACGCCCTCCGGAACCCCCGTTCTCCAGGGACGACGAACGGGGGGTCGCGAAATCGACACCGCGAAGCGGTACTCCTGCCAACCACAGGTGCAGGGCGGCGTACGCCCGCCAGGGACGCCACCGCTCCGCTCGGGCGCGGAGCTCATTCGCGCTCGCCGCCCCGGCGGCGCGGCGCAGCGCCGGATCCGAGGCCGGGAATGCGTCGGGCCAATACAGGGCGCGCATGACGATCGTCGTCGCGACGCGATCGCCGATGCCGTCGATCTCCAGCAGGGCTCGCCGTGCGGCGGCGATATCGCCGCCAGGCTCGAGCCGCAGTGTGGTCTCGACGATGCCCCGTGCCACGGCTGCGAGGGCGACGGCGCGACCACGCGGGACGCCGAGCGTCGTGAGTCCCACGGGGCCCGCTGCGGCGACGCGCTCGGGACTCGGTGCGAGGCGAGTAAGCCCGGGGACCCCCGTGTCGAGCGCTTCGCCGAGGGCCCGCACGACCGCCCAGCGGCTGGGGCCGCGGACCAGCGCCCGCAGAGCGGCCTCGAAGCCATCGAACGCGCCCGGCAGGCGTACGCCGGGCCGTCGTCGGACGAGCGCGCCGAGTCCGCCGTCGGCGAGATGCGCATCGATCACGGTGGGTTGGGCGTCGAGATCGAATACGAGCCGCAGTCGCGCCAGGAGCGGCATGATCACCGGAAGCAACGCCGGCGAGAGAGCGACGTTGAGGTGGGTGTGGCGCGCCCCGGCAGCCGCGTCCGTCACGAGAACGACGCCGCTCCGCCCGTCGAGGCGGACGGTCCGCCCGTAGCGTCCGTGCTGCACCACCTCAACGCCCGGCAGCGCGTCGCCCCCGAGCAGCGCGGTGAGCACGTCCCAGGCGAGCGGGGCGCGATAGGCCAGCGTCAGACGCACGACGTCACCTTCGGGAAGGCCCGCGCGCCGCCGTGGTCGCAGCGCGCTCGGGCTCAGCCGGTAGCGCTCCCGAAACAGGGCGTTGAAGCGGCGCAGGCTTTGAAAGCCGCTGGCGAACGCGATGCGCGTCAGCGGCAGCTCGGTGTCGGCGAGGAGGCGGCGGGCGAGCAGGAGGCGATGTGTCTGTGCCAGCGCGATGGGCGGGACGCCGATCTCGCGCTCCAGCGCGCGCCGGAGATGGCGCCCGCTCACGCCGAGCTCGCGTGCCAGCTCCGCCACGCTGCGCCCGTTGAGCGCGCCGGCGGCGATGCGGTGCGCAGCGACGTCCGCGAGACGCGGCACAGCGTCGATCAGCGCGCGCCCGGGCGCGAGTTCGGGACGGCAGCGGAGGCAGGGTCGAAAGCCCGCACGCTCGGCCGATTCGGCGGAGTCGAAGAAGCGCCGGTGCGTCGGAGACGCCAGCCGCGACGGGCAGACCGGCCGGCAGTAGACCCCGGTGGTGGTGATGCCGACGAAAAAGATCCCGTCGAAGCGCGCGTCGCGCGCGCGCAGCGCGCGCTGGCAGCCGTCGGCGGTGAGCATCATGGCGTCACAGGCTAATCTGCAGGCAGATCGGTCAGCTCGATGACGGGCCGGACCTCGACGGTGCCGCGAAGCGCCATGGGAATCCGCGCGGCGATGGCGATCGCGTCGTCGAGATCCCTCGCCTCGATCAGGAAGTAGCCGCCCAGCTGCTCCTTGGTCTCCGCAAACGGGCCGTCGATCACCAGTCGTTTGCCCTGGCGCACCCGGACGCTGGTCGCCGTCGCGGTAGGATGCAGCGGAGCGGCACCCACACATTGGCCGGCTGCGTGGAGCTGCTGCGCCAGCTGTGCGGACTCGCGGTAGCATTGCTCCCGCTCGGTCTCGTCCAGGGCCTGCTCGTCCAGATAGATCAGCAGCATGTATCTCACGAGTGTGGCTCCGCTCCTGCCAGGCTACCCGCCGGCGATGGCCCCAATGACGAGAAAGGGCTCCACCCCGGACGCCACCGCGTCGGGCAGCGGGGCGTCCGCGGGCTGGTGGGTCAGGTCCTGCGCGCAGGCGAAGAATCGCAGGAACGGCCGGCGCTGCTCGGTCACGTGGTCGCGGATCGTCCCGCGCAGCATGGGATAGCACGCCTCGAGGGCAGCGAGAACGGAGGCCCGCGTGACCGGGCCCGGGACGTCGATCTTCACCTCGCCCTTGACGCGGGCCAGCGTCCGCAGGTGGGGCGGGAGCACCACGCGGATCATGGCAGCGTCTGGGCCTCGACGGACAGGACAGCCGGAAGATCCCGGACGATCGGCGCCCATGCGTCGCCGCCATCGGGCGACGCGTACACCTGGCCGCCCGTCGTCCCGAAGTACACGCCGCACGAATCGAGCGAGTCGACGGCCATCGCGTCGCGCAGCACGTTCACGTAGCAGTCGCGTTGCGGCAGTCCCTGCGTGAGCGCTTCCCACTCGTTGCCGCCGCTGCGGCTGCGGTACACCCGTAGCTTCCCGCCGGGCGGGTAATGCTCGGAGTCGCTCTTGATCGGGACGACGTAGACGGTGTCCGGCTCGTGCGCGTGCACATCGATCACGAACCCGAAGTCCGTCGGCAGGTTGCCGCTCACCTCCCGCCACGAGTCGCCGGCGTCGTCCGAGCGCATGACGTCCCAGTGCTTCTGCATGAACAGCGTGTTCGGACGCGACGGGTGCATCGCGATACGGTGGACGCAGTGGCCGACCTCGGCGGTCTGGTCGGGGATGTATTGCGAGTGCAGGCCGCGGTTGATCGGCTTCCACGTCTTGCCGGCGTCGTCCGAGCGGAAGGCGCCCGCGGCCGAGATGGCGACGTAGATCCGCCTGGGGTTGCTGGGATCGAGCAGGATGGTGTGGAGGCACATCCCGCCCGCCCCGGGCTGCCACTTGGGCCCCGTGCCGTGGCCGCGCAGCCCGGCGAGCTCTTGCCACGTCTTGCCGCCATCGCTCGTCTGAAACAACCCGGCGTCTTCCACGCCGGCGTAGACCGTGTCCGGATCGGAGAGCGACGGCTCGAGATGCCAGACTCGCTTGAACTCCCAGGGGTGCTGCGTGCCGTCGTACCACTGATGCGTGGTGAGAGGCTTGCCCGTTTCCGGGGACGCGTCGTAGACGAACTTGTTGCTCTCGCCCTTCGGCATCTGCCCGGGCTCCATGGTCATTCCGCCGCCGGGCGCCTCCCACGTCTTGCCGCCGTCGCACGAGCGTTGGATGATCTGTCCGAACCACCCGCTCGTCTGCGACGCATACAGCCGGTTGGGATCGGCGGGCGATCCCTTGAGGTGATAGATCTCCCAGCCAGCGAAGTGTGGACCGCTGACGTCCCACCGGGCGCGCTTTCCGTCCGACGTCAACACGAACGCGCCCTTGCGCGTGCCTACCAGTACCCGTACCCCGCTCATGCCCTTCTCCTTTCTGAGGTTCGCAGGACTTCCAGCACCGCCTCCACCGCCGTGCTCGCCCGCAGTGACGGCCCCCGCGAGAGACCGAACACCCAATGCACACACGCGCCCGCGACGATGGCGTACGGCAAGCGCTCAATGGCCCACGACGCACACAGCGGCCGAAACGCGCCTGATGCCTCGCCCCGACGAATCACCGCGGACAACATACACGTGCCGCGCCGCACCAGATCCCGTCGGGCGAGCAGCGCGCGCACACCGCGGCGCGACAGGTCGAGCGCGCTCGCGGATGCCGCCTGTTCGACGCTCGTCCAGATGGCTGCGACCGTCTCGCGCAGCGCCGCGGTCGGGTCATCGTCGGATCGGCGGGACCGCCCGAGTGGTCGAAGCTGCTTCGCACGCCGCTGCAACACGTTCATGATCAAGGACTCCGTTGGTATGACCTACATAGTCGTTCCGGGGAACCCAGAATCGACAGCTCGACGTCCAGGCACGCTGGGTCATCAGGAGGGTGACCATATCCTCCCGGGGGTCCGAATACCAGGAGGGTCCCAAGCCGCCGTCCCAGCCGCACTTCCCGACCGACCCGTCCCGGCTCTATTATCACGACGAACCAAGGTCTCCCCCATCGACGGAGTGCGGCATGTGTCGTAACATCAAGACGCTGGCCAATTTCGCGCCTCCCGCGACGGACGACGAGATTCAGGCGTCGGCGCTGCAGTTCGTCCGCAAGCTGAGCGGGACGACGCGGCCCTCCCAGGCGAACGCAGCGGTGTTCAGTCGAGCGGTGGACGAGGTGACGACGGCCGCCCATCGTCTGATCCACTCATTGCGGACGAGCGCGCCGCCGCGGAACCGCGACGCGGAGCAGCGCAAAGCGCACCAGCGCGCGCTCAAGCGCTTCGGTCCGCGGCCCGTGCCGTAGCTCAGGCTTACCTCCCCGCGGCCTTCTGGACGTCGGGCGGGAAGTCCGAGATCTCCTGCACCTGGCGCACTTCGATGATGTCGCCGTCCTGCATGGGCGCGCGCTTCGCCCATTCGATCGCCTCAGCCCGGGACTTCACCTGGATTATCCAGTAGCCGCCGAGCACCTCCTTCGCCTCGGCGAACGGCCCGTCGGTCACCTTGGGCGTGCCGCCCGAGAAGCGTACGCGGGCACCCGTCGCGGGCGGGCGCAGCCCGTCGAGCCCGAGCAGGACGCCGGCTTTGGTGAGGGACTCGTTGTACTTCGTCATTTTGGCAACGAGGTCGGCCGGAGGCGCGAAGTCCGCCCCCGCCTTCTCGTACCCCTTCGGGATCACCAGCATCATGAATCGCATCGTCCCGGCTCCTTCTGGTTTCGGGTTCGGCGCCGGGTCCATCCCGGCTCCATGGAAGCGTCGAACGAGGGGCCCCGGAATCGACACGCTCCAGGCTCTCCTCCCAGAAACGGCGATAGCGGGTCACCCAGCCTTGAGATGCTTCGAGACGGCGGGGCCGGTCAGATGTATGTGAGCTCGCGGCCTGCGGCGGCGCACCGCAGCATGAGGGCGCCTCGGCTCATGTCGCCTCGCCCGACGAACTCCCGCGGAAAGCGCAGTCGAGGTCCCAGCACCTCTTTCAGCGGCTCGAGGTACTTCGCCGTTGCGATGCTCCCGAGCAGGACGACAGCGTCCGTCGGGTGCAGGCGTTCGGCCAGGCGAGCGGCATCGCGCTGCAACGGACGGGTGTAGCGCCGATCGGCCGGATCGACCGGAATCCGGGCGATCGCTCGTAACCCAGCGAGATCGATGCTTGCCCGGGCAGGACACAGGCCCCGGCCCGGCACGATGACGTGAACGCCGACGCAGCCGTGCGGCGGCTTGGCGAACGCCGCCGCATAGGCCAGCTTGCCCCGAAAATACAGCCCGCTCATGAAGGTGAAGACCTCGCCGATGGTCGCACCGTCGCGCGATCGCAGACGCTGCGCCAAGGCCGAGCGGGCCTCCTGCCGCAGCAGAAAGCCAGCCCGTTTGCCCGAGCAATTGGCGGGCGACAGCAGGAAGATCTGGTGACCTGGCGACATATATTCTTTCAAGCTATGCCGGGACTGCGCCGCAAGGTAGCGAAGCGCACGAGCGTCGAACCCGAGCCGATCGTCGTGGCGGGGCACGAGATCGCCGTCTCGAACCCCACCAAGGTGCTGTTCCCCAAGCCGAAGTACACGAAGCTCGATCTCGTGCGCTACTACCTCGCCGTGGCCGAGGGAGCGCTGCGGGGGGCCGGCGGCCGGCCCAACGTGCTGGTGCGCTACCCCAACGGCATCAGCGGTGAGTTCTTCTATCAGAAGCGCGCGCCGGAATCACACCCGCCGTGGATCGAGGTCGTCACGCTGCGCTTCCCTTCGGGCCGCACGGCGGAGGAAGTCGTGCCGCGCGACGCCGCCGCGCTCGTGTGGCTCGCCAACCTCGCGTGCCTCGAACTGCATCCCCATCCGGTGCGCGCCGACGACCTGGACCATCCCGACGAGCTGCGCGTGGACCTCGATCCCGTGCCCGGCGTGAAGTGGCCACAGGTGCGCGTCGTGGCGCGCGTGGTCCAAGCCACCCTGCGCGACTTCGGGCTCACCGGCTGGCCGAAGACGTCCGGCTCGCGCGGCATGCACGTCCTCGTGCGCATCCAACGGCGCTGGACCTTTGACGAAGTCCGCCGCGCGGCGCTGGCGCTGGCACGCGATGTGGAGCGCCGCGCGCCCACGCTGGCGACGAGCAAGTGGTGGAAGGAAGAGCGCCACGGTGTGTTCGTGGATTACAACCAGAACGCTAAGGACCGTACCGTGGCCTCCGCCTACTCGGTGCGGCCGACCCCCGATGCGCGGGTCTCGGCGCCGCTCAGCTGGGACGAAGTGGCGAGCGCCGAGCCGGCCGAATTTACACTCGCCACCATGCCCCGCCGCTTTGCGAAGCTGGGCGATCGCCACGCGGGAATCGACGAGACCCCCGGATCGCTGGACGGCTTGCTCGAGCTAGCGGCGCGGCACGAGCGCGCAGGGTTGGGCGACGCGCCGTGGCCGCCGCACTTCAAGAAGCAGCGTGGCGAGCCCCCGCGCGTGCAACCGTCCCGGGCCCGCGTCGCCAAGTACCCGTTGATCGAGATCGCGCGCGCCAAGCGCAAGCAGGACGCGCTCGCAGGGCTCAAACGCTGGAAGGCGCGTCACCCCAAAGCGGCCAAATACCTCGAGCCCGCCGACGTGCTGGTCGATTCCATGCGCGGCCGCTCGTCTACCTGGACGCGGATCCGCGTGAACCTGCGGCACGTGCCGCCGAAACTCCGGCCCCGTCAGGAACGCTCCGACCCGGACGAGAAGACCTTGTCGAGCTGGTAGGGACGCGCGACTTCGAGCTGGTCGTAGCGGCAGGCGGCGGGCCGCTTATCCGGCCGCCAGCGCAGGAAGGTCGCGGCGTGGCGGAAGCGGTCGCCCTGCAAGTGGTCGTATTTCACCTCGCACACACGCTCGATGCGCACCGGCTCCCAGGAGAGATCCTTGCCGGCGCTCCAGCGACTCTGCGCGCCGGGCATGCGGGCGCTCCGCGCGTCGACCCGCGCCCATTCCCGCCAGGGGTGCTTCTGCAGCGCGTGCTTGCGCAGCGGGGTCAGCTCTTTCACGAGCTGTTTTCGCAGCGCCATCGTGAACGACGAGGTCACGCCGACGTGCTGCAGCATGCCGCGGTCATCGTAGAGGCCGAGGAGCAGCGAGCCGACCGTGTCCTTCCCCGTCTTGTGCCAGCGGAATCCCGCCACCACGCAGTCGGCAGTGCGCGCGTGCTTGACCTTGATCATGGCGCGCCGGCCGGGTTGGTAGGTGAGCGCCGCCGCCTTGGCGATGACGCCATCCAGGCCCGCGCCCTCGAACCGTGCGAGCCACGTGTTCGCGAGGCCCCGGTCTTGCGTCATCGGCGTGAGATGGAGCGGCGCAGCTAACTTCGCGAACAGCTTCTCCAGGAGCGCCCGCCGCTCGCGTTGCGGCGCCGCCCTACGGTCGCGCCCGCCGGAGGCGAGGAGATCGAAGGCGACGAAGCTTGCCGGCGTCTCGTTCGCGAGCTTTGCCACGCGCGAGGCGGCGGGATGCAGCCGCAGCTGCAGCGCGTCGAAGTCGAGACCGCGCGGAGTCGTGATCACGATCTCGCCATCGATCACGCTGCCTTGCGGCAGCTGCTCGAGCAGTGAGTCGTGCAATTCCGGAAAATAGCGGTCCAGCGGCTTCAGGTCGCGGCTCTGGATGTAGACGTCCGAGGCGCCGCGAAACACGATCGCGCGGAACCCGTCCCATTTGGGCTCGAAGAGGAAACTCCCCACATCGGGCAGCGTCTCAGCCAACTTGGCGAGCATCGGCTCGATCGGCGGGGCGATGGGAAATTGGTCCTTGGCGCGTGTTGTGCTCATGGACCCGGACCTGGTGGTACCCATTGTATGAAGTATACGGCACGATGGTCATCGTGCGGACGCGTCGAGAACGGACGCGGGCGGCGTCAGGCCGGTGCCGCGGCGCGCCAGCGGCGCGCGACCTCAACGCCGGAGATGCACGTCGAGAGCCACAGGACACCCGCCGTGTAGCCACCCACCACGTCGCTGAAGTAGTGGACCCCGAGGTAGAGTCGACTCAGCCCGATGGCCGCGATCAGCAGGGCGGCAACCAGTACCACGGAGCGTTGCGCGCTCCGGCGGTGGATCCAGAGAACCATAAGCACGTAGGCGAGCATGCCGTAGCCAATCAGCGAGCCCAGCGCGTGGCCGCTCGGAAAGCTCCAGCTGTAGTGGTGGAGAAACGCCGCGGCAGCGGGCGGTCGCGGCCGGCGGATCACGAGCTTGAGCACCTCATCGAGCAGGCCGCCGCCGGCGAAGGCCGCGAGCCAGCCCCCGAGCAGGATCCACTGACGACGGGCCGCGAGGAGGAGGCCCACTCCCAGTGCCAAGCCGGTCAGCGTCAGCGGCGAGCCGAGCAGGCTGATCGCGTTGGCGATGGCGTACCCCGCCGGGGTGGCACGCCGGTGCACCCAGTCGAGGAGCGTCACATCGAACTGGGTGAGCGGGTCGTGGTGGATGACGTCTTCCGTGATCCCACCAAACAGCCACAGGCCGGCGACGCTGATGGCGAGCCCGACGGTGAGGTGGAGCCCGAGGTACTCCCCGCGTGCAAACCGTGCGGCTACGAACGTCCAGGCGCGCGGATAGCGCGCCTGGAGCTGCTGCAGCCCCGGTGTAGCGAGGACGCGCTGCCAAACGAGCTCTGTACGCTCGACCAGCCGAGCGCGGTTCGTCTCAAACCAGCGCCACCCGAGCGCGAGCCCCACGACCAGAGCCACGAGCAGGACGCCGGCCAGGCTGGCCTGACCCACGTAGTGCTCGAGTTGCGGCAGATTGCGTCCGAACACGTAGCCGAGCGTACCAAACATCGCGGCCCAGCACACGGCGCCGAGCGCGTTATAGAGCATAAACGCGCCGTACGGCATACGGGCTGCCCCCGCGAGCACCGCCGTCCAGGTGCGCAGCAGCGCGATGAAGCGGCCGATGAAGACCGTCTTGGGGCCGTGCCGCTCAAAGAACGCATGGGCCCGCGCCAGATGCGATTCGCTGAGGTGAATGACGCGCCCATAGCGCCGCACCAGCGCGACCCCGCCTGCACGCCCAATCCAGTAGCCGCCGTTGTCGCCGATGATGGCCGCGGCGACCGCGGTCGCGACGACCGCGGAGATCGAGAGGTGCCCGAGCGCGGCAAGCGCGGCCGCCGTGATCAAGGCGCTCTCGCCTGGAAGCGGGATCCCGAAGCTCTCAAGACCCACTAGGAGAAAGAGAACGACGTAGCCGTACGACGCGATCAGGCCAGCTATGGTCTCATGCAACGCGTGTGTCCTGCTCCCGAGGCGCCTCTTACTTGCGTCGCTCGTATGCCTGCTTGAGCCCTGCGATGTCGATCTTCTTCATCTTGAGCATCGCTTCCATGACGCTTCTCGCCGTCTTGGGGTCGGGGTCGCTCAGCATCTTGCCCAAGATCGTCGGATTGATCTGCCATGACAGACCGTACTTGTCCTTCAGCCAGCCGCACGGCCCCTCTTCGCCGCCTGCGGAGAGCTGCTCCCAGAATCGGTCTACGTCTTCCTGCGTCTCGCAACTCACGGAGAACGATATGGCCTCGGTGAATTTGAACTGGGGCCCACCGTTGAGCGCGATGAATTGCTGCCCATCCAGCTCGAATAGCACAGTCATCACGCTGCCCTTGGGCCCGGGTCCTGCTTCTCCATAACGAGTCGTGGTCACGATCCTCGAGTTCTTGAACACGGAGACATAGAACTTGGCGGCCTGTTCGGCTTGAGTATCGAACCACAAAAACGGGGTGATTGTCTGCATAGGGTTCCCACTCCTGATGGTGGCGTGTGAGCCTGCCTCATCCTTCCTGCGTCGAACAGGGGGTCGCGAAATCGACAGGCCGGGCGCCCTACTGCACAAGGGCTACGGGCACGTCGGCCAGGTGCGGCACCGCCCCGAGGCGGCGGAGTAGCGCTGGCCGTTGGGTTTCAACGGCCTACGGGAAGCCCTTCTCTACAGCGCAGGACGCCATCGTGAGCTGACCATCTGGCGGCCGAGCTCGAAGGCATCTGACACCGAGATCACCGTAGTGTCGGGATGGCTGCTCGTCCACACCGCAGCAGTCTCCGGGTCCCGGAAGAAGAAGATGTGGTGACAGAAGCTCGCCATCGCCTTGAGGACGTCTGCCTGAAAGGTCTGGGCACTCGGCAGCAGAAACGACATGACAGCGCTCCGGGGCTCGACGTGCTTTACTTCGTCCGGGCCGACCCTCAGGCGCACGCGTGCGGTGCTTCCGGGTGCGGGAGATTCCACTTCGGCCTCCAGGCCGAGGATGCCCGGGATGAAGAGACTGTCCCACGCGCACCACGTGTACAGCGTCCGGCCATCAACTGTGAACCGGTGCGGCATCTCGCGGACGGCCAGACCACCAAAGCCGATGATCCGCCCCTCGTTGTCCACGTAGGTGAGGCACTTGAGATTCGGGTGCCCCAGCAGGTCGTCCACTCCGGGTGTCGCGACCTCAAGCGCCTCCGCAAGTCTCGATTTCGAAACCGGCTCACCATGAGAGAGCTGGCGGTAGAGCTCGAGTCCCAGGCGCCTTTCCTCGTCGGTCATTGTCGGAAGCCGCGCGAGGAGATCGGAGGCGAGGGCGCTGAAGGTCTTCACGCCGCGCAGCATGACAGTTTCGCGACGTCCTTGGTGAACGTCTGCGCCGCAAGTTTGATCCCTTCCGATAACGTCAAGTACGGGTGGAACGTCGATGTGAGATCCTCGATCGTCAGCCCGAACTTGATCGCCAGCGCCGGCTCCGTGATCATCTCGCCCGCTTCGGCGGCGAGGATGTGCGCGCCGATGATCTTCTGGGTGGCGCCGTTCGCCACGAGCTTGACGAACCCTCGGGTGTCCCGCGCCGCGAGCGCGCGCGGCACGTGCTCGAGCGACAGCTTCGATGTGAGTGGCTCGATCTCCTGAGCGCGCGCTTGGTCCTCGGTGAGACCGACGGAGGCAACAGCTGGATCGGTGAACGTCACTCTCGGTAGTGCCGACAGATCGTAACGGCGCCCCTTCTCGGTCAGCGCGTTCTCGGCTGCCAGCGCACCGCCATACGCCGCCACGTACACGAACATCGGGTCGCCGATCACGTCGCCCGCGGCGTAGATGTCCGCGTTCGTCGTCTGTAGCAGCTCGTTGACGACGATCTCCCCCTTCTTACCGAGAGTGACGCCGATCCCTTCAAGCCCGAATCCGGCTGAGTTGGCTCGGCGACCCGTGGCGACGAGGAGCTGGTCCGCGCGCGCCGTGCGGGGCTCGCGGCCGGCGCGGAATTGGACCGCGTAGCCGTCGCGGCTCCGACCCACTCGGTCGATCTGGATGTCCGTGTGGACTTCGAGCCCCTCCGACCGGAGGTAATCGCCCAGGGCGTTGCCGATATCCGCGTCCTCCGCTGGCACGACGCGGGGCAGCGCCTCGAGGACGGTGACACGAGCGCCGAGCCGGGCGAACATCTGCGCTAATTCCAAACCGACGGAACTCGCGCCGATCACGATGAGTGACTCCGGCAGGTGTTCCAACGCCATCGCCGTCGCGTTGTCCAGGTAACCGGCCTGGGCAAGCCCGGGGATCGGCGGCGCCCAAGGGGAGGCGCCGGTGGTGACGACGATCTTGCCGGCGGTGACCGTGCGACCGCTTGCCAGGCGGACCTGGTGTCCTGACACGAGAGTGGCGCGCTCCTGGAACAGGGTGATGGAGGGGTAGGCCCGCAGCACGTTCCAGTACTTGCTCTGCCGCAGCTCCGCTACGAGCGCATCTTTCTCGGCGCGCACGGTTGACCAATCCGGCCGCCCATCGGTCGTGGGGGTTCCCCGAAATCCGTGATGGACCCTGCGGTGCTGCGCCTCGGCTGCACGGATGAGAGTCTTCGACGGCACGCAGCCAACGTTCACACAGGTTCCACCCAGAGTGCCCGCCTCGACGAGGGCGACACGGGCGCCAAGCTCGGACCCCTTGATCGCGGCGGCGAATCCCGCCGACCCGCCACCCACGATCGCGATGTCGAACTCGCCGTGTTGCACGCTCACTTCCCCTGGACCGTCGCCCCGAAGCCCGTGAGCCGGGTCAGATGGGCGGCGATCTGGTCGGGGGTGACCTGGCGCGGGTCGTAGCGTACGACGCCGAGGCTGTCGTCCAGCGTGACCGTGGCACCGTAGACCCCCGGCAGCTTCTTCAGGGCAAGGCGCGCCGTCGCGGGACAGCTCCCACACGTCATCCGTGAGATGTGCAGCCGCACGGTGGCGGTGTCCGGAGCTTGGGCGGCGACCGACGCGTTCTGGGCGCCGGCCGTCTGGATTCCCCCGCTGCACAACGGGCAGAGGAACGCGGTGCCGCTCAGTCCAGCGGCGAGCAACAACCCGACCTTCACTGATGGCAACATGTTCAGCCTCCTTCGGGACAAATCCGGTGACCTACCCTTCGCAGCTCCTAGCCAAGCACAAACTTCGACCACCACGGGAACGTGAGCAGCGGGATCGCGATGATCGTCGCCATCCACAGCGCCCACTTCATGCGGCGACGAACCACGGGGGACGCGCACAGGGTTCCTGGCTCGCACGCCCTGCGCTCTTCGCGGTGCATCACTACAAAGCCGAAGCCGAGAGCCAGGACCGTTCCGGCCACGAAGTAGGGTCTGAGCGGCTCGAACGTCGCCGCGAGCCCGGCGCCGCTCAGGCCGAGGGCGAACACGACAGCGGCGGCGACCCCGCCGGTCGCCGCGAGCACCGTCTTAGTGGCTGACGTCGCCATGATCTTCCAATGCCTCCAGGATCGGGCAGTCGTCCGTGGGCCGGCGGGCGGCGCACGCCACGGCCAGACGCTCCAGCGTGCGCTGCATTCGCCGGAGATCGGCGATCTTCTGTTGGACGAGCTCAATCTTTTCTCTGGCTTTCCGCTCGACCGCGTCGCACGCAGCAGCGTGCCGGACCCGCAGTCCGAGCAATCCCTGGATCTCATTCAGCGAGAAGCCCAGCTCCTGCGCGTGCTTGATGAAGCGGAGGCGCGCGACCGCGTCGTCCGCGTACTGGCGGTAGCCGGCCGGCGTGCGCCGCGGGGTCGGGAACAGGCCTCGCCGCTCGTAATAACGGATCGTCTGGACGTTCACGTCGGCCGCCACGGCGACCTGGCCGATGGTCAATGGCATGCCCTTGACCCTCCGATTCAGTATTCAGATTACACTATGTACCTAGGTACATGGTCAAGGGGGCGTCAGGGCTGTCCCAACCGGCCATCACTACGCTCATGGGCCGGTTGTATATTGGAGAGCACATATGAGAGTCTCGGTCATCCGATTAGTCGCCACGTTGCTGCTGAGCGGCCAGATGTTGCCGGTTGGCCTGCCGCTGTTGTGCGACCAAGCCCAGCGAGCAACGTCGTCGAGCTGCGAGCAACAAATGGCGTCCCATCCGTCTGGGCCAGCTGTCGCGGCGACAACTCACGCTACCCCGTGCGCTAACCCGGCGTTCTGCGCGATCACGGCGAGCGCCGCGCTTGCCGTGAATGCACCGATCTCTGTTTCTGTGAGAGAGTCCTATCTCGTCAACGTCGGCGTCTCGACATTTGCCCCAGCCGATCCTCGCGCTCCGATTCCCCCGCCGCCCCAAGCCTAGCCTCTCCCAAGCGTAGTGTGCCCTGACGCGCCGCCCACAACGGCGCGGGCTCCGGCGCGTTCCGCCGGAAACTGATTGGCGAGTGGCGTTCCAACTATTTGGCCAGGTCATCGGGCAAGCCTGTTGGCCACGGGCCGGCAAGCGATGCTGTCGGCAGGTTTGGCGAATGAAGTTGGAACGGCACGAGGAGAGGTATGCAAGTCCGACAACTGATTCTGACCGCGAGCACGTTCGTGATAGCGGGCGCCGGTGCTGCGCACGCACAGGACTCAGTGCCTGTCGCCGGCGACTCGGGTTTGCAGTCGCTGGTCGCTGAAGCGCTCGCGCGCAACCCGACCGTCGCACAGCGGCAAGCCGCCGTGCGGGCGGCGAATCTTCGGATTCGGCCAGCCGGCACGCTGCCCGACCCGATGCTGTCGGTCGGCGTGATGGACCTGCTGCTGCCGCACTTCGACTTCAACCAAAGCGACTTCACCGAGGTGGACGTCGAGCTGAGCCAGGAGATTCCCTGGCCCGGCAGCCTCGGGGCGCGGTCGGGCGTTGCGCGTGCCGCTGCCAACGGCGCGCGCGCGGAGGAGAACGTGGTACGCCGGGACGTGACGGTCGCGATGGCGGCGGCGTACTACCGCCTTCGGTACGCCGTGACTGCCCTGGAGACCGTCCACCGGCAGCGGGAGCTGCTGGAAGCCGCCGTGCAGCTGAGCACGACCCGTTACGCCACTGGAACGGCACCGCAAAGCGATCCTCTGCAGGCGAAGCTCGCTCGCGATCGGCTCCAATCGGAGGAGTACGCACTGGAGAGCGAGCGGGCGGCAGCGCTCGCGGCGGTGAACGCGTTCCGGAACCGCGCGCCCGGAGACTCGCTGCCGGTCACCCCGATAGACCCCGCGGCGGTGCGGAGCGCCGTAAGACCAGTGTCTCCCTCCGACTCTCTCGTCGCCCTGGCTCTCGCGACGCACCCGCGACTCGCCGCCCGGCACGCCGCGGTCGACCAGGCCACCCGTACGATTCAGGTCGAACGGCTGGGAGCGCGCCCAGACTTCACGCTCTCGGCGCGTTATGGGTACAGGCCTGTCGCGTTCGGGTTCAACGTTCCGGACTTCTTCTCCGCCTTCGTAGGCGTGCGCCTCCCGATCTGGGCCTGGCGCAAACAGAACCGGCTCGCGGATGCCGCGCGCGCCGATTCAACTGGGGCCGCGGCTGGGCTGCGCGACGCGGAGCTCCAGGTCAGTCGCGAGGTCACGGAAGCCGCTGCCCGAGTCCACGCGTCACAGCAGCGGCTTCGGCTTCTCGTGGACGGCGTCCTGCCCAATGCACGGGGGACAGTCGAATCGGTGCTGCGGAGCTATCAGGTCGGTCGCGCCGAATTCCTGACCCTGTTGTCGGTCGAAGACGCGCGATACCGGGCCGAGCTGGAAGCGGCAGCGGTTGCCGCCGACTACCTGGCCCAACTCGTGATGCTGCGGCAGCTGACCGCAGAGGAGTCGCAGCCGTGAAACAGATCATTATCGGGCTGCTCGTCGCCGCCGTGACGCTGACCGGATGCCAGAGGAAGCCCGCGCGAAGCGACGAAACGGCAGGCATGAAGGACACGCAGGGGATGTCGGGGATGCCCGGAATGCCGGCGGCCGGCGTTGACACGTCGGGCGTGCCGGTGAACCGTACCGAAGCCCAGCGACTCGGGCTCACGTTCGCGCGGGCGACCGAGCGGCCGGTCCGGTCCTCCATCCGGGCGGTGGGCGTCCTCAAGTACGCCGAGCCGAACCTCGTCTACGTCAATGCGCGGGTCGGCGGCTGGGTCGAGCGTCTGTACGCGGACTACGTCGGCAAGCGCGTGCAGCAGGGAGAGCCGTTGCTCGCGCTCTATTCGCCCGACCTCGTGAGTGCGCAGGAAGAGTATCTGTTGGCGCGGCGCCTGAAGGACGACACGCTCGCAGCGGGCGCCCGGCGCCGTCTCGCCCTGTGGGACATCCCGTCCGATCAAATCGACAGCCTCGAGACGAGAGGCAGTGTGACGCGCACGCTGTTGCTGCGCGCCCCGCGGAGCGGTGAGGTCACGGAGAAGATGGTCATCGAAGGCCAGGCGGTGAAGTCTGGGGACAACCTGTTCCAGATCGCCGATCGACGCGTGCTGTGGGTGGACGCCGCGATCTTCGAGCAGGACGCGGCAGCCGTCCGCGTCGGCACCCGGGCCACGATCACCGTGGACGCGCTCCCCGGACGGACATTTCGCGGCAGCGTGACGTTCATCTACCCGCAGCTCGACGAGAAGACCCGCACGCTGACGGCCCGCGTAGCAGTGGAGAACGTCGACGGCGCCCTGCGCCCGGGAATGTACGCGACGGCCTCGCTGGCGACGGCGGGCCGGCGCGGTGTGAGCGTGCCGCTCGAGGCGGTGCTGCCCACCGGGACGAAGGACCTCGTGTTCGTGAACCGCGGCGACGGCCGGTTCGTGCCCCGGGAGGTTCGTGTGGGGCTCCGCGGTGACTCACTCGTCGAGATCGTCGAGGGCTTGAAGGCTGGCGACGAAGTCGTGGCGTCCGCGACGTTTCTACTCGACTCGGAGTCGAACCTCGCCGCGGCGATTCAGGGACTCATGCTCCAGATGGGGATGGGCCTGAACATGGGCGGGATGAAAATGGGGGACGAGGGACGGGGGACGAGGGACGGGGAGAAACGGCCATGATCGAGAAACTCATCGCCTGGTCCATCAAACGCCGTGAGCTCGTGGCGCTCGGCGCCATCTTCGTGCTCGTAGCCGGCGTATTCCTGCTCCGCACGATGCCGGTGGATGCGATCCCGGACCTCTCAGATACTCAAGTGATCGTCTACACCGACTACCCGGGCCAGGCGCCCCAAGTCGTCGAGGACCAGGTCACTTATCCGCTGCTCACCACGTTTCTTGCCGTGCCCAAGGTCAAGGTGGTGCGCGGGCAGTCGATGTTCAGCTCGTCCTTCGTGTACGTGATCTTCCAGGACGGAACCGATCTCTACTGGGCGCGCTCACGCGTGCTCGAGTACCTGAACGCGATTCAGAGCCGGCTCCCCGCCGGTGCCAAGACCCGACTGGGGCCCGACGCCACCGGCGTGGGCTGGGTCTATCAGTACGCGCTCGAGGGTCCCGGCTACTCGCCCGACCGGCTCCGCTCGATCCAAGACTTCCAGGTGCGCTTCGCTCTCCAGTCCGTGCCGGGCGTGGCCGAGGTCGCGAGCCTGGGCGGGTTTGTGCGCCAATACCAGGTGCTGCTCGACCCCGCGCGACTGCTGGCATACGGGGCCACCGCGCGGGCGGTGATCAATGCCGTTCGCGGGGCGAACCAAGACGTCGGGGCACGGACCGTAGAGCTGGCGGGCTCCGATTACGCGATCCGCGGGCTCGGCTACTTCCGCGGGGTGGAGGACATCGAGAAGGTCGCGGTCGGCGTCGGGAAGGATGGGCGCCCGGTGCGCGTCGGCGACGTGGCCCGGGTGACGATCGGGCCCGACCTGCGGCTCGGGATCGCCGAGCGGGATGGCAGAGGGGAGGCCGTCGGTGGGGTCGTGGTCATGCGCTATGGTGAGAACGCGTTGCGCGTGATCGACGGCGTGAAGCAGCGGATTGCGGAGATCGCGCCCGCGCTGCCGGCCGGCGTCCGCATCGTGCCGACGTACGACCGCTCGGACTTGATCCACGGGTCCATCAAGACACTGTGGCGCACGCTGCTCGAGGAGTCGGTCATTGTCGCGCTCGTATGCGCGGTGTTCCTGCTGCACGCGCGCAGCGCCCTCGTGGCGATCGCCACGCTGCCGCTCGGCATTCTGGTGTCGCTCGCGGTCACCCGCTGGCTCGGCATCAACGGCAATATCATGAGTCTCGGCGGGATCGCGATCGCGATCGGCGCCATGATCGACGCCGCGATCGTGATGCTCGAGAATCTGCACAAGCACGTCGAGCACGAGCCCGACCGGCCGCACTGGGAGCGCGTGTTCGCTGCGGCCCGTG
>WNGG01005745.1_pt1 | contig 36508 bp, 35 predicted proteins | sample 5400661 | NCBI WGS metagenome assembly WNGG01 (sample SAMN13153372, study PRJNA577476) | soil metagenome | isolation source: 100 cm soil or saprolite under Garry oak tree replicate 1 | place: USA:California | collected 2016-06-15
GGTGCCGCCAATCGTCACACTGGTAACGTCGACGAAGTTGGTCCCCGTGATCGTCACGGTGAGCCCGCCGCTGACCGGACTGGCCGTGGGGCCAACGGCGAGTACCGCCAGACCAACATAGGTATAGCACCCCGGGCAACGGCCGCTGCCGGACGTTCCGGCTGTCACCACGACATCGGTGGCTCCGGCAGTGGTCGCAGCGGGAGCCGTACCGGTAATCATCGTCGCGCTCACGACATGTCGATCGATCAGCTCCCTGCCACCGATCGTCACACTGTTCACGCCCGAGAGGTTCTTGCCCGTGATCGTCACGCTTGTCCCCCCGGCGAGTGGTCCCGTAGCGGGCATTACCGAGTCGACGATTGGGGCGGGCGCGGGACTGGTTGAATCGGAACAGCCGGCAAGCAGGACGGAACCCAGCAGGGCGACGATGCTCCGAGAGACTCTCATGACACCCTCGGGAGGACCGAGTGAGATGAAGTCAAGGAGAGACCTCACGCCTCTTGTATTTGAAGAGCCACCGGTCGGATTTGAACCGACGACCGCTCGATTACGAATCGAGAGCTCTACCACTGAGCTACGGTGGCGCGGTGATACAGCAACGACTTACCGCATTGGTCGAGAGGTCTACGCCGTGGTGCCAATGGTGGTGCCAAAACCCACTCCGCGCAGCGCCTCCAACCGCGCCCCTAACTTAGCGGCGTGCTGCTCCACGCGGTACTCCACCGCCTCGGCGCGGTGGCGGACCTGGCCCAGGTGCCCGTAGACCTTTCGCACCATCGCCTCGCCACCGTGCCCCATCTCCCTGGCAACCGTGTAGGTGCTCACGGGTGCCCCGCCGTCGAGGGTTTGGAGCCGCGCGGCGCAGTAGGTATGCCTGAACATCTTGGAGCGCATCTCGCCGGGCTTCCAGCCGGCCCGAACGGCCACGGCGTCGAGCAGCTTGCGGAAGTCGGTGAGCATCGCCTCCTCGCCCGTGCGATAGCTCGGGAACAGCAACCGGCTCGGTGGACGCTCGGCCAGGTAGCGCTGTAGCGCCTCGCGGAGCTGCGGCCACAGCGGCACCGAACGGTGCGACGTGGCCGTTTTGAGCCGCCGCCACGCGTTCGGCCGGAACGTCACTACCCCGCGATCGAGCGAGACGTCGTCCACTTCGAGCCCCAGGACTTCGGACTCGCGCCCGCCGGTGCGGAGGAACGTCGCGCTCAGCTCGTATGCGAATGGAACCGGCCGCCACCCGCCCTTCCCCGGCACGGGCCGATACGTCCGCGCGGCCTCGAGAAGCAATGCGGCGTCATGGATCTCGAGCCACTTAGCCTCCCCCCGTGCCGGCGACGGCTTCTCGTCGAAGTCGCCCACCGGATCGTAACCGGAGGGAACCACCCGTTCGGCCCGCGCCCGTTTGTACAGGTTCGAAAGGCAGCTCAGATGATGCCGCACGCTGCTGGCGGACATCGTCCCCTTCCGGCCGTTGGTTGTCGCGAGGAGGCGGTTGGCCCAACGACGGACATCCGCGACCGTAATGGAGGCCAGGTCCCGCTCGGCACCGAAGAAGTCGATCGCCCGGTCGAGGCACTTCTCGGTCACTTCGAGCCAGTGCTCCGTGAACTTCTGGGACTCGGCCTTGGCAACGAGGTGCGAGGCCGCAAAGTCGGCGAGGGTTACCTGCCGGGTCTCTCCGTGCAAAGCGCGACCGCGGCGGGCCGCGTCGAGCTGTTCTAGCCGTCGCGCGAGCAGCACCTGCGCCATGGTCTCGTCTGCGGTGGCGAGCTTCTCGCCTTCGGCGACAAGCGCTTCCCTACCCCCGCCCACGTCGGCGTAGTCGCGTACGTCCGCGTACGCGCGCCGAGTGCCGCCCCGTTCGCGCCAATAGATACGGGACTTCTTGCTTTGCCTGCCCATTGTCAGGTTCCTCCCGATGAAGGGTTCTTGCCGAAACCGCTTGATGCCCACTCCAGCGCTGCAACGAAGCTCTTGTAGCTCAACTCACGTTTGCCCGCGAACCAGGGTTGTAGAGTCGCGGCCAGGGCTGACGCCGCCGCGGCGGCGAACTCGTCGTCCACATCGCCCGCCTCCCGCACAGGAAGCGCTGGCGGCGCGAGAAACAACCGGCGCCACCAGAACGCGCTGACGAGTCGCGTAACGAGCATCATCACCCGCTCCCAAGGATTCTTGTTCCATCGGCCCTTGGCGAGGTGCGAGAGCGCTGCCTCAGCGTGCCGGTTGCCGTGCCCGATATCGCGCTTCCAGGCCATAGCGATCTGCTGGCAGATCTCATGTGCGGCCAGTTGGTACCGTGGCGGAAGCGTCGTCCGCTGCGTCAGGCCCTTTTCCGCAGAGGGGCGAATGACCCTCATGTTCTCGTCGACCCATAGCGGCGGTTGGTAGCCCAGCTCGGGGTACGGCAGCCATGACGTAAGACTCGGTAGGAGGTCCGTTTCGCCACCGAGCCAGACGGCAGGCAGATCGAGCAGCCTTGCGAGACTCCCTCTTAGCGACTTGTAACAGCGTTTCGTCTTCCCCCGCACGATCGAGTCGAGTGTCTGCTGACTGACGTTGATCCGGCCGGCGGCGCCGTTCACGCTCATACCCTTCCACTCGATGGCGGAGCGCACCCGCGCGCCATCGATCGCCACCAACGGGTCCTCCTCCCGTTTCGATCGGTGCGACCGTTTGTTCGGCATTCCTCCCCCGGCATCAGTAGCTCTCACCGACATGCCCTTCTGGTCTCCAAACGTCGGTAATGTACTGATATTGTTGAACATGGGTAGTCCTCCTCTCGACAGCCTCCGGGCAGCCTTGACCGCGATGCCCCCTGGCACGCTCGTGCCGAGGGACTGGGTGCTCGACCGACTGTCCGAAGACATCCGGCGCGTCGCGACGGTGGAGACCCCCGCCCCGCCCGCCCGCGTCGACCTCACGATCCGAGAGCTCGCGCAACTGTTCGGGAAGCAGCGGTCGACGGTGCGTGCGTGGGTCGAGCGCGGGGACTTTCCGGCCGCATACAAGCTCCACGGGAAGGAGTGGCGCATCCCCGTGAGCGCCGTGGAAGCGTTTCAGAACCGCCAGCGGCGGGCGACGTCCGACGCCGGACTCTCAGCATGGCGGAAGGTGAAACGTTCGTACGCCCCCGAGCGGCCAGAAACCGGCCAGAAGCAGGCCACTACGAAGTCAACGCGCGGTAATGCCGAGGCCTGACCCTATGGCGAAAAGAGCTCCCAAATCCGCGTCGAAGACGCCTGGTCGGCCGCGGAAGGTGAACCAAGTGCTGGTCGACCGCATGGTCGAGCTGAGGAAACAGGGGTTCTCGCACTGGGAGATCGCGCAGGAGGTGAAGCGCTCCGTGCGTACCGTGGGGCGCTACCTGCGAGGTGTCTCGCCGCAACTGTACCTTCCGACCACACCTAAGCGAGTGGATGTACTGGCCTGGTGCGGCGCGTGGATCTCGGGTTGGGTCCGGCTGCGGTGGAAGCTCACCCCGCACGAGGTCGACGTGATGCTGAAGCGGCTGCGGAAGACGATCGCTGAGAAGGACCCGCTAACCGTCCATTGGCTTGCGGCGAACGAGGAGCCACGACGCGAATTCTTGTTTTACGAGTTCCTGCCGCCGGCCTTGAGCATGATGGATGGGTTTCGACAGTTCGAGCGGATCAAGCGGCAGTGCGGTGGCTGCAGCGAGTGGATCGAGGAGGGTGAACCGCAAGAATGACCGCCGGGATTGAAGCCCGACAGTCGTCCTCGAACGCCACGATCACCGGCTGGGCCACAGAGCCACCATCTACCCGCCATTTCGCGGCGGCGGTTCCGAGCCGAGGCCCAGGACGTCTTGGACCGCCCGCAGCAAGTCAGCGGATGAGAACGGTTTCCTTAGGCTAGTAGCCGCGCCCAACAGTTCGGCGTCCTTGCGAAGGTCCAGCCGGCCAGTTGAGTCCCCTCCCGACACGGCGATCACCTTCACCCCCGGGGACTCCTTCCGAATCCGACGGATGGTGACGATCCCGTCCTGCCCCGGCATGAAGATGTCGGTGATCACGAGGTCGGCGCCGCTCTGGGCGAGGAGTCTCAGTCCGGCCTCACCGTCGCTCGCCTCGAGTACCTGGTGCCCCGCCCGCTCCAGGGCGAGTCGTACCGTCCTACGAACGGCGTCTTCGTCATCGATCAGGATGATACGAGCCATGGTCGAGGCCTCAGCCGGTCAGCCGCTCCGTCGATGCCGGAAGGTATCCTGGCGGAGCCCCGCGGAGGAGTCATCGAACTCTTCGTGAGGCGGTAGCGTCGCCGACCCCCCCCATGCCGCAAAGACCCTAGGTCTTGGCGTCACAAGATTTCATATTAGAGTGGGCTCAGGCCACAAGACCACCGTCAGGGAGGGGGCCCGTTGCGATTCGTTTCCCTGGGTCGAGATCCCGCTGAATCAGCTCCGCAGCGCAGCTCCCGGCCGGTACCCATCTCTCCCGAGCCCCAAGAGTGAGCGGCCGGGGGAAGGATCGCCGCACGCCGCGCTCGACGGCCCGCCCTCGCGGCCACGCCGAGGAGGCGCTGCGGGCGAGTGAGGAGCGCTACGGCTCCGTCGTTGCCGCGTTGGCGGAGGGCATCGTGTTCATGGATGCCGACGGCCAGCTGCAGGCGTCGAACGCCAGTGCCGAGCGCATTCTAGGGCTCACGGCCGAACAGATCGGCGGGCGGACCACCTTCGATCCCCGCTGGCGAGCCATTCACGAGGACGGCTCGCCGTTCCCGGGCGACACCCACCCGATCACGGTATCCCTGCGCACGGGCCAGCCGTGCTCCAACGTGATCATGGGCGTCCATAAGCCGAGCGGCGAGTTGACGTGGATCTCCATCAACTCACAACCGCTGTTTCGGCGCGGCGAGCGCACGCCCTACGCGGCCGTTGCCTCCTTCTTCGACGTCACCGAGCGCAAACAAGCGGAGGACGCGCTGCGCGCGACGCAGGCCCGCCTGCGGGACGTCCTTGCCTCAAGTACGGCCGTGGTCTACGCCACGAAGCTCACCGCAGAGGGCTACGCGCCGAGCTGGGTGAGCGAGAATGTGACGCGAGTCTTGGGCTACGACGTGCGGGAGGCGCTTCACCCAACGTGGTGGCCGAGTCACCTCCACGCCGCCGACCGACCGCGCGTGCTCGCCGAGATCTCTACCTTGTTGGCGAAAGGCGAGGTCACCCTCGAATACCGATTCCAGGGAAAGAACGGGACCTACCGGTGGGTACACGATGAAGCGCGGCTGCTGCGCGATCCAGCCGGTCTGCCGGTGGAGGTCTTCGGCGCATGGCTCGACATCACGGAGCGCAAGCAGCTGGAAGAGCAGTTCCACCAGGCGCAAAAGATGGAGGCGGTCGGCCGGCTCGCGGGAGGAGTGGCCCACGACTTCAACAACCTGCTCACGGCCATCCTCGGCTCGGCCGACCTCGTGCTGGACAGTCTCTCACCAGGTGTTCCCGAGCGCGAGGAAGTCGAGGAGATCCGCAAGGCCGCGCTGCGGGCGGCCGACCTCACGCGCCAACTCCTGGCCTTCAGCCGCCAGCAGGTCATCGCCCCGACGGTGCTGAATCCGAACGAGGTGGTCGCCAACATGGACAAGCTCCTGCGGCGGCTGCTCGGGGAAGATGTGGAGCTTCGCACGGTGCTGGCGCCGGACCTCGCGGCAGTGAAAGCCGATCCGAGCCAACTGGAACAGGTCGTCCTGAACCTCGCCGTCAACGCGCGCGACGCCATGCCTTATGGCGGCAAGCTGACCATTGAAACGCAGAACGTGGAACTGGATGAGGTCTACGCCCGAGGACACGTCTCGGCGCAGCCCGGCACCTACGTCATGCTCGCGGTGAGCGACACCGGGGTCGGCATGGATGCAGCGACCCAAGCTCGCATCTTCGAACCCTTCTTCACGACGAAAGAAAAAGGAAAAGGCACCGGACTGGGCCTGGCGACGGTCTACGGGATCGTCAAGCAGAGCGGCGGGTGGATCTGGGTCTACAGCGAGCCCGCCCAGGGTACAAGCTTCAAGATCTACTTGCCGCGAGTCATGGAGGCCGCCCCGCCGGCTGCCCCGAGCCCGGCGCCGTCGGGATCGGTGCGCGGCACCGAAACCGTGCTGCTCGTGGAGGACGAGGAAATGATTCGCAATCTCGTTCAGAAGGTGCTGAAGGCCAACGGCTACACCGTGCTCGTTGCGGCAAATGGTCGCGACGCCGAGCGCGTGGCAGGACAGCACGACGGTCCAATCCACCTGCTCGTGACCGATGTGGTCATGCCGGGGATGAACGGGCGAGAAGTTGCCCAACGCCTGGCTGCTCTGCGGGCCGGGATCCAGGTGCTCTATCTCTCCGGCTACACCGACGACGCCATCGTCCACCACGGGGTGCTCGAGCCGGGTGTCGCCTTCCTCCAGAAACCGTTCACGCCGGCGGTGCTCGGCCGCAAGGTGCGGGAGGTGCTGGACAGAGCGGCGAAGTAGTCGCTCTCGTCCAGATCCTAGGCGTTCCACCCAATGCCGTAGCGAGCGGCTAACGCGATGTTCTGGGCATCAGAGCTGATTCCTTGGCTCAACGCCGTCGGTAGCCTCCCCCCTCCAAGCCTCGATACCTTCCCGCACGATCAGGGGCAGCATCGCCAACGCCGCTAACGGATCCGCCCACCACCAGCCGAGCACCGCGTTCAGGCCCAGACCGAGAAGAGTCGTCGCGGAGAGCCAGGCGCAGACGATGGTCTCGTGCGCGTCGGCCCGCAGTGCCCGGCTCCCGAGACTGGCCGCCACGCGGAGCTTCGCTCGGGCCAGGAGGGGCATCACGATCAATGAGAGCGCCGTGAGCACGATCCCCACGGCGCTCTCTCCGGGCCGATCGCCGGTGAGGAGTCGACGCCCCGACTCTACCACGATGTAGACCGCGAGGGCGAGGAGCAGAACGCCCGCCCAGCGCGCCGCCCGCGCTTCGACCGCGGGCCCGACGCGCGCCGCGCCCAGCTCCGCACTGAGCCGCCACCACAGCACGACGCCGCTCGCCACCTCGATCACCGAGTCGATGCCGAACCCGGTCAGCGCCACCGAGCCTGCCGCGAGACCGGCTACGACTGCGACGCCACCCTCGAGTGCATTGTAAGCGACGGTAACGCTCTCGAGCCTCGCTCCTCGGCGAAGAAGCGCGACGCGATCCGTCACGTGGGTCTCTTCATCCTTTGCATCATGCCCTCGTGCATCGCCATCAGCCGGCGCATCCGACCGATGTGCGCCTTGAGCCGCGCGGCGACCGCCCGTCCCGACACCGCGGGCAGGTCCGCCAGGTCCTGTTTGATGGAATCGGTCAGCGCGGTCCACGCCGGATCGGGCTTCATCCCCATAGCCGTCATGTCCGCCCCCATCGCGTCCAGCATGCGCGACGCCATGGCCTCGTGCATGCTGAGCATACCCGCGGCAAACTGCGGCGAGATCGCTGCCAGCGAGTCGAGGTGCGCGCGCATCACCGGCATCAGGGAATCGCTCCGTATCCCCATCCCCTGCATGCCGGTCATCCCGGGCTTGTTGCCCATGCCGGGCATCGCCTGCTGCGGCACCGACTCCTTCTTCCCGCAAGCGGCGACCACGAGCGCGGCGGTGAGCGCCGCGATCGTCGTTCTGTTCATGCTTCCTCCCCCGAACCTTCCAGTCTTCGGCGGCGCCACAGGTAATAGATGACTGGGATCACGATCAACGTCAGGAAAGTGGACGTGACCATCCCACCCACCATCGGCGCGGCGATCCGCTTCATGACGCTCGCCCCCGCGCCGTGACTCCATAGCGCCGGCACGAGCCCGAGCATGATCGCGAGCACCGTCATGAGCTTGGGCCGAACGCGGTTCACAGCGCCTTCTTCGATCGCCGCAACGAGCGACGCCTCCCGCATCCCGCCTCCCGCATCCCGCGCCTTCCACGCGTGATCGAGGTAGATGAGCATCACGACGCCGGTCTCCGCAGCCACGCCAGCGAGCGCGATAAATCCCACCGCGACCGCGATCGACAGGTTGTAGTCCAGCAGCCACATGATCCACACCCCGCCGACCAGGGCGAACGGCAGCGACAGCATTACGATCGCCGTCTCGGCCACTGTGCCGAACGTGAGATACAGGAGCAGCGCGATGATCCCGAGCGTGAGCGGGACGACGACTTGGAGCCGCGCCTTCACCCGCTGAATCGCCTCATACTGACCGCTCCATCGCAACCAGTACCCGGTAGGAAGCTTCACCTCGCGTGCCACGACGGCCTGAGCGTCGCGCACATAACTCCCCACGTCCCTCCCCCGCACGTCGATCGAGACCTGGTCGTACAGATAGCCCCCCTCGCTCCGGATCATCGGTGGGCCGGGGCTGAACTGAATGTCCGCGACCTGTCCGAGCGGCACCTGCGGGCCGTCACCGCTGCCGACCAGGAGCCGACTGATCGTAGTGGGGTCATCCCGGAAGTCACGGGCATAGCGCACTTGCACGGGATAGCGCTCCCGGCCTTCCACCGTGGTCGTGATCTCCTCGCCACCGAGCGCCAGACTGATCACCTCCTGCGCATCGCCGGTCGTGAGTCCATAGCGTGCGAGGGCATCCGCATCCGCTCGGATGTCCAGGTAGCGCCCTCCGAACGAACGCTCAGCGTAGACGCTCGCCGAGCCCGGGAGGGGCGCGAGAGCCCGCTCGATATCCTGACCGATGCGCTGGATGGTCTGGAGTTCGGGGCCGAAGATCTTGACCGCGAGGGTCGTCCGCACGCCGGTCGAGAGCATGTCCGTGCGGTTCTTGATCGGCATGGTCCACGTGTTGACGGCGCCCGTGAGGCGCAGCCGTTGATCCATTTCCGCGATCAGGCGATCCTGGGTCATCCCCGGGCGCCACTCCGACTCGGGCTTCAGGTTCACGACGGTCTCGACCATCGACATCGGCGCCCAGTCCGTGGCCGTGTTCGCCCGACCCGCCTTGCCCCACACCGACGCGACCTCGGGGAACGTCATGAGGATCGAGTCTTCCACATGGAGCAGTCGCCGCTGCGTGGTGAGGGATACCGCTGGCAGGGTGTTGGGCATGTACATGAGCGAGCCCTCGTTCAAGGGCGGCATGAACTCGCTGCCGAGACCCGCCAACGGAAGGAGCGTCAGCAGCAGGACGCCCGCGGCACCGCCCAGCACCAGCCAGCGGGCGCGCAGCGCCCATTGGAGCACCGGCCGATAGAGCCGGATCGCCCAGCGGTTGAGCGGGTTCTCCGCCTCCGCACGGATCTTTCCCTTGACGAACCAGCCCATGAGCGCGGGCACGAGCGTCACGGAGAGCAGCGCCGCCGCCGCCATGGCGAAGGTCTTGGTGAGCGCGAGCGGCCGGAACAGACGCCCCTCCTGGTCTTCGAGCGTGAAGACGGGTAAGAACGCGAACGTAATGATGAGGAGCGACATGAAGAGCGCAGGGCCCACCTCCCGGGCGGCCGCGAGCACGCGCTCCCAGTGCGGGCGCTCCGGCTCATGCTCGATGTGCTTGTGGAGGTTCTCGAGCATCACGATCGCGGCGTCGATCATCGCGCCGATCGCGATCGCGATGCCCCCCAGACTCATGATGTTGGCGTTGACCCCGAGCCAACGCGTAACGGCGAGCGCGACAAGTATCCCGAGCGGCAGCGTAGCGATCGCCACGAGCGCGCTACGCGCGTGCAACAGGAACACCGCGCACACGAGCGCGACGATGACCGATTCCTCGAGCAGCGTGCGCCACAGTGTCTTGATGGACCCGTGGATCAAGTCCGAGCGGTCGTACGTCGGCACGATCCGGACGCCGGCCGGGAGCGCGGGCGCGATCTCGGCAATGCGCTGCTTGACGCCGTCGATCACGCGCAACGCGTTCTCGCTATAGCGCATCACCACGACCCCACCGACGGCCTCCCCTCTGCCGTCCCGCTCTGCGATCCCGAGCCGCAGGTCGGGCCCGATCGTCACCCGGGCCACATCGGCGACTCGCACCGGGCGCCCGTCCTTCCCGACGCCGACCGCGACCTTCCCGATGTCCCCGACCCCGCGGAAGTAGCCGAGCCCGCGGATCGCGTAGTCCGAGCCCGCGACCTCTACGGTCCGCGCCCCGACGTCCTGGTTCGCGCCGCGCACGGCCGCGATGATCTCACGCGCCGTTACGCCGTAGGCGAGGAGCCGGGCCGGGTCGAGCAGCACCTGATATTGCCGCACGTATCCGCCGAGACTCGCGACCTCGGCCACGCCCGGAACCGACTGCAGCGCGTACCGGACTTGGAAGTCCTGAATCGTGCGGAGCCGGTCGGGCGAATACCCGGCACCCTCGAGGGCGTATTGATAGACCCAGCCAACACCGGTGGCGTCGGGCCCCAATCGCGTCTTGGCACCGGCGGGGAGGCGGCTCTGAATGGCGTTCAGGTACTCGAGCACGCGTGAGCGCGCCCAGTAGAGATCGGTCCGGTCCTGGAAGATCACGTAGACGAAGGACGAGCTGAACATCGACTGCCCGCGCACGACTTTCACCTTGGGGACCGCAAGGAACGTGGTGAGTAACGGATACGTCACCTGGTCCTCGACGACCTGGGGCGCTTGGCCTGGGTAGTCGGTGTAGACGATCACCTGAGTGTCCGAGAGATCCGGGATCGCGTCCACTGGCATCGTGCGGAGCAAGAACACGCCGGCCACGAGCACGAAGATCGCGCCGAGCGCGACGAGCTCGCGGCGCTTGATGGACCAGGCGATGAGTTTCTCGATCATGGCCGGCGCGCCCCTTCCTTAGCGGGCATCTGCATCCCGCCCATGTTCAGGCCCATTCCCATCTGGAGCATGAGTCCCTGAATCGCCGCGGCGAGGTTCGACTCCGAGTCGAGCAGGAACGTCGCCGAGGCCACGACTTCGTCGCCCGGCTTCAAGCCCTCGACGATCTCGACAAGTGAGTCACCGCGGAGCCCCACCCGAACCTCCCGGGGCACGAACCGGCCGTCGCCGCGGTTCACGAACACGAGGTCCTTCGTCCCTGTGGGCAGCACCGCCTCGAGCGGCACGCTCACGCTCCGCCGGCCCGCCGTCGCGAGGGCGGCCGTCGCGTACATTCCCGGGCGCAAGGCGCCGTCGCCGTTCTCCACCGCCACGCGGGCCGTCAGCGTGCGGGTCTTCTCGTCGAGCTGCGGGTAGATGAACGTCACGCGTCCGCGAAACGTCCGTCCGGGGAGCGCGTCCACGGTGATCGCGGCCGGGGTGCCGAGGCGGACGGCGGCCGCGTCTTGCTCGAAGATCGCGACGTCCACCCAGAGCACTCGGGCGTCGGCGATCAGGAACAGGTTGTCCCCCGCCCTCACCGCTTGGCCCTCGATGACCATCTTCTCCGTGACTGCACCGCTCCGCGGGGCGCGCAGCAACAGCGTGCGCGTCACGCTCGCTCTCGTCTCCAGGCTGTCGATTTGATCGGACGGGACGTCCCACAGCGCGAGCCGGCGCCGGGCGCTCGCTGCGAGCGTGTCGTCCTTCAGTCGCCGCGCCAGGAGGTATTCCTCCTGGGCACTCACCAGATCGGGAGAATAGAGTGCCAGGAGTGGGTCGCCCTGCTCGACCCCCTTGCCGACGTAATCCGCGTACAAGCGCTCCACCCAACCACCGACCCGAGCGTTGACGTAGACGAGGTTGGGTTCGGCGTACTTCAGTATCCCCACCCCCCGCACCGAGGATCGTACCGGGCGCTCGGCGGCCCGAGCAAAGGTGATGCCGAGCGTCGCGGCTTCGGTACGGTTCACCGGCACGCCTGAAGTGTCAGCGCCGGCCGCCGGCATGCCGGGCATCCCCTGCATGTCCTTCATGCCCGCCGTTTCCTGACTCGGAGCGGGCGCCTTCTTGCATCCCGTCAGCATCACTGCTGCGAGGAGCAGCCTGGTAATGGTGTCTTTCACGGCTGCGTCTCCCCTGCGGTCAGCTGCCGCAGCATCACGAGTTGAGCCTGGTAGTCCGCTGCGACCGCGACCGCTTCTAGCTCGGCCCGGTACCGGGCGTCTTCGACCGACAGCAGCGTCAAGAACTCGGTGCGACCCACCTGATAGCTCCGCAGCACCGATTCGACCGTCCCGCGCGCATTGGGCAAGACGCCGTCCACGAGTAACCCGAGACGCCGCTGTGACGCCTGTACTCGAGCAGCGGCTTCAGCGACCTCACGACTGAGCTGAAGCTCCGCGTCGCGCAGCCCAGCCGCGGCTCCCGTTGAATCGGCGCGCGCGGCATCGGCCAGTCGGTTCTGTTTGCGCCACGCCCAGATCGGGAGGCGCAGGCCTACGAAGGCGGAGAAGAAGTCCGGGAAGTTGAAGTTGAACGCCCGCGGTCGGTAACCGTAGCGCAGCGTCAGGGTGAAGTCGGGCCGGGCGCCGAGACGCTCGACCTGAATCGTGCGCGTGGCCGCATCGACTGCCGCCCGGCGAACGGCGAGCCGGGGATGGGTCGCGAGGGCCAGGGCCACGAGCGAGTCGGCAGGAGGCTGCGGCGCTGCCACGGCACGCAGCGCACCCGGGTCGATCGAGGTGACCGCGACCGAGTCTCCCGGTGCCCGGTTCCGCAGCGCATTCACCGCAGCGAGCGCAGCGACGCGCTCGCTCTCCAGTGCGAACTCCTCGGACCGCAGGCGATCGCGGGCCAGCTTCGCCTGGAGGGGATCGCTTTGCGGCGCGGCACCCGTCGCATAGCGCGTCGTGCTGAGCTGGACCGCGGCGTCGAGCAGCTCCCGCTGGTGGCGCAGCGTCTCCAGCGCCGTCACCGCGTAGCCAAGGCGGTAGTAGGCGACCGCCATCGCGGTCGTAAGGTCGCGGCGGACGGTGCCTTCTTCCGCACGAGCGCCGGCCGCAGCGGCCCGCATGACTCCTGAGCGAGCTCCGAGTGAGCCAGGCCACGGGATCTCCTGGCTCAGCTCGACGTCCGCCTCGGTGAAATCGCTTTGGTTGAACTCGAAGTGCGGCAGCACCAGGTCCATCACGCCCACCGTCAGCATCGGATCGGGCAGCGACCCGGCCGGTCGGATGCGGAGCGTGGCGGCTCGGACGGCCGCTTGCCGCTGCGCGACCGTCGGGTTACGCGCGAGCGCTTCAGCGACCAGCGACTGCAAACCCGGGTCGCCGGCGACAGGCGCCGAGTCTTGCGCCTGCGCAGGACCGGCGCTCGCTATCACGAACGCGCTCGCGGCCAGAATCAGTTGTCGGAATTGCATACCTCTCCTCGCCAATCGGTTTCCGGCGGAACGCGCCGGAGCCCGCGCCGTTGTGGGCGGCGCGTCAGGGCACACTACGCTTGGGAGAGGCTAGGCTTGGGGAGGCGGAGGGAGCGGTGCCTGTGGGTCGGCCGGGGCGAGGGTCGAGACCCCGAAACCAACAGTGTGGGACTCTCGTGGGTAGACGGAAACGGCTCCACCAAGCGTGACCACCGCGGGCGCCGTGACCGCGCAGAACGCGGGATTGGCGCACGGGGTAGCGTGGGTCGTAGCAGCGACCGCCGGCCCAGACGGGTAGGACGCCATCCGTTGCTCGCAATTCGCCGGCGTTCCTCCTTGGACTTGGTCACACAGGAGCGGCAGGCCAACCGGCAACATCTGGCCGCTCAGCAGCAGCGTGGCGACTAATCTGACGAGTGAGAGTTTCATGTGCGCCCCCGAATATACTACGTGGTGCCAACGGTGGTGCCAACAGGGGCGTTGCTGGCAAGCGTTAGTCGTCGCTCGCCTGGCCTAACTCGTTGAAAACACAACGGCCAGCGCTGCATGCGCTGGCCGTACCGGATTACGAATCGAGAGCTCTACCACTGAGCTACGCCCGGTACCCCACCGCTGCAGCGTTGCCGGCCGCCACTGGCGCTCGTTGCCCCTCCCGACTCCAAACCCTAGAGGGACTTCAGATACTCAACCAGGTCTCGCTGTTGCTCTGCCGTTAGTCCGAGTTTTCGAACTGTGTTGTAATGCGTCACGACGTCGGCGAGCGTCGCCGCGCTGCCATCATGGAAATACGGCGCGTGCTGCCACAAGGCACGCAACGGTGTGGTGCGGTATGCCTTGGTGGCCGTACGAACGGCGTACGCCCCGTCAACGCCGGTTTCAGCCGGCGCGTGCAGCTTCCCGGCGTTGTTATCGGTGCCGGTCACACCCACATGGCAGCTCACGCAACTGCGTTCAAACAGCGCGCGTCCGCGGCCAGCGGCGGCCGCGTCGAAGCTGCCGGCAGGCGGAGGCGGCGCGGCCAGGCTATGCTGGTAGGCGCGCAGCGCCGGGAGCTTCGGGCTCACCATGTCCGGCGACTGCGTTACAGCGATCCCGAGCCGGGCGTCGGAGAAGTCGCCGTGCCCGTGCATCTGAGTGACGGCGACATAGGCATTCCAGTACGAAATCGGTCCCTCGGCGGTATACGTTTCGCTCTTGACACGCGCCAACCCGTAGGCAGGCGGGATCACGAGCGCCCCGTTCTTCCCGTCCAGGTTGTATCGCGGGTCGTACTTTCCCGGCCTCCACGACTGGTAGACCGCCTTCTGAGCCGCGCTCAGGACGGGTGCCAGGGCAACGATGCCCCCGACATTCAGGTCGTGGTTGGGCCAACCGTCCATGCGACGGCCGATGCCGGGCATGACCGAGTTGTCCACGTTGGAGTGACACAGCGCGCACGTGATGCCCAAGCGCGTGATGTGGTTGTTGGAGTCCACCGTGGCCCGGATCCCGACGACGGCGCCCATTTTGAGCAGCGCCACAGTCGTCGCCGGGCTCTTGAGGTCGACCTTCTGGAGAATCCCCGGAGGCAGGACAGCGGCGTCGACCTTGAGTCCAACCGCGAGCGCCGTCGTCGGGTCAACGCTCTGCTCGACGACCTGGTTCATGTGAAGCGTGTCGGTCCAGAACTGCTCGTCGCCGAAGGTATCGAAGCGGAAGATACGCTGGCCGTCAGCGACCGAATCGGCCGGGGTTTCCCTGATCACCACCGCGCCCCCGGGCGCCGCTTGCTTCGTTGTGTATCCACGGAACGCGGCTCCCGCCATGAACACCAGCAGGGTCAAGATTCCGATTCCATAGATCGGGGCGTGGCGTGTGCGACGTCGAAAAACCTGGAACTCCGCGACCATAATTCCCTCCCAATCCCGGGTGCGCTGCCGGCGATGGCATCGCCCGCCCGAGGTACGACGCCACACCTGTGTTTGGGTACGCCATGGGCCATGAGAACAGATCTACGTGGTGCCAACCGTGGTACCGCTGACGCGCGCTGCGATCGCGGACGCCATGCTACCGTCGAAGGAGGAGCGCATTCACCGTCACCGTCACCGTGCTCGCGCTCATCGCGATCGCCGCCCACGCCGGCTTGAGCAGGATCCCCAGCGACGGATACAGCACGCCGGCAGCGAGCGGGATCGCGATCAGGTTGTAGATCGCGGCCCAGAACAGATTCTGTTTGATCTTGCGGTGCACACGACGGGCAAGAACGAGGGCGGCGGGGACGTCGGCCGGGTCGTCCTTCATGAGAATGATTCCGGCCGTCTCGATCGCAACGTCGGTTCCCGCGCCGATCGCGATGCCGACGGTCGCCGCCGCCAGCGCCGGCGCGTCGTTTACCCCATCCCCAACCATCGCCACGCGGCGGCCCTGCTGCTCGAGTCCCTTGACCTCTGCAGCCTTGTCACCGGGCAACACCTCGGCCCGCATATCATCGATGCCTAACGTGCGCGCCACTGCCTCGGCCGTGGCCCGGCTGTCCCCCGTGAGGAGCAGAACGCGGATGCCGAGGTCGTGGAGCGCCGCAACGGCGCTCTTCGCGCTCGGGCGAATCCGGTCGGCGACGGCGATCCCGCCCAGCCGTGGCCAGATACAGCACCGTCTTCACCTCCGCCCGCAGCCGCTCCGCAGCTGCGTCCATCGTGCCCTCGATGCCGTATCGGTCCAGGAGCTTGCGGTTCCCGACGATGACCGTCCGACCGCCCACGGACGCCACCACACCGTGGCCTGGGATCGCTTGGAAGTCGGAGGATGATTCGACGGGCAGCGCCCGCTGCCGGGCCGCCTCGAGAATCGCCGCCGCGAGCGGATGCTCGGAGTGCGCGTCCGCCGCGGCGGCCAACCGGAGCACCTCGGCATCACTGACGCCCGGTGCGGAGATGACGTCGGTCACCGACGGCCGGCCCTCCGTAAGAGTCCCCGTCTTGTCGAACACGACCATGTCCACCTGAGCCGCCGCCTCGAGTACCGTGGCGTTCCGGAACAGCACACCGGCGCGTGCCGCAAGCCCCACGCCGACCGTGATCGCGGTCGGCGTCGCGAGCGCGAGCGCATCCGGACAGGCGATCACGATAGCCGCCACGGCCGCTGATAGTGCGAACGCGACGCCTTGGTGCCCCAAGACGAGCCACGCCGAGAACGTGACGACCCCGGCGGCGAGCGCCACGATGACCAGGTACTTGCCGGCGAGGTCCGCCAGGCGCTGCGCCGGCGCCTTTGAAGATTGCGCGTCCCGGACCATTGCGACGATGCGAGCCAGGGCCGTATCGGCTCCGACGTTGGTCGCGCGGAACCGGAACGCGCCCTGCTGGTTGCGTGTGCCGCCCACGACCTCGTCGCCGGGCCCTGTCGAGACCGGCAGCGGCTCTCCGGTGAGCATCGATTCATCCACGTAGCTCGTGCCTTCGATCACGACGCCGTCCACAGGGATGGTGTCGCCCGGCCGAACCGCAAGGACGTCACCCACCGCGACGGCTGCGAGCGGCACTTCGTCTTCGTGCCCATCGCGCACCCGCCGCGCGGTGGGCGGTGCGAGCTCGAGCAGCGCTTCGACCGCCCGGCCGGTGGCGAAGCGGCTGCGCATCTCCAGCCAGTGGCCGAGCAGGCTGAAGGCGGTCAGCATCGCCGCGGCATCGTAGAACGGCTCGCCCGGGAATCCGAATGTGACTGCGGCCGAGTAGACGTAGCTCACCAGGATGCCGGTCGCGATCAGGGTCATCATGGTGAGCTCGCCCTGTCGCAGCGAGCGCGCCGCGGACGAGACGAACGGCCACGCGCCCCACCAGACGACGACCGAGGTCAGGACGAAACTCAGGAGTCCGGGTGACAGCCCGAAGGGCGGCGCGAGCTCGCGGCCGAACAGCGACGTGCCAAGCGGCGAGTAGAGGACGATCGGGACGGTGAGAATCGCCGACCCGATGAAGCGGCGCAGCATGTCCTGCACCATGTGCGCTCCGTGCCCGGCGTGCGCATCTGGCGCGTGGTGGTGGCGATGTTGTCCCATCGACGACGTCACTGCCGCAGCCGTCGCGGCGGACGCTTGTAATCTTCCGGAATCTCCAGGGCGGGTGCAAGCGGCGGCAGGAATTCGAGTCTCGGGTAAACCCGATCCCGCCACGATACCGCGAAGCATTCCCCGCGGTCTCTCGGCGTCCACGTCGTCCCGTCTGCGTAGTCCACGCGGCTGGGGTACACGGCCCACCCGATAATCCCGTCGTTGTGGAAGTAGTCGATCAATCCCTTGGCGCGGAAGTAGTCGTCGAGCTCCAGGGTCTTGTCCTCGTCGCCCCCGATCGATGTGGCCCACGTCCACTCATCGGCAAAGCCGTGAATGTTGTTGACGGTGAGCGCCAAATACTCGGCGCGCAGGCGCAGCCCGGAAATCGCTTTGCCGGGCTGGTTCGACACCCGGACCGTGAACTTCCCGGGCGTGGACCAGAAATCGGGCGACAGACGCAGCGGGCACGCGCGCGGCCGCTCGTGGATCGTGAACGTCGCCATCATGCCATTCTCCATGTGCTCGGCGACCTGGCAGTGGAACAGCCAGGTCCCGACGTTGTCAGCGTTCATGTCGACGCTGACCATGCTCGCGGGCAGGAGCTCGACCACGTCGGTGTAGCGATCACCACCACGCACCGTGTTGCCATGCCAGTGTGCGGTGTGCACGTCGTTTTCATCACCCATGCCCAGCAGGTGCCAGCGGACCCGCTCCCCCTTGATCATGGCGAGACCGGGTACGTTGCCGAAGATGTAGCCATTGATGGTGTAGAAGAAACCTTCGGGCCTGCCCTGCAGCTCGTCGAAGATCATGAACATCGTGACGAACTCACGGCCGACGTCCCTGGGCGTGCCATCGGGCTTGGCTTTGCCGCGGGCCGTGACGATGATCGGCCCCATGAGACCCAGGTTCGCCTCTACGGCCTCGTCGACGTGCGAGTGGTACACCCAGACGACCGAGCTGGGACCGTTGGGCAACGGGCCGCTCTCCGAGTCGGCGACCCAGCGGTACCGGAACCGTCCCCCGGGAAGGATCCGCGCCCCCGCGCCGAAGGGAGCGTACAGCGCGCCTTCGCTGGCCTTGTCGTACCGCAAGCCATGCGGGTGCATTCCATGCGGCTTGTCCGAGCGGTTCAGGAAATCCACGATGATCGTATCGCCCAGCTCGGCACGGATGATCGGTCCGAGCAACCCCAGCCATGACGGCTGTTCCTTCGGCGTGGAGAAGGACGTGTCTGTGTACTCCACGTAGCGCGTCTTCTTCCACGTCGTGCCTGCGTGGCGCGGGTCGGGGAGCAACATGTCCGAGTGAATCAGGTCATTCCTGCTGGGCGCATAGTCCCACGTCGTATCCTGGGCAGCGATGTAGTAGTGGCGCGTGGCGCCTCCTGAGGACGGTGGTTTGGCGTCGACGAGCATGAGGAGCACCAGGCAGAGCGGATACTTGATCCTTGTCATTCGAATACTCCCTTGTATGGATAACGGCGGCCTCCCCTTAGTCATGGGAGCCTCCGTGCATGCCCGGCATGCCGTGCATCTTCATTTCGCCTGCGCGGGCGCCTGCCGGCCGCAGTTGGAGATAGATCGCCGCTCCAAGCGGCGTGCGGCTCCCATACGCGCCACCGAGGCTCGAGGGCACGAAGTTGAGCGACCCGCGCATGCCCACGCCGGCGGCGAGCCCTGCGACGGTGCCGACGGTCCTCAGGTAGCCGAGAACTAGCGCGCCGACATCGTACTCCGTCGTCGGCGGCACGGATGCAACCACGAGCTCCTCGGCGCTCTTCTGCACGTACTCGACGCGCCCGAACAACGAGTTCGTCCCGTCCAGATCGACGGTGCTCTCCACCAGCACGCTCGACGCGAGTCGTCCGGTCCCGATCTGGTCGTTCGCGCCGTAGATCAGCGCGCTCGACCACGTCCCGCCCGTGCCGACCGGCTGCGTGATCAGCGCAGCCGCTCCCACTCGGTGGAGGGATTCGTCGGGGTGGAGGCCTTCGGGACTCTTCACGTAGGCGTACCAGGTCGACAGGCTCCAGCGCGGCCCCGGATTGACGGTCAACCGGGCGCTGTAGGAATCGAGCCTTCGGCCCGCGTAGTCGAAGTTCGTCCGAATCTCGTCCGGCTCCCGGCCGTTGAACCAGGAAGCCTCGAACTTCACGTTCCGCGTGAACACGCCTGCGGTCACGACCCCAAAGGTGATGTGGGTGCCGTCCTGCCAGTGATGGGAGATCGGCGCCAACGGATCGTCCGCCGCGGACGGCCGGTGCGGGAAAGCCACCGGGCCCACCGCCTTGCTGCCGCGGGAACCACCCTGCCAGTCGTATTGAAGAAAGCCCTTCCCGTGCAGCATGAGGGTCCAACGCGCGAACTGGTAGTGGGCGGCGTGCATCGGGGAGGCGTCGGGGAGCCAGGAGGTGCCGGATCCCATCCGCGTCTCAGGAATGCCGAGGGGTCCCATTTGCGCTCGGAGCGGTGACGCCGCCCCGGCGAGGAGCAACAGCAAGAGCCTTCGCATGTCCCGATGTCCTCAAGCCAAAGTCGAGAAGCGCGCGCCGCTCGCGCGACGCGGACGCACTACATCTGGGATGGCCGACTTAGGCTTGAGGCGGTGGCGAGAGCGGCGGGGCGAGGTGGGACACGAACGTGGCGTCTGGTCCTAGAACTCCCGTACGCGATGCGGCACGCAGGCCGACCGACAGCTTGGCCCACACAGCCGTCGCGGGACTTCCCGTCGGGCACGTGCTCCCGGCCGCGCAGCCGAGGCCGGCTGCATCCTGATGACACATTTGCCCGGACGCCTGAGCCACGAGCGCGGCGAGATGTGCCGCGTGCTCGTGCGCCGCGGCTCCGTTGTGACCCGAGTGCATGTCGCACGGGGCTGCCGCCTGCGCGAGCAGGCTGACGCACATCGGCAGGCCGCTGCCCGCGGTGGCGACGGACAGTGCGACCGCGAGACAGATGGCTCGCAGACCGGTGGGTGCTCGGGAGAAATGAATCACGGTTGTCGCTAAGATAACACACGGGACAGCCGAGAGTTCCTCACCGCGCGCTCGGGAGACCGACGGCTTTGACAACTGCGCTGCCGAAACGCCCTCTTTCCTACTGGCCGTGGAGGATCGTGCGGCACTTGACGATCGCGCTGACGGCGCTGAGCAGCACCGCGCTGTTCTGGGCGCTGTTTTCCGTCCGACGCGACGTCATTTCGCACCTCAGCATTGCGACGGCATATCCGGCGCTGGTCCTCACCGCAGCGGCAGTCTTGGTCGGGCCGTGCAACGTGCTGCGCGGCCGCGCCAACCCAGTGAGCTCCGATCTGCGGCGGGATGTTGGTATCTGGGCGGGGATCATGGCGCTGTTGCACACCGCCGTCGGCCTGGACGTGCACCTGCGCGGACGCCCGTGGCTCTACTTCGTGGACCAACACGGTCATGTGCGCCACGATCTCTTCGGCTTCGGCAACGATACCGGCTTGATTGCGGCGCTCTTGTTTCTACTCCTCTTGGCCATTTCCAATGACATGTCGTTGCGGCACTTCGGCCCCCGAAAATGGAAATCACTGCAGCGCTGGACGTACGTGGCGGTGACATTGACCGTCCTGCATGGAATCGCGTATCAGCACATCGAGAAACGACAGACCGCCTACGAGGCGACACTGTGGGTCGTGACAGCGATCGTGGCGATGTTTCAAGTTGCGGGATGGCGGCGAATAAAAACGACGAGGGGTCGTCAAGCTCCCGGCACCTGAACACGAAGCATCGTCTAGTCTTGACCAGTGGGCCGACCTTGCTAGGATTCGCCCACCCCTCTCGGCGCGTGGGGAGCTCCATGAAGGATAGAAACGTGCGGATCTGGCCCATAGTCGTCTGTCTGCTCTCACCGACCCTGCGTCTCGCCGCTCAGGACGCCTTCGAGATTGTGGTCTATCCCGCGGCGACCGCTGCCCGCGGCGAATGGGAGCTCGAGACGCACCTGAACTACACGGCGCGTGGCACGACCGCATTCGATGGCACGGTGGCGCCCACCCAGAAGCAGACACACCTGACGTTCGAGGTGACGCATGGCATCACCGCGAACTGGGAAGCCTCCGCTTACATGCTCACCGCCTACCGGCCCGGAGTGGGCGCGGAATACGCGGGCTGGCGGCTGCGCTCGCGCGTGCACGCGCCGACGCGGTGGAAGCTGCCGTTGGACGTGGGCTTCAGCGCGGAGCTCGAGGCACCGCGACCCGCGTACGGTGGCGCCTCCCCGACCGTCGAGCTGACGCCGATTCTCGAGAAGCGGCTCGGCAACCTGCGGTTGGGACTGAACGCCAATTTCGAGCGCGACCTCGGCGAGGGCGAGGCGGGCGGTACGGAGGAGGGGTGGGAATTCGAGCCCAGCGCGCTCGTGGCCTACCGCGTGTCATCGGTCGTAACCGGCAGGCTCGAGTACCACGGGGCGTTCGGGGAGCTGGCGGCCCCGCTCGCTGGTCCTACCCAAGTCCACCAGCTGTTCCCCGGCGTCGATCTTCGTCTGGGGGACGCCACCACGCTCGGCTTGAGCCTGGGCCTCGGTACCACGTCAGTAGGCAATCGTCTGGTCTTCGCCTCGCGCTTCGAGGTCGAGTTCTAAGACGTTCACGTGAGTCCGCCACGACGCACCAGGGATGCGTTCCCGATCGCCCCGCCGATCGAGCCGATGCTCGCCAAGCTCGAGCAATCCCTGCCACACGAAGGCACCTTCCTGTTCGAGCCCAAGTGGGACGGGTTTCGCGCCATCGTGTTTCGCAGTGCATCGGACGTCTACATCCAGAGCCGCGACTTGAAGCCGCTCGACCGCTACTTCCCTGAGCTGCACGACGCGCTGGTCGCGCAGCTGCCCAAAGACTGCGTGATCGACGGTGAGATCGTGATCACGACGTCGCGCGGTCTCGACTTCAACGCGCTGCAGATGCGGCTGCACCCAGCTGCCTCACGCGTCGCGAAGCTTTCCCAGGAGACACCCGCGAGCTTCGTGGCCTTCGACCTGCTCGCCGCTGGCGGGCGCGACCGCATGACCGCGCCGCAGCACGAGCGCCGGGGTCTGCTCGAGAAAGTATTCGCCAAGGTAGAAGCGCCGCTGCACCTCACACCCATGACCCAAGACCGTCGTATGGCCGCGCAGTGGCTCGAGCAGTTCGAGGGTGCGGGGCTCGATGGCGTGATCGCGAAGCCGGCGGAGCTCACCTATCAGCCCGGCAAGCGCGCGATGATCAAGGTGAAGCACGCGCGCACCGCCGACTGCGTGGTGGCGGGGTTCCGCTGGCACAAGACCGGCAAAGACGCGGTGGGCTCGCTGTTGCTCGGCCTGTACGATGACGCAGGCAGGCTGCAGCACGTCGGCGTCACTTCGTCGTTTACGATGGCGATGCGACACCAGCTCGTGAAAGAGCTCGCGCCGCTGCGCAAGCATGCGCTCGAGAAGCACCCGTGGCGGGCCTGGGCGCAGGCCGAACCGACGGGCGGTCGCATGCCCGGCGGGCAGAGCCGCTGGAGCGCCGGCAAGGATCTCTCTTGGGAGCCGCTGCGCGTCGAGCGGGTGTGCGAGGTGAAGTACGATCACATGCAGGGCGATCGGTTCCGCCACGCTGCCACGTTCCTGCGGTGGCGTCCAGACAAACGCCCTGCCGACTGCCGCTATGATCAACTCGAGGTCACGCGCCCCTACCAGCTCGCCAAGGTCTTCTCGTCCGGGTCCAGGCGCTCCTGACGGGGCCGCAGCTTGGGCGGCACGTGCTGCAGGTTCACGCGAATCCGCGTCCAGGTGGACGAGCGGCCGCGCATCGCATCGACCAGCACGTCCGCGGCCTCCAGGTACTTCGCCGCCTTGGGGTGGCGCGCCTTCCAGCGTTTGAGCCCCGCGAGAGCGTCCTGCTTGCGTTTGGCGCGGGCGATCTCGATCAGCGGGAACTTGGATGCTCGTGCTCTAGACGGTTGCACGCGCGGCGGCTCGCCCGCTTGCTTCTTGTAATGGGGTGGCCACGGCGCATCGCCTTGCCCTTCACGCTCGTGCCGCGCCGAGAGCTCGAGCAAGCCTTCGAGTGATCCCGCGCCCCGGTCAATCCCTTCATGCCGGTCGCCCACCTTCGCGAAGCGTTGCGGCATCGTGGCGAGCGTGAAATCGGCCGGGTCGACGCTCTTCACCTCGTCCCAGTTGAGCGGCGCCGACACCCGCGCATCGGGCGTCGGCCGCACCGAGTACGCCGACGCGACGGTGCGATCCTTGGCATTCTGGTTGTAGTCCACAAACACGCCGTGGCGCTCTTCTTTCCACCATTTGCTCGTCGCGAGCTTGGGCACGCGGCGCTCCACGTCGCGCGCCAGCGCCAGCGCCGCCCGGCGCACTTCATCGAACGTCCAGCGCCGCTCGATGCGGACAATGACGTGCATGCCGCGTGAGCCCGATGTCTTCGGCCATCCCGTGAGCCCGAAGTCCCGCAGGGCCGCTCGAACCACCTGCGCCACGTCGCGCACCTGGGGCCATTTGACGCCGGGCACGGGGTCGAGATCCACGCGCAGCTCATCGGGATGATCGAGGTCGTCCGTGCGGACCGGATGCGGATGCAGCTCGAGACAGGCGAGGTTGGCGAGCCACACCAGGGCCGCGGCGTCGCGCGGCACGACTTCCTCGGCCGTGCGGCCCGAGGGGAAGCGCAGCGTGACCACTTCGATCCAGGGCGGCCGCGATTCCGGCGCGCGCTTCTGGAAGAAGAACTCGCCGGTGATCCCGTTGGGGTAGCGCACCAGCACGTTGGGCCGGCCCCCGGCCCCGCGCAGCGCGCCGTCGGCGACGGCGAGGTAGTAGCGTACGAGATCGAGCTTCGTGTACTTCGGCTTCGGGAAGAGCACCTTGGCCGGGTTCGAGACGGCGATGTCGCGCCCCGCGACGACGACCTGCTCGGCTTCGGCTCTCGGCATAGATTCAAAGAATAATGCCGCCCGCGCACCAAATCTTCCTGCTCTCCCCCGCCAATTCCGCGGGCAAGCGCGCCGGGTTTCTGCTGCGGAAAGACGCCCGCTCGGCGTTGGCGCAGCGCCTGCGATCGCCGGAAGGGGCGACCATCGGCGAGGTCTACACGTTCATGAGCGGGCTGTATTTTCGGGGCAAGCTGGCGTACGCGCTCGCGTTCGCCAAGCCGCCGGACGGCTGCGTGGGCACGCAGGTCATCGTGCCGGGGCTGGGCCTGCGCGCGCCGCATGACACGATCGATCTCGACGGGTTACATGCGATCGCCCGGGTTCCGGTCGATCCGGAAGAGCGGCGTTATACCCGCCCGTTGCAGCGTGATGCGGCTCGGTTGGCCGAACGCCTGCAGGCGACAGACGCCGCCGTGCTGCTCGGCAGCATCGCGACGGCGAAGTATCTGGACCCGCTGAAAGCGGTGCTGGGACCGCGTCTCCACTTTCCCCGGGAGTTCATCGGGCGAGGCGACATGAGCCGCGGCGCGCTCATGCTCCGCTGCGCCGCCGAGGGCCGCGAGCTCACGTACGTTCAGGATACCGAGCCGCCGCCCGACTAGGCGTGCCCCGCCCACGCCGTCTCGCTCGGCGTGTACGGCACGCACGGATCGAATCGCCCGGGCCTCTCCCGGTAGCGCTGCGCCTGCGTGCAGCCGATCTCCGAGGTGAAGTAGCCGAGCAGGGTGAGCTCTTTCATCAGGCGGAAGTAGTGCGCGGGCGCGTCGTCCGCTTTGCCGTCCATGTACACCTTCTGCTCGCGGTCGAGCCGCTCGAGCAGCGCCAGGCGCTCTGCCGGCTTGGCCGCCATGAATGACGCCTGCTCTAGCTGTCGCATGCCAGCGCGGAAGATCTGCTGCTCGCGGTCTTCGTACGTATCGGTGACCATCAACGCCATGAAGGCTCCGACGTGGGCCGCCTTCGCCCCCGGGGTCTTGGTTTCGGGCAGGATCGTCTCCGCCACCTCGTCGAGCAAGGCGACGTCCTGCGCGCTGAAGGTCCCCGCCCCCGCCCCCCCCGCCCCCGCCGCACCGACGCCGCGCTGTGCCCGCTCGCACGCGGCCACCAGTGAGCTTCCGCCCACGAGCGCGACGCCGCCCAGCAGCGCAGTGACACGCCGGATCGCCTCGCGCCGATCGATCGGATAGTCGTGGTCTGTTTCCGACATCGCCCCTCCCCCTCCCCCTTGCATCAGAGGTTGTTGCGCTTGAGCTCACTCACGGCGAAGTCCGCCGCGCGCGCCGTGAGCGCCATGTATGTGAGCGACGGGTTCTGACACGCCGACGATGCCATACAGGCGCCGTCCGTGACGAAGACGTTCGGCGCGTCCCACACCTGGTTGTGCGCGTTGAGCACCGACGCCTTCGGATCCCGACCCATCCGCGCCGTCCCCATCTCGTGGATCCCCATCCCCGGGAAGCACTCGTTATCATAGGTCCGGACGTCCTTCATGCCCGCCGCCTCGAGCGTTTCGGCCATGTCGTTCATCATGTCCCGCCGCATCAGGCGCTCGTTCTCCCCGGTCGCGCAGTCGATCGCGAGGACGGGCAGCCCCCACTTGTCTTTCTTGGATGCGTCGATCGTGACACGGTTCGCATGGTTGGGGAGCATCTCTCCGAAGGCCGTGGCCCCGATGCTCCACGGGCCGGGCTGGGCCATGGCATCCTTGAACGCACCGCCCACCCCCAGCTCGGCCACCGCGCGCGACCACCCCTGACGGCTGGCGCCCCCCTGGTATCCGAAGCCCCGCAGGTACGGCCGCTTGTCGCCGAACAAATTGCGGTAGCGCGGGATGTAGAAGCCGGTCGGTCGCCGACCATTGTAATACTTGTCGTTGAGCCCTTCGATCGTCCCCTGCGCACCCACGCGGAAGTGGTGATCCATCAGGTTGTGCCCCAGCGCCCCGGAGCTCGACCCCAAGCCACCGGGCCACACATCCGTCGCGGAGCGTAGCAACAACCACGTCGAATTCAACGCAGACGCGCATAGGAAGATGACGCGCGCCGTGTACTCGGTCGTCTGGCCGGTGACCGCGTCGAGGACCCGCACGCCGGTGGCGCGCTTCTTGTCGCGGTCGTACACGATCTCCGTCACGATCGCGAACGGCTTGAGCGTCAGCCGTCCGGTGGCCATGGCCGGCGGCAACGTGGAGGATTGCGTGCTGAAATACCCGCCGTACGGACAGCCGAGCCAACAGGCGTTGCGGTACTGGCAGGGTGCGCGTCCGGCCAGCGGCTGTGTGAGGTTCGCCGTGCGGCCGGGGATGATCCGGCGCCGCCCCGCGAACCGCTTCCGCAGCCGCTCGGCGACCACCGCCTCGCCGCAGTTGAGGGGCATCGCCGGCTGGAATTGTCCGTCGGGAAGCTGCGGCATCCCTTCCCGCGACCCGGAGATGCCGGCGTGCCGTTCGACGTAATCGTACCAGGGGGCCAGGTCGGTGTACCGGATCGGCCAGTCGACCCCGATGCCCTCGCGCGCGTTGGCCTCGAAGTCGAAGTCGCTCCAGCGATAACTCTGGCGGCCCCACATCAGCGAGCGACCGCCCACGTGATAACCGCGGAACCAGTCGAACCGTTTGATCTCCGTGTAGGGCGAGTCCTGATCGGAGGCCCACCAGTCCAGGTTCTTCTCGTTGAGCGGGTAGTCACGCTTCAGCACCGGGTAGGCCAGCTCCATCGCGCGCGTGCGGCCCCCGCGATGGGGGTACTCCCACGGACCTTTGGTCGCGTTGAGGTAGTCCTTGACGTGCTCGATGTTCTTGCCGCGCTCGAGCAGCAAGACCTGGAGACCTTTCTCCGTGAGCTCCTTCGCGGCCCATCCGCCGGAGATGCCGGATCCCACGACGATGGCATCATAGCTCTGAGGCGGCACGAATCCCTCCCCCTCGCTGGTAGGTCTGGAAAGTATACGCGGCCGTGTGGTCCTCCGTCACTTGCTCCACGGCGGCGTCACCCCCACGGAACGGGCGTACGCAATCAGCTGGCCGAGGTGCTCATGCTGGTCACCGGTCATCCCGAACGCCGCCTCCGCCAGCGTGGTGTTCCACGGAGCGTAGCGGCCGGTGAGCTTGGACGCATCCACCTGTTTCATCTGCGCGACATAGTAGGCCCACCCCTTCGTGAGCTGGTCGAGCACTTGCGCCTTACGCGTGAAATCCTTCTCCAGCTTGGGCAGGGTTTCCTGCGGCCGCCCGAAGTCCGCGGGCGGCTTGCCCCCTACCGAGAGCGGCCCGTAGTAGAGCCACTCGGACGCCACGTGCATCAGGACCTCCGACACCGAGCGCACGCCCTGCGTGGGGCGCCAGGCGTACTTCTCTTCGGGGATCGCGGTGGCGAGCGCCATGACCTTCGTGTGGACCGTATCCATGTCGGCGAGATAGCGATCGCGCAGGTAGGTGGCCGACTTGGCATCCATGACGTCCTGCGCGCCCGCGATGCCCAGCGGCGCGGCGAGCAATGCGGCTATTGCCAGGAAACGATGCGGTGACATTATGCAACCTCCGTGATGTGCACCGGGAAGCTACCGACCCTTGCCACCCCTCGCGGGAGCGGCGCATAATATCCGCTCCTCGGCTCCGCGAGCCTGCATGGCCAGCACCGCGTTCACGTCTTCGTTCGTCGGCAAGCTCAACGGTCCGTGGCACAAGCGGGCGCTGCAGGCGTTCATGGTCATCGTGATCGCCCACTGGGCCGAGCACCTGGTGCAGGCCTATCAGGTGTACATGCTGAAGTGGCCGACGCACCAGGCGCGCGGGGTGTTGGGCCAGGCGTTCCCGTGGCTGGTACACTCCGAGGTGCTGCACTACGGCTATGCCCTGATCATGCTGGCCGGGATTTGGGCGTTGCTGCCCGGCTTCGTGGGCCGGTCCCGGGCGTGGTGGCTCGCGGCGCTGGTGATCCAGTTCTGGCATCACATCGAGCACGCGCTGCTCCAGGGGCAGGTGATCGCGGGCCGCACGCTGTTCGGGTCCCCGGTGCCCACGAGCCTCGTGCAGCTGTGGTTCCCGCGGCTCGAGCTGCACCTGTTCTACAACAGTGTGGTGTTCATCCCGATGATGGTGGCCATGTACTACCACCTGTTCCCGAGCGCCCCGGACGCCGCGCGGATGCAGTGCGGCTGTGCACTCCATCCGCACCCGGCGACGAACTGACGCGGGTCGAGTCGCTCATCTAGGTTTCCTGTCAGCGACACAGCTGTGGCAACGCCGCGACATTCCAGGGCGTGACGGAACAGAAACTGAGCCCGCACGCGTGAGTGACACCGCGCGAGCACCCTCCTCTGCACGCGGTACGCACGATGCAAGGAAGGGAGGTCGCGATGTCACCCATCTCTCGCCGCACGTTCTTGACGACCGCCGCCACCGCGGCCGGCAGCGTCGCGCTCGGATGCAGCGATCGCCCGATGATCGCGCCGACGCGAGCGCAGCTCATAGGTGGCCCGTTGCCCGACCCCGCATCGTGCGGCATCGAGCACGTCATCGTTTTCATGATGGAGAACCGCTCGTTCGACCACTTCCTCGGCTGGCTCCCGGGCGCCGACGGCAGGCAGGCGGGGCTGACGTACGCCGATAGCAGCGGCGTGCCTCATCCGACCTTTCCGCTGGCCCCCGACTTCCAAGGCTGCAGCTACAACGATCCCGACCACTCCTACGCGGGGGGGCGGGTGGAATACAACGACGGCGCGTGCGACGGGTGGCTGCGGGCGAACGACGTCTTCTCCATCGGTTACTACCGCCAGCAGGACCTCGCCTTCCTCGGCCGCGCGGTTCCCGACTGGACGTCCTTCGACCAATACTTCTGCGCCATCCTCGGCCCGACGTTCCCTAATCGCATCTACCAGCACGCGGGCCAGACCGACCGGATTGAAAACAGCTTCGCGATCTCTCAGCTGCCGACCATCTGGGACCGGCTGGCCGCCCGCGGCCTCGTAGGCCGGTACTACTACGGTGACCTGCCGTTCCTGGGGTTGTGGGGCGCCAAGTACGTGCCGATCAGCAGCCCAATCGACGCGTTCTACGCCGATTGTGCCGCGGGCACGCTCCCGCACGTGGCGTTCGTCGACGGGAGCTTCCTGCAGGAGCTCACCGGTACGGGCGCCGACGACCACCCGCACGGCGACATCCGCGCCGGCGAGGCGATAATGAACCGCATCTATACGGCCGTAACCCAGAGCCCCGCCTGGAGGAGCACGGTCCTCGTCATCAACTTCGACGAATGGGGCGGCTTCTTCGACCACGTCCCGCCACCGGTGGCGCCGATTCCCCCGGCCGATCAGGCGGCGGGAAACGCCGATGGCCGACTGGGCTTCCGCACGCCGACCCTGCTCATCTCACCGTTCGCGCCCCGGCAGCATACCTCGCACATCCGCTATGACCACACGTCGGTGCTGCGGATGATCGAGTGGCGCTGGGGCCTGGACCCCCTCACCGTGCGCGACGCGACGGCCAACAACCTGGCCGTTGAGCTCGACTTCACGCAGGTCAATCCCGCCCCGTAGTCGCAGGTCGTGTCACAAGGTAGCGCCCCGGCTAGGCCGACCGTGCTGACCAGCAGGCGTCCACGGTCCAGGCGGGCGTGTCGATTTCGGGGGGTGTCGCTCGACGTTTGAGTAGGAGCCTGGAGAGGCCGGCTCCGTACTCGAACGGAAGGAGACATTCCCATGTCGCTGAGCCCGCTCCCCGCCCCATTCCTCAAGTTAATCGGCATCTGCGAGGTGACCGGGGCGCTCGGCCTCATTCTTCCGGGGCTGCTGCGCATCCGGACGGGCTTGACCCCGCTGGCCGCCGCCGGCTTGGTGATCATCATGACGGGCGCCACCGTCGTGACGGTAGCCACGCAAGGCGTGGCACCGGCGGCGCTTCCGTTCTGCGTGGGGATCCTCGCCGCCACGGTCGCGCTGGGCCGGCGTCGATTCCTGGAACGGGCCCGTTACCAAACCGTGATCGCGAGGAGCTGACGACCATGCGATTCATGATGCTGGTGATCCCCAAGGGGTACGAGAAGGCGCCCGCGGGCTTTGCCCCCCCGGCGGACCTCGTCGCCAAGATGACCAAGTACAACGAGTCGCTCACCAAGGCCGGCGTGGTGCTCGCGCTCGACGGGCTGCACCCGCCCGCCACTGGCGCCCGCGTCAAGTTCTCGGGCGGCAAGGCCACGGTCACCGACGGGCCGTTCACCGAGTCGAAGGAGGTGCTCGGCGGCTACTGGATGATCCAGGTCAAGTCCCGGGCCGAAGCGATCGAATGGGCCAAGCGCGCCCCCATGCAGGACGGCGACGTCATCGAGGTGCGGCAGGTGCAGGAGATCTCGGACTTCCCGCCCGACGTCCAGAAGGCCGCGGGGAGGTAGCACTGGCCGGAGTGGCCGGGAGAGTGCGAGATTCGCGAACGTCATGAAAGGAGTGGGTCATGGGTAGCGTACGGGTGCTGGTTGGTACGCGGAAGGGCGCCTTCGTCCTCTCGGCGGACGGCAAGCGGAGACAGTGGAACGTGAGCGGTCCCCACTTCGCGGGGTGGGAGATCTATCACATGAAGGGATCGCCCGCGGATCCCGATCGCGTGTATGCGTCGCAGACGAGCGGCTGGTTCGGACAGATCATCCAACGTTCCTGCGACGGCGGCAAGACGTGGGAGACACCGGGCGGTGGCATGACCAAGCGGCCGGACGGCATGCCGGCGGGCGAGAGCAACAAGTTCGTGTACGACGCCTCGCCCGAGACCGGGAAGCCCCTCACCACGCATCAGTGGTACGACGGCACCCAGCACCCCTGGGAGTTCAAGCGGGTGTGGCACCTCGAGCCGTCGCTCACCGATCCGGACACGGTGTACGCCGGCGTGGAAGACGCGGCGTTGTTCCGCACGGGCGACGGCGGCAAGACGTGGCAGGAGCTCCCCGGACTGCGCGGCCACGGCACCGGACCCAAGTGGCAGCCGGGCGCCGGCGGGATGTGCCTGCACACCGTCCTGCTCGATCCGAAAAACGCGAAGCGCATGTACGTCGCGATCTCGGCGGCGGGCGCGTTCCGCTCGGACGACGGCGGCACCAGCTGGAAGCCTATCAACCAGGGCCTGCGCTCGCAGTACATTCCCGACCCGAAGGCCGAAGTCGGCCATTGCGTGCACCGCATCGCGCTGCACCGCTCCCGGCCCAACGTGCTGTTCATGCAGAAACACTGGGACGTCATGCGCTCGGACGACGCGGGTGACTCGTGGCGCGAGGTGAGCGGCAACCTCCCCACCGACTTCGGGTTCGTGATCGACGTGCACGCGCACGAGCCGGAGACGATCTACGTCGTCCCCATCAAGAGCGACTCCGAGCATTACGTGCCCGACGGCAAGCTGCGCGTGTACCGCAGCCGCAAGGGCGGCAACGAGTGGGAGCCGCTGACCAAGGGATTGCCGCAACAGGACTGCTACGTGAACGTGCTGCGCGATGCGATGGCCGTCGACTCGCTCGACCCGTGCGGCGTGTACTTCGGCACCTCGGGCGGGCAAGTGTATGGGTCCGCCGACGGCGGCGACAGCTGGGCACCCATCGTGCGCGATCTCCCGGCCGTGCTGTCGGTCGAGGTCCAGACGCTCGCATGATCCGCGTGGTGCTCCCGCCGCACCTGCGCACCCTGGCGCAGGTGAAAGGCGAGGTGACGCTCGACGTACCCGGCCGGGTCACCCGCGACGCGGTGCTGGACGCGCTCGAGGCGCGTTATCCCATGCTGCGCGGCACGATCCGCGACCACGTCACCGAGCGGCGCCGGCCGTTCCTGCGGTTCTTCGCGTGCGAGCGGGACCTGACGCACGACCCGCCGGACGCCCCGCTCCCGGAGGCCGTCGCATCGGGGACGGAGCCGTTTCTCGTCATCGGAGCGATTGCGGGTGGGTAGTCCTTAGTTCCCCCTCTCCGCGTATGCGGAGAGGGGGACAGGGGGTGAGGACTTCTGGGGAGCGTAGCAATGTGGCCACGCACGGAGGGGCACTGATGAGATACATGCTGTTGATCTACCTGGACGAGAAGGCTTTGAGCGAGGCCGAGCGGCAGTCCTGCTACCGCGAATCCACGCAGCTGGCCCACGACCTCGCTGTCGCGGGACAGTATGTGGCCGCCTCCCCGCTCGAGCCCACCGCGCGAGCGACCAGCGTGCGGGTGCGCCAGGGCAAACGCATGGTGACCGACGGTCCGTTCGCGGAGACCAAGGAGCAGCTGGGCGGCTACTTCCTGATCGATGCGAACGATCTGGACGAGGCGATCGCCGTCGCCGAGCGCATTCCCATGGCGCGGCGTGGCACGATCGAGGTGCGGCCGGTCGTCGAGCTCGCGGATCTGCCGGAGGATTAGCCCATGAAGAAATTCGCCTCGGTGGCCGCGTACCTCCGCGCCGTCCCGCCCGCCCCGCGGGCCGCTCTCCAGAAGCTCCGCAAGACCATCAAGGCCGCCGCGCCCAAGGCGACCGAGGGGATCAGCTACGGCATCCCGATGTTCGAGCACCACGGCATGCTGGTGGGCTACGCCGCGTTCAAGGATCACTGCAGCCTCTTTATGAGCACCCACCTCACGGGGGCGCTCAAGCAAGCGGTCGCACCCTACGTCGCCTCCAAGGGCACCATCCGCTTTACCGCCGACAAGCCGCTCCCCGCGACGCTGGTGCGGAAGCTCGTCCGGGCGCGTATCGCGCAGAACGAGCGCAAGCGGTGACGGAATCGCGCGCGCACGACGCGATCGACGCCGTGTGGCGGATCGAGTCCGCCCGGTTGATCGCCGGCCTCACCCGGATCACTGGCGACGTCGGCCTGGCCGAGGATCTGGCACAGGACGCGCTCGTGGCGGCGCTCGAGCGCTGGCCCCAGTCGGGCATCCCGGACAACCCGGGAGCGTGGCTCATGGCCACGGCGAAGCATCGCGCCATCGACCAGCTGCGCCGGGGCAAGATGCTCGACCGTAAGCACGAGCAGCTCGGCCACGACATCGAGGCCGATCGGGACGCGAGGCTCCCGGATCTCGACGCCGCCATCGACGATCACATCGGCGACGACCTGCTGCGCCTCATGTTCATCGCCTGCCACCCGGTGCTCTCCACCGAGGCGCGCGTGGCGCTCACGCTGCGCCTCTTGGGCGGGCTTACGACCGACGAGATCGCCCGGGCGTTTCTGGTGCCCGAGTCGACGGTCGCCCAGCGCATTGTCCGCGCCAAGCGGACCCTGCGCGAGGCGCGCGTCCCGTTCGAAGTGCCGCGCGGGACCGAGCTCACGGCGCGCCTCGGGTCGGTGCTCGAAGTCATCTATCTCGTGTTCAACGAAGGCTACTCGGCGACCGCCGGCGACGAGTGGGTGCGGCCCGCGCTGTGCGACGACGCGCTCCGGCTGGCCCGGATCCTGGCCGAGCTGGTGCCGGACGAGCCCGAGGTTTACGGCCTCGTGGCGCTGCTCGAGATCCAGGCGTCGCGCCTGCGCGCGCGCGTCGGGGCCGGCGGTGAGCCCATCCTGCTGGCGGATCAGGACCGCTCGCGCTGGGACCAGCTGCTCGTGCGCCGCGGACTGGCGGCGCTCGAGCGCGCCGAGCAGCTGGCCGGCGCGCTCGGCCCCTACGCGCTGCAGGCCGCCATCGCCGCCTGTCACGCGCGCGCGCGCACCCCGGAGGAGACGGACTGGACCCGCATCACCGCCCTGTACGATGCGCTGGCGCAGCTCACGCAGTCCCCTGTCGTGAACGTGAATCGCGCGGTGGCGTACACGATGGCGTTCGGTCCGGCGGCGGGCCTCGAGATCGCCGACGCGCTCCAGTCCGAGCCCGCGCTCGCCACCTATCATCTGCTGCCGACCGTGCGCGGCGATTTTCTCTTCAAGCTCGGCCGGTTCGAGGAGGCGCGGGCCGAGTTCGAGCGCGCGGCAGGGCTCACCCGCAACGCGCGAGAGCGCGACCTGCTGCGCACCCGCGCCGCCGCGTGTGCTCGCGGACCGACCCCGTGATCGTTCATCTCATCGACGGCACGTACGAGCTGTTCCGCCAGTTCTACGGCCGCCGCCGCGCCACGCAGGGCGAGGACGCGCCCTTCGGCGCCGTCGTCGGAGTGCTCCACTCGGTACTGGAGATGATCGAGCAGGGGACCACGCACGTCGGCGTGGCGACCGATCACGTCATCGAGTCGTTTCGCAACGCGCTGTGGCCCGATTACAAGACCGGCGAAGGCATCGATCCCACGCTGCTGGCGCAGTTCCACCCGCTCGAAGAGGCGCTCGTCGCCATGGGCGTGGCGGTATGGCCCATGACCGAGCTCGAGGCGGACGACGCGCTCGCCTCCGCGGCGGAGCTCGCGTCACGCGACGACCGCGTGCAGCAGGTCTGCATCTGGACCCCCGACAAGGACCTGGCGCAGTGCGTGCGCGGCGATCGGGTGGTGCAGGTGGACCGCAAGAGCCGCAAGATCCGCAACGCGGCGGCGGTGCGTGAGAAGTTCGGCGTTGAGCCCGCTTTGATCCCCGACTTCCTCGCGCTGGTGGGCGACTCGGCCGACGGGTATCCGGGCATCGCGGGGATCGGAGCCGTCACCGCTGCCCGGCTGCTGAACCAGTACGGCCCTATCGAGAGTTTTCCCGCGACCGTGTTGGGGGACGGCCGCGACCGGGCGTTGCTGTTCAAGCAGCTGGCGACGCTCCGCACCGACGCACCGCTGTTCCGGGATGTGGACGAGCTCGAGTGGCGGGGGCCCACCGACGCGTTCGCGGCCTGGCCACAGCGGCTCGGAGACGCGCGGCTGGTCGACCGCGTCACTGCTCACCGGAGGGAGCGCCATGACCGCATCGAATCTCGTCCGTAACTGGCCGACCCGGGCCGCGCAGCTCCTGAGCGTGCTGCGGATCTTCGCGGCCTTTACGTTCATGCAGTTCGGAACGGCCAAGCTGTTCGCGTTTCCCGGCGCCATCATGCCGGGCGGCGGCACAGTGCCCTTCGCGTCGCTGCTCGGCCTGGCCGGCACGCTGGAAGCGTTCGGAGGCCTGCTCCTCCTCGTCGGGCTGTTCACCCGTCCGGTCGCCTTCCTGCTCGCCGGCGAGATGGCGGTGGCCTATTTCATGGGACACGGATCGCACGGCTTCTGGACGGTCCTCAATCAGGGTACGCCCGCCGTGATCTACTGCTTCATCTGGCTCTATCTCTCCGCCGCAGGGCCGGGGCCCTGGAGCCTGGATGCCAAGCGCGGCACCTAAACCGCTCGACCGCTCCATCGTCGAGGGCCCGCTCGCCCACGCCGTGTGGATGCTCGCCTGGCCCACCATGCTGCAGAACCTGATCGGCGGACTCCAAGGCGTGGTCGATCACGCCCTGGTGGGCCACTTCGTGGGCTACGCCGGCAACGCCGCTATCGGCGTCGCGATCCAGATCTTCATCGTCGTGATCGCGTTCGTGATGTCGGTGTTCAGCGGCATGGCGGTGCTGGTGGCGCGCTTTGCCGGAGCCAACGAGCCCGAGAAGGTCAATCGTACCGCGTACCAGGCGTTTCTCGCCGCGCTGGCGCTGTGGGGCCTGGTGCTGGCGCCCCTGGGGTGGTTCCTCGCGCCGTCGCTGCTCGGCGTGGTGAACGCGGCGCCCGCCGTGCGGGTCGAAGCGCTGCCGTTCCTCCGCATCATGTTCGTGGGCAGCATCGGGATGCTGCTCTTTTTCATGGTGGGCGGGGCTTTGCGTGCGGCCGGCGACGCGCGCACCCCGCTGCACCTCGGCATTCTCCTCACCGTCCTGAACATCGCCTGCAACGTGGCGTTCATTACGGGCCTGGGCCCCCTACCCCGTCTGGGAACGGCCGGCGCCGCCGTCGGCACCACGGTGGCGGGCCTCACCATGAGCGGCGTGGCTGTCTACCTGTTGTTCTCGGGACGGCTGCCGGTGGTGTGGCATCGCGGCATGGATTGGCGACCCGACTGGAGCGTGATCCGGGCGTTGTTCCGCTTCGGTCTCCCCACCGGCGTGCAGGGGATCGCGATGAACGTGGCGGGGGTGCTGCTGCTCCGCTTCATCGGGTCGTTGCCGCAGAGCGCGCAGGCCCAGGCCGCCTATGCGGTGAGCTACAGCGAGCTGTTCTCGTTCATCACGTGGACGTCGGTCGGGCTCATGGGCGCGGCCGCCACCGTCGCTGGTCAGAACCTCGGGGCGCACCGCCCCGAGCGTGCCGTGCAGGGCGTGCGCGTCGCCGCCAGCGTTGGCCTCGGGCTCGCGGCGGCGATCGGTGTGCTGTTCGTCACGATCCCGCGCTCCCTGCTCGGCCTGTTCGGCATGACCGACCCGGTCGTGGTGGGCCTGGGCGTGCAGCTGCTCG
>WNGG01000704.1_pt1 | contig 36492 bp, 32 predicted proteins | sample 5400661 | NCBI WGS metagenome assembly WNGG01 (sample SAMN13153372, study PRJNA577476) | soil metagenome | isolation source: 100 cm soil or saprolite under Garry oak tree replicate 1 | place: USA:California | collected 2016-06-15
CGGGTTACTGCCCAGTCCAAGCCTGGCGGTACTCAAGCGGAACAAAAACTCCTTGATGCGCTCCAAACTGCGTTGCGCAGATACCAGCCCGTCCCAGGTGAAGTTCAACTGCTTGCGATAGGGCACGGACACAAGGAGGTAGCGAATCGCAATCGGATCGTATTCGCGTTCGATGAGATCGCGGAGGGTAAAGAAGTTTCCTTTCGATTTCGCCATCTTCTCGCCCTCCACCAGCAGATGCTCGCCGTGTACCCAGAAGCGGACGAATGGTTTCCCCGTGACGGCCTCGCTTTGAGCAATTTCGTTTTCGTGATGGGGAAAAATGTTGTCCACGCCGCCGCAATGGATGTCGAGCGTTTCACCAAGCTGCTTCATCGCCATCGCGGAGCATTCAATGTGCCACCCCGGCCGGCCGGCACCGAATGGCGCCTGCCAGTGTGGTTCCTTCTCGTTCTTCGGCGCTTTCCACAAAACAAAGTCGCTCGGCTCTTCCTTCTCGTATTCGTCGGCATCGATTCGGGCGCCGATTTTCAGTTCTCTTCGATCCAGGCGGGACAGCCGGCCGTAATTGGGAAATCGTGAAATGCGGTAATAGATGGAGTCACCTTCTGGATAGGCATAGCCTGCATCGAGCAACCGCTGCACGAGATCGATCATTTCCGGAATGTAGTCGGTTGCCGGAGTGATGATGTCCGGCCGCTCGATGCGCAGTTTCCCGCAATCCTCGAAAAAAGCCCGAGTGTAAGGCTCAGCGTAGGTCTTGATGTCCTGACCGGCCTCGATAGCCCGGTTAATGATCTTGTCATCAATATCCGTGATGTTCATCACGTGCTTCAGAGCCCAACCCTTGCTGCGCAGATGCCGCCGCAATATGTCTTCGAAGACGTACGTTCTTAAGTTGCCGATGTGCGCGTGGTTGTGGACCGTGGGTCCGCACGTGTACATCCGCACGGTCGATCCATCCAGGGGCGTGAAAACTTCCTGGGAGCCTGTTAGTGTATTTGTCAGTTTCAGCATTTCAGTCGGGTTAACGGCAATTCCACCCAGTCGTCTAATTTAAGTGTCGTCCAGATGGGCATGATAGCATGGTGGTATGCGGGCGTACTGAAGCGATATGGAGGGTTGGACCGACATCCGAATCTATGAAGCACGTTGCGATCCTGGTTCTGCTCGTGGCCGTCACGTTGCCAGTCCTGGCTGCACCGCAAGATACGCTCAAAGTCAGTGTCGATCTGGTCAACGTGCTGTTCACAGTAGCGGATCGGCGGGGGCGCTTCGTGCCGGGGCTTCGCGCAGAGGACTTTGTTGTTGAAGAGGATGGAAAACGTCAGGAGATTCGTCACTTCGCGCGCGAAAACGAACTGCCGCTGACGATCGGGATGCTGATTGACACCAGCCCCAGCGTACGGCCCGTATTCGATGAAGAGAAGGTGACCGCGACCGGTTTTTTAGAATCGATCTTGCGGCCGTCCGATCTTGCTCTGGTGATCGGCTTCGACCGCTCGGTCACTCTGGTTCAGGACTATACGGAAAGCAGCAGGCGGCTGAAGGCCGCGATCGAGGAGCTCGAGATCGGCGGCGGCACTTCACTTTATGATGCGGTCTATCTCGCTTGCAGAGAAAAGCTCAACCGTGAAGCCGGTCGTAAAGCAGTCATCCTGATCAGCGATGGCGAAGACACGACGAGCAAGACTAAGTTCGTTGAGGCTCTAATCGCTGCTCACCAGAGCGATGCTGTGATTTATTCGATTTCAAACCGGGGCGGCAGCTTCTTGTATAGAGGACTGGGCCGAGGTGGCGATCCGGGTACGCTCCGAAAATTTTCTGAAGAGACAGGTGGAGCGATGTTCTTCGTGGACAACAAGAACAGCTTCAAAAAAATATTCGATCAGATCGCGCAGGAACTGCGAAGCCAATACAGCCTGGGATACATGTCCACAAACACCGCAAGGGATGGAAAGTACCGCCTGATACGAATCATCCCGAGAGACTCGAGTTATATGGTCAAAGCGAGGAAGGGCTACTATGCACCCAAAAGCACGGAAGGTTAATAGACTTTTGGTCTTGACTCTTTTGCTGGTAGTCCTCACCGGATACGGACAAGACTACCCGATCCGAACGAGAGTGGATCTCGTCGTGGTGCCTGTAACTGTAAAGGGCTCGGGGGGTCGATTGATCACGGGCCTTACCCAGGACGATTTCATCGTATTGGAAGACGGCCACAAACAAATCATCACCAACTTTACAACCGATCCTGTTCCGTTATCCGCCGCGGTTCTCGTCGACACGGGCCTTACACCAGGATCCCTTTCCAAGGTCCAGCAGACGTTTCCAGCACTCGCCGGCGCGTTTAGCGATTTCGATGAGGTCGCGGTCTACCGCTTCGACAAGTTCGTCGCCAAGGTCCTCGATTTTTCGCAGGACAACGCAGTTGTGGAAACGGCGATGAAAACGTTGCGTGACGCCAAACCTGATACGGGCACTTATCCGGCTTCTTCTCGCGGCCCTTTTTCAACACCAGGTCCTGTAATCAATGGAGCGCCCGTCGTCCCGCCAGGACAAATCGGCGTCATCGTGACGGCGCCGCCTGAAAAAACCAAAGTGCTGAACGATGCGATTTTCGTTGCGGCTTCTGATCTCGCCAAGCGCGATCGCGAGCGGCGCAAAATTGTGCTCGTCATTTCCGATGGAAGTACAACGGGCAGCAATCATTCTTTCGATGAAACCGTGAGAAGCCTGCTCGACACCGGGATTCAGGTCTACGCAATTGGACTGGAGCAGACCTTCTTCACTCGCAGGTTCTCGGTCCTCGACGACTACGCCAAAAACACTGGCGGTGACGCCTATTTTGCAAATTCATTGCAGAATATTGAAAAGTTTTACGCAAGGGCTACGGAACAGGCGCGCAACCAGTATGTGCTGGGATACGTCTCCAGCAACAAGGTGCCAGGCACCGAGCCAATGTTCCGGGACATCCAGGTGAGGCTCGCCCGAGCGGGTTTTGAGACGCTCCATCGAAGGGGCTACTATCAGTACCCGTAGAGTTTAACTCCCACAAAAAGCGAAATTTATGCTTGACAGGGAAAAGTTTCGCCACAATACTAGTGGCTGTAGTAACGATGAGCCTCAATATGTTGCGAGGCTAATCAAAATAGAAAAAGAAAAATCCCATTAGGAGGGAAAAAAGGATGAAGAAAGCTCCAGCAAAGAAGAAGAAAGCGACTAAAAAGAAGTAACACTGACCTAAAAATTAGGCGCGAAGACCGAGATTTAGACAGGGCCGCACTTTGATGCGGCCCTAATTTTTAGTCCAAAAAGCCGATTCCCAATCGGCGTGCAGAACGGCTAGAATCCGGAGCAGTCAGGTGACACATGGAAGTATACATTTCGGCAAACGCGTTTTGGGCGCTGCTTATATCGGCTATCGAAGTTTATAAGAGAGAATGTTTTGGCCTTCTTCTTGGATATCGCGACAGCAACAACATCTATATTGTGGAGCACGCTATCTCCTATCAGACCGCAAATCGTAGCCACACCAGCGTCGAGAAGAACGGCCGCGCATCCCGAAGGATCGATAAATTCCTTGGTAACTTGCCGCACCTTTCATTGATCGGAGATTTTCATTCACACACAGGATGGGGTGACCTCAAGGGTGTTGGAAATTTGAGCACACAAGACATCTGCGACATGTCGCCAGACAACCTCTACATCATCATTGTCGCGAATGACAAAAGACGCTCCGGCGCGTGGCAATACAATGGGGATGGCACGTTGTCCGGCACGGTGGACAATTATCATTTCCGCATCGGCGGATATTATCTCGACGAGAACTCGCGCGCAAAACGCGCAAATATCTTTTGTCCTTACGCCATAGGCTTCAATGCGAAAGAAAGACCTCAGAAGGTTCTGTTGAGAAGCGCCGGCGCCCATCAGCGGTGGTTAAGATCGAAAGACTGACGAAATCATTCGGCAGTCATACTCTCTTCAAAGACCTCACGCTTCAATTCCCACAGGGCAAGTTGACCGTTATCATGGGCCCGTCGGGCTGCGGCAAATCCACGCTGCTTCGTTGCATCAATTTTCTCGAGTTATTCGATAGCGGACGAATATCTATTGGCGACATCAGCGTCGAATGGAACGCCGGTGAGGCCTCCGACTTGCCTGCTCAGACGAGGCACACCCTCCAGAAGATGCGCTTAAAAACCGGTATGGTCTTTCAGAGCTTCAATCTGTTTCCGCATCTGACCGTGCTTGAAAATGTCACGCTCGCGCCGATTCAAGTGAAGAAGATGAATCCTAACGAGGCAGCGGAAATGGGAAGAAGAATCCTCGAGCGTGTCGGTTTGAGTGAGAAAACCCATACCTACCCGGCAAAGCTTTCAGGTGGTCAACAACAGCGCGTAGCGATAGCTCGCAGCCTGGCCATGCAACCTGAAGTCATGCTGTACGACGAACCCACCTCTCAACTGGATCCTCGCCTCGTCGACGAAGTCTTCAACGTCATGCGAGAGCTGGACAGCGAAGGCATGACCCAGATCGTCGTAACCCACCACGCTCAGTTTGCAAAGGACGCGGCGAGCAAGGTGTTGCTGTTTGAGGATGGACTCATAAAGTGGCGCAAACTCGATTGAGGCCCTCACCCGGCGCTTCGCGCCACCCTCTCCCAGGGGGAGCGGGGTTGACCCGCGACGTTATCCCTCTCCCCCTGGGAGCACTCTTGTCAAAATTACGCGATGCGGTTCGCTCCAGAAGCAGGATTGGTGCGGGTTTCATGGGATTCCCTATTTGGAAACCTGTTTCGGGCATGTCCCTCTCCCTTTGGGAGAGGGTGGCGCGAAGCGCCGGGTGAGGGCTTCAATATTTGGTTTTCAGCCTATTTTTCTCGGCGTGGCGGTCGATGGCGAGCGCGATAAGGCGATCGATCAATTCGGAATAAGGAATACCAGACGCCTCCCACAATTTAGGGTACATGCTGATCGTCGTGAATCCGGGAAGGGTGTTGATCTCGTTGACGTAAAGTTTTTCGCTAGACTTCTCCAGAAACAGGTCGACTCGAGCCATCCCCGAGCATTCCAAACACTTAAAGGCGGAGATGGACATTTGTTGCGCTTCCTTAACCTTTTCTTCAGCAAGCGGCGCGGGAATCAGCAGCCGCGAATCTTCATCGACATACTTGGCATCGTAGTCGTAAAACTCTCGCGATGGAATGATCTCTCCCGGTACAGAGGCGATGGGATCATCGTTGCCAAGCACGCTGATCTCGATCTCGCGCGCATCGACTCCCCTCTCCACAACAATTTTTCGATCGTATTCCGCGGCCGTTTTCAACGCGGCGCGGAGTTCGTCCGGGCCATGTACCTTCGTGATGCCCACGGACGACCCGAGATTAGCGGGCTTGACGAACACGGGATAGGGAAGGCCACTGAATCTGGTCTCGGCAAAAGAATCGATTTCCGATTGCCGAACGGTCCAGTAATCGACAACGGGCAGACCTGCATCGCGCAGGAGACGCTTCATCACGTCCTTGTCCATCCCGACCGCCGAACCCAGCACGCCCGCTCCAACGTAGGGCACGTTGGCCAGCTCGAGCAAACCCTGGATCGTCCCGTCTTCTCCAAAAGTCCCATGAAGGATGGGAAAAACAACATCGACAACTCCCGGGGCGGCCGGCTCGGCAGGAAACACAATGGCCTCGCCGGTTGTCAGCGTCTTCTGGATAGCGTCTTTTGCAGGCAACAATGCAATTGCGTTCTTTGAGGCGAGCCAACGGCCTTCATGAGTGATGCCTATCGGTACGACATCGTACTTCGAGCGGTCAATGGATTTGAGAATCGACTCCGCCGACCGCAGCGAAACTTCATGCTCGCCGGAGCGTCCGCCAAAGATCACACCAACTCGAATCTTCTTCATGGCTTCAACACTTCTCGCACAGTGGCAGCGGCTTTGTCGATTTGGCTACCGTCGACATCAAGATGAGTCACCATGCGCACCCTTTCTGCATCGACCGGAACGGCCAATACGTTTCGTTTCTCGAGCGCTTGAAGGAAGTCTGCCGCAGACCATCCCGACTTCTTCAAATCAAAAATGACGATGTTGGTCTGCACCTTTCCCGGATCTAGGGTAACCTCCGGAATCGCGGCCAGCTTGGAGGCAAGAACTTTTGCGTTGTCGTGGTCCACTTGAAGCCGCGTCGGACCCTTTTCGAGAGCGATTAATCCCGCAGCCGCCAGGATACCGGCCTGGCGCATACCGCCGCCGAGCATTTTCCGAATGCTGCGGCATCGCTCGATGAATTCCCGTGATCCAACGATGAGAGAACCGACGGGAGCACCCAGACCTTTGCTTAAACAGAACTGGACCGAATCAAATTTCTTCGTGATCCGGGCTACGTCTTCCCCCAGATAGGTTGCGGCATTGAAAATCCGGGCACCGTCCAGGTGGACCGGAATACCGGCATCGTGCGCCTTGCCGCAAATTTCGTCTGCAAGCCTCGTCGGATACACCGTCCCGCCGGCCATGTTGTGGGTGTTTTCGAGAGAGATCAGCGCGGTTTGAGCCCTGTAGTAAATCCGGGGACGAATTGCCTTGGAAATCGTTTCCCAGCTCAGAATTCCATCCTGCCCGGCGACGACTCGCGGGAGCACTCCGCCGATGGCGGACATCGAAGCCATCTCGTAGTTATAAATATGTCCCGATGCCTCACAGATAATTTCCTGGCCGTGACGCGTGTGGGCAATGATACATGTCAGATTGCCCATCGTTCCGGAGGGCACGAACAGCGCGGACTCGCGCCCGAAGATCTGTGCAGCGCGGTCCTGAAGGCGGTTGATGGTAGGATCTTCCAGAAAAACGTCGTCGCCGACATCCGCTTCAGCCATGGCCCGCCTCATTTCCGGCGATGGCTTCGTTACGGTGTCGCTTCGGAGGTCGATAACAGTGTCGGCCATAACAATTCCTCGGTTACGCTATTCGCCAGCAGGCAGCCTGCGGGAGTGAGTCTCAGAAACTTACCATCAAACTGGATCCAGCCGTCATCTTCCAGTTCGCACACGCGGTCGAACCACTTGGACGGGTACCGGAAATCGAGTTCCTGCGCGACGTGCCAGACGTCGAAGCCACAAGTTCTGCGCAATCCGAGAAGGAACGCTTCTTCCAGCCGCATTTCTTTAGTCAACTCTTCGTCTCCGCCAACCGGAAGCTTTGCCGAATCCAGCATCTCGTTATATTCCATCAGTGACGCGGTATTCCAAAACCGGCGCGTTTGCGAAAACGAATGTGCGCTGACCCCGAATCCGCGGTAAGGCGCAGCTGTCCAGTATTTGAGATTGTGCCGGCACTCGAAACCGGGTATGGCCCAATTCGAGATTTCGTAATGAATGTAGCCCGCTTTACCGAGGCGCTCGGCAGCCTCGCAATAAAAATTGGCGAACACTTCCTCGCCGGGGGTATCGGCGCGACTCTTTCCCCAGGCGCTGCGTTCCTCTAAATCGAGCATGTAGATGGAGACGTGCTCCGGGCGGAGCCGCTCAATCCAACCGAGATTCTGTTTCCAGACGTCAAGCCGCTGGTTCACAAGTCCCGCAATCAAATCGACGTTGATGTTTTCGAACCGGTGCTTTCGCAGAGACTCAATGTCCCGTAAGACGTCAGCGGCGCTGTGAAGGCGTCCGGCATTCTTCAGGTCTTCGTCATAAAATGACTGAACACCGACGCTCATACGATTCACGCCGATGTCGCGATAGCACTCAAGCTTCGAATCCGTGATTGTACCCGGATTGGCCTCAATGGTTATTTCTGCTGCGCCGCCGGGAAGGGCATGAATGATCCTTTCAATCAAAGAGGCATCGATTATGGACGGTGTTCCACCGCCGAAAAATATCGTCTCCGGTTCTTCCTTGAATTCTGAAAGTTCGATCTCCCGGATCAGGCGGCGGACGTACGGCTCATAAGTGTGCTGCGGAGACACCGCGACTGTAAACGCGCAGTAGTAGCAACGCTGCTCACAGAATGGAATGTGAACGTAAACGCCGGGTCTCATAAAGGTCTGATAAGCCAAAGCGCCCAAACTGCTCCGAGACAATCGTATCCTACGTCGATGATCGACGCACTCCGCGAAGCAGTAAAGAGCTGATGCAACTCGTCCGACAGTGCGGCCAGAAGAACGAAAACCGCAGTCCAAAGTTTCGCCCCCCTGAGATTCGGCCGATCGAGCTGTATAGTCCGATACGCCAGCACCGCCAGGATGAAGTATTCGGTAACGTGGCCGCACTTTCGAATCACGGTGTGCCACACGTCAATTTCGTGGGCTGATAAATGTGGAAAGAGAAAGGTCAAGATCGGAACAATGATTTTAGAAGTCTCGCCACTCGAAAAGGCATCCGTGGAGAAAGAAAATATCGTGATCAGCCAAAGAAGAAGAGGAGCCCAATATTCCAGTATGAGTCTTGTCACTTCGCGATGTCATGACGGGCTTGTGCAAGTTTGCCGCCAAAATATGAGCCGGCCGCACCGGCGCCAAGAACGAGTAATATCATTAGTGGATTCAGTATTGACGGATTCGCACGACGACGTTGTTTTCGAAGGTGACGAACTGCACACGCAGTCCGCGCTCGAAGTAGATCCAATCCTCGGTATCGACACCGTCAAGCTTCTCGCGAACCTTCTTGTCCGGCCGGCCCAGCGCCATGATCACAGTGCTTCGATCCATGCCAATCCTGGCTTCCTTCGCCTTCACTGCTTCCTGGAATTCGGCGGGAAGCGCGTCAATACCCGTCTTTAAAAAATTGTGTTTTTCGAAGTCGAGAATCGGATTGAGCAATTCCTTCAATAGCTCGGGCTTCATATCCGGAGGAACCTTCTTTTCAAATCGAAGAACGATCTTCGAACCTTTCGCTTTCTGTGTTTTGTCATCTCTGCCGACCGGCGCCGTCTTGTTCCCCACTCCAACGCCGACCTGGATGCGATCCAAAAAGCTCTTCTTGTTTTTGCCTCCGCCATCGAGCTCGATTTCGATCTTGTCATCGGCAAATGCGATTTCGGTCACGGTCACAACCTTGCCGGCCTCGACAGACTGTCCGTTCTTTTTGATGTCCTTTTCCAATTTCTCCTTATTGACCTGGCCCGTCTCCGACAGTTCGACACCGTCTGCACCGAAGGGCAGGCCGATCCGGGCAGCGGCCTGTTCAGCAATGACAGTTCGGAGAATCCCGAATTTGGAATCACGGGAGATCTGCGCCGGTAGCGGAATGCACACACTTATACCCAAAAGGGCTACCAAAACGCTGCGGGAAATCATGTCTGCAAGTTTACCATCGGGACTCCTTGGACGCGAATCCTGACTTTCTTGGTTGTTAAAAGATGTTAAGCGCCCGTAACGAGTGCCGTTCCATAATCGTAAGAAAGGCTAGGACGACACTTCGGTTTGAATTTGAGGGTGTCTCGACTCACATGCGGTTCAACATCGGCACGCTATCACCGGCTATCTTTCTATTTCTGGTAATAACTTTTTCAACCACAGCTCAGGTCCAAAGGCCTGAAAGCGGTATTTCCATTCAGGGAACCGTCAAGTCGGGCAACACGCCTCTTCCGGGAGCATCGGTCGACGCGATCAACCGAGACAGTTTGGAGCAAGTTGCTACAACAACCGATTTGAGTGGTCGTTATTCGCTGCGATTGCCGGGAGCCGGGACATACCTCGTCACGGCGGAAATGACGGCGTTCATGACCGTCGATCAACAAGTGGTCATTACCGATGCTCACACGGTGCGCGCGGATTTTGATTTAATACTTCGCTCGAAGTCGCAGACCATCGCGGCGCAACCGCGAGCAGCGCTGGACGCCAACCGGCGGCTCTCGAACGCGCCGCCGGTGGAGGAGACCGCAAACGAAACTGGAAACGGGACCGACGATTTCCTCGTCCCTCCCGGCATGGCCATTGCTGGAATGACGACCGATGCTCCCACTGAATCGGTGGCCGTCTCTGGGAATACGGCCCCACAGACCTTTGAAGGTATGTTCGATCCTGAGCGGCTGGCGGCCCAGCAGGAGGGCTTTGGCGAGCGCGGTGGGCCCGCAGGCGCTGAAGAAGGGACGAGAGGTGCAGCCGGCGGCCGCTTCGGCCCAGCGCCGGGCGCGGGCCGTGGCGGGCTCGTGGGGGGCGGTGGTCAACGCGGGGGTGGTCTGCGCGGAGGTGGTCTACGTGGTGGAGCAAATCCTTTCTTCATCGGTGGCGGCCGCGGTCAATTTCCGAACCGGCCCAACATCAATCTGAACTACTCGCTGGGTAATTCCGCGTTCGACGCCTCCCCTTATTCACTGAAGGGTCCGTCCACATCCAAACCGGACTATGGCCAGAGCCGCTTTGGAGTAACTGTCGGAGGACCGCTCAAGATTCCGAAACTGTTCGACCTTGGAAACCGAAACTTCTTCACGATTACTTACAATGCGTCGCGAACCCACAATCCCTTCGACGCGTTCTCAACCGTTCCAACAGCCGTCGAGCGGGCAGGCGATTTCTCTGAGACTTACTTCAGGGGCGGCAAGCCGGTTCTGATCGCAGACCCCGTGACTGGCGTACCTTTTCAAAACAACCGAATTCCGGCCCCATCCATCAATCCAGCGGCTGCTCGTTTAATGTCGTTCATTCCTCTGCCGAATCTTCTCGGGAACGTGCAGAACTACCATTACGTGACAACCAACAAAGACAATAGCAACGATCTGAATGTGCGATTCAATCACAGTTTCGGAGCTTCAGGCAGTCCAAGGGGCCGTGGACCAAGAAGCGGTTTCGGCGGTGGAGGCCGCGGCGGGGCCAGAGGACAAGCGTTGACGATCGGCATTCAATATCGGACACAAGACAGCACGGTCAGCAACCCTATTCCGAGCATCGGCGGGACCACGTCTGTGGTCGGTATCAATGTTCCAATTGGTTATTCCCATTCCATCGGCCGTCTAAGCAACAGCGTTCAATTCGGCTTCAGCCGCAATAGAAACACGACAGCGAATTTGTATGCCGGCATCCGCAATGTTGCGGGCGAAGCTGGGGTTGGCGGCGTTTCGCAGGATCCTTTTGATTGGGGCATTCCGAAGCTTTCATTTACGAATTACACCGGCGTCAGCGATCTGAACACTTCCCGGCGGATTAACCAGACGCTGCAATTCGGCGACTCGATGATCTGGGCGCGCGTCAAACATTCCATGCGCTGGGGAGTACAGTTCCGCCGCATTCAGTCGAATACCCGAACTAATGATAACGCGCGAGGAAGTTTTACGTTCACGGGCGCCAACGCCGGTTTCGATTTTGCAGATTTCCTCCTGGGCCTGCCACAGCTCACGTCCATAGAGTACGGCTCCAACAGCTATCAGTTCCGGGCGAATTCCTGGAATCTCTTCTTCCAGGATGACTGGCGAATACTGCCGGCTCTCACCCTGAATCTCGGATTGCGTTACGAATATGTTTCGCCGTTCAGCGAAACCGAAAACCGAATTGTGAACTTGGACACGGCCTCCGGATTCACCGCAGTGGCGCCCGTGCTGCCAGGAAAAGTTGGGGCGTTCACGGGTAAGTTTCCGTCCACGCTGGTCGATCCGGATCGGAATAACTTTGGTCCGAGAGTAGGCATTGCATGGCGGGCGATGAATAACACCATTGTGCGGGCCGGTTATGGGATCAATTACAACAACGCGGCCTACAACAACATCGTGCAACAACTGGCGTTTCAGCCGCCGTTTGCAGTGACTCAGACGAACATTGCTTCGAGCGCACTGCGATTGACGCTCCAGAACGGATTTCCTGTTCCGCCTCCCGCGACCATTACCAATAGCTTCGGCGTGGACCGCAACTATCGTCTCGGTTACGTGCAGACGTGGAATCTCGACATTCAGCGGAGTATTTCGAGCAGCGTCGTGTTGAATGCCGGTTACATCGGAACCCGAGGCACCCATCTCGATATTGTCGAAGCGCCGAACCGCACCGCAACGGGACTGCGCATTCCCAACGTGCAACCGTTCTTGTGGGAAACCTCGGAAGGGGGCTCCGTATCGCACTCCGCATCGGTCCGGCTTAGAAAACGGCTAACGTTTGGACTAGCCGCCGGAGGAAACTACACGTTCTCAAAGTCCATCGACAATGCCTCCAGTACCGGCGGTGGAGCCGGCGTCGTCGCACAGAACGCTTTCGAGCTCGCGGCAGAAAGGGGATTGTCCAACTTCGATCAAACTCATCGCTTCACGGGTGACTACCTCTGGGAACTGCCGTTTGGTGAAAACAAGCGGTGGCTTTCCACCGGGCATTTCGGGCGAGCTATATTGGGTAACTGGCAAGTCAGCGGAAGCTGGACGATTGCTTCCGGGACTCCGTCCACGGCACGGATTCTTGGCGATACTGGGGATATCCTCCGTGGAACGAATGGCACACTGCGCGCAAATGCAACGGGAGCGCCCGTGTTTATAGCGAATCCTACGGTCATCGCCTGGTTCAACACCGCGGCCTTTGTCCTGCCGGCGGCGGGCCAGTTCGGTAATGCCGGCAGGAATACGATTCGCGGTCCCGGAACATACCAATTCGACATGGCTTTGAACAGAAGCGTCATGCTGAAGGAACGCTACCCGCTCGAGCTGCGCGTTCAGGCATCGAACGTCTTCAATACGCCGCAATTTCGTGCAATCGATACGATCGTAAATTCACCCTCATTCGGCCGCGTCACTTCTGTAGGATCGATGAGGAAAATTCAGATCATCGCACGTCTGCGTTTTTAGCTTCTTTATGAACATGAACCGGCTCGTCATTCCTATTGTGCTGATACTGGCTTTTCTACCGATTCCAGTGATGCCGCAACGTTCACCTCAGTTCACGCTGCGTACGGACACGGATCTGGTGCTTGTGAATGTGACCGTTCGTGACAGACAAGGGAACTTTGTGCGCGATCTGAAGCTTGAGGATTTCACTCTGCTTGAAGACGGTAAGGTTCAAAGAGTCTCGTCACTGGACGTCGAAACTCCCGATGCAATCGTCGCATCCGAACCGCAGGTGCCGAATCTGCTCACCAATCTCGACACGCCAGCAACCAACCAACCGCAGCGGGTGGCGGACGAGATATTCAGGAATCGCCGGCTCGTCGTACTTTTCTTTGACTTGAGCTCGATGCAGCCTGAAGAGGTTACACGCGCCGCAAATTCAGCCGTGGAATATGTTCAAAAGCAGATGAGCCCGGCTGATCTGATCGCGATTGTCAGTCTTGCGAACACGGTGACCGTGAATCAGGACTTCACCTCGGATCGCGATCAACTCCTCAGCGCGATTCAGGCGTTCAATCCGGAAAGCGGGCGAGGTCTGGAAGAAGGGGCGGCAGGGGAAACCGCAGAAGCTGAGGGCACGGGGGAAGCATTCACCGGTGATGAGACCGAGTTCAACATATTCAACACCGATCGCCGCCTCGAGGCGATACGGTCTTTGGCCGACGCCCTTGCGACAATCGAGCAAAGGAAGTCGGTCCTCTACTTTGCCAGTGGTCTAAATCGGACCGGAATCGAGAACCAGTCGCAGTTGCGCGTAGCGATCAACGCTGCGGTTCGTGCGAATCTTTCGATCTACACGGTCGACGTACGCGGCCTTCAGGCGTTGCCGCCCGGCGGTGACGCGTCACGGGCAAGCCAGTTTAGTTCCGCAACGTTTTCGGGCCAGACCGTTCAACGCCAATTCGATTCAACGTTCTCATCCCAGGAAACGTTGGTGACGTTAGCATCCGGCACGGGTGGCCGCGCCTTTCTCGACACCAACGATTTTCGTCCGGCATACACGAAGATGATCGAGGACACTTCCATGTACTACGTCCTCGGATATCGAAGTACCAATACCGCCAAAGATGGGCGATTCCGCAAGATCACGGTCACGGTGAAGCGCCGCGACGTAAAAGTCGACAACCGGCGCGGCTATTACGCCCCCGCCGATTTCCAGCATTCGACGAAGGAAGACCGCGACCGGCAAATCCAGGAACAACTCGCATCGGATTTGCCAAACACCGATCTTCCGGTTTATCTATCGACGGGTTATTTCCGTCTTTCGGATGTCCGGTATTTCGTGCCGGTATCCGTCGTGGTTCCAGGCGCTGCAATTCCTTTCACAAGAGCGGGGGATGAAGACCGCTCTACTCTGGACGTTGCCGGAGTCGTACGAGATAAGAGCCAGCGTCCGTTCGGTATCATTCGCGATACTGTCAAGCTCGCCGTGGAAAGCGCAAAGGACGTTAAACGCAAGAACGTGCAGTACGACACCGGCTTCCTTCTTCCCCCGGGCGACTACAGCCTCAAAGTCGTTCTCCGCGAAAATCAGACCGGTCAGACGGGCTCGTTCGAAACCGGGGTCATTGTTCCAAATTTGAAAGACGCACCCCTGAAGATGAGCTCGGTCGTTGCCTCAAGCCAGAAGCAGCCAGCGCGTCAAAGGCGCGAGAATCCGCTGGTTCGAAACGGGTCGGAACTGATTCCTAGTGTCACCCACGTCTTTTCCAGAAATCAGCAGCTCTATCTTTATTTCGAGGTTTATGATCCCGCCACTCAAGCCGGCCGAGAAAAGAGCAGGAACTCGATTCACATGTTGACCAGCGCTGCATTCTACAAAGGAAATGTGAAAGTTTACGAGACGCCTCTTGCCGAGGCGACTGAACTCAACACGCGAGAGCGGCATGCCTCCGCTTTCGAACTCAGCGTGCAACTCGCGCACCTGCAACCCGGCTTCTATACGTGCCAGGTCAACGTTGTGGACGATGTCGCTGGACGCTTCGTCTTCCCAAGGCTGGCTATGCTTGTGAGGTAGGTCAATTTTCCAAACTGATGAGATTGCCAAATAATCGGTATGCACCCCGGACTCCTTCGGGCAACTGCCGGAAGAAACCGTACCCCGTATAGATGTAGGTTCCCTTCCCGTACTTTGTCTCCACGAGTCCGCCTTCTTTGGCATCCTCGCCCGGATCGTGCGACTCGAGGAGAGGCTGGTAGTGGGAATCCCATGTCCCGAGGAAATAGAGACCGCGCTCCTGCACCCAGCCATCGAAATCCTTCTCGGAAATCTTGTTTGGGAAGTTGAAAATGCGGTTTGCTGGATCCAGGATTCGGACCGCCGCCTCTTCTTTGGTGACACGGTCGTGGGGCCGTCTGATCGTAAAAGGATAGGGACCGAACGGGCCATCCAGGATCTCGTATTGGTTGTATTGAACGATCAGTGTGCCACCGTTCTGCACGTACTCCAGCAATCGGTTGTTGTAGGCGCGGACAGCTTCGTTTGAACCGTATGCCCTGATGCCCAAAATGATGGTTTGGTACTTCGCAAGGTCTCCGTTTGCGAGCTCGTCGGAAGAGAGGGTGGCTACATTCAAACCGAGCTGACGAAGCGCTTCCGGAACACGGTCGCCGGCTCCTTCGACATAACCAATGGAGGTCACGGACGTTTTCACATCGAATACCTCGACCCTGGCTTGAGCTGGCGCATAGATATGCCGCGTTTGAATATGTGGATAAGCGATCACCTTGTAACCGGTCGTGTACTCCTGAGTCCCGACCTTCGCCACGGCCCGTACGGTGGAATCTCCTTCAATGTTAGGAACGCTCACCATGAACTGAACGGATGCCTTTTCACCCTGACGCAAAAACTTCACAGTGCGTGAAGCGGGTGAAACGGCCCAACCTTGAGGCGTGATCAGGCGGACTTCGCCTTCGACCGGCGTCGGACTTTGATTTTCCACGGTTACAGTGAATTCCTTGCGCCGATTTCCGGATATCGGCACGATCGCGATGTCAGGCGACACATGCAGTGATAGAGCCGGCACAACTTTGACCAAACTGCGCAGTTCCCCATACATGTCATCGATTTTTCGGAATTCCGCCGGTCTGGAAAGAGCAATACTGGTTCCCTGGTAATCCACTTCCCCCCGCGTTTGCAACAGGGGCGGATCAAAAGGCATGTCTGCGGCGGAACCGGCCGGCCAGACAAACCGATCGCCTTGCCTCGGTTGTTGTAACCAGTAAGGCTCGGTGAACGGGGCATCCGCCGCCACCTTCACTTTGAACTTCTGTTCGAAACGTTGACCGGCCTCCAGGCTTCCCGTGGAACCCTGGTAATTGGCTTCCCAGCCTGGAGGGAAGTCGGTGCTCGTCCGCACGGTGGAAAAGTCATAAGGCCCGCCGTTCACGACGGCAATGGTCAGATTGAACTCCTGTCCGGGCACCACGGTGTCGTCGGATGCAATCACGTCCATGACTAAACCCGCCGCCAGTCGAGCCGCTTCGTGAAAATCGGGTTCTTTTTCGCGAAGCAGAAATTGAACGTGTTCGTTAGTCGCCTTGCTCTGAATTTGCCTAAAGAGCCGGATGGCCGTCGCCAGGTCGGGAACGATGTCGGCGGAACGAGCAAAATTCGCCTTTTGCCTGACGGCATCGATTCGTTGCTGGAGTTGATTGAGATCCGCCGATAGTTCCGGTTCAAGTTGGGCCAGGTCCGGCAACTTGTGGAGGGTGCCGGCAAACAGGTCCGCATTATCCGCCACCGCGATGCTCTTGCCAACGAGTTGTAGACGTGTCGTGCGCGGGCCTTTCTCTTGCGCAGTACCCTGCGATTGGGACCGATGCAGGCTGCGGCCCTCCATCGCTATCTCGTTATAAGAGCGGCCCAAGGCCGCATCGTATTCGCCGACGTTGATGGCAATGCCAGCCGGCTGCGGACCACTTGCCTGTTGCTGGCCGCCTCCCGGTTGCCGCCCAACACCCTGCCGCTGACCGCCCGGCTGTTGTTGACCGCTTCCCATGGAATTCAGGTAAAGCTTTTTGGCTTGCCACGGTTTTCCATATTCCGGAAATCGGCTGGGGTCAGCCGCGGCCTTGAAGGCTTCTTGAGTGATGATCCCCGCCACTTGATGGTGGCCGTGCCCATCCGCCGGTGTACCCGTGAAACGAGAAATGATGATCTCGGGCCGGAACTGCCGGATCACGCGCACAAAGTCGCCGAGAACCCGTTCGCGTCCCCATTTCTCGAATGTTTCATCCGCGCTTTTGGAAAATCCGAACTCGTAATTCGGAGTAAAGAATTGCTGTGCCCGATCGAAGCGGCGCGCGGCCAGCAGTTCCTCGGTTCGAATCACGCCGAGCGCTTCAAATAACTCGGTGCCCAGAAGGTTTTGCCCGCCGTCGCCACGCGTAGCGGACAGATATGCGGTGCGCACGCCCTGGCCGCGCGACAACCACGCGAGCAATGCGCTGTTTTCATCATCGGGGTGGGCGCCCGTGTGGAGGACACTGCCGATCACATCCAGACGCTTCAACGCCTGGGCTAGCCCGGCGGCCCCACGGTCTTCCGGGACATCCGCTGCGGGTACAACAATCGCCGGGGCTATCGTAAGAGCGATGGTAAAAAGTGCAACAATAACGGGTGGCAACAGCTTGGTACTCATCCGTCTCATAGCGAAATCCCATGAACAAATTTCACGAATTGTACTAGTATCTGCTCGAACAAGCCACGGTAAACACGATGTCAACACCCCGTTTATATTGGGTCGGACCGGATGGACAGGAGAATGTCTTTCAAATGGACGCGAGTGAGGTGTTGATCGGACGAAAGAGTGATGCCGATATTGTCCTGAATAATCAGCACATCTCGAGACACCACGCAAAAATTGTGAAGATGGCGGAGGGGCATTTTCTCCAGGATCTCTCAAGCACGCACGGCACATTCGTGAACAATCAGCAAGTGGATCATCACGTTCTCAAACACGGCGACACGATCTGCCTTGGAAAGGACCGTATCGAGCTTCACTTCTTTATCGGTGAAGCCAAACTCCCGAAGGCGCCCAAGGCCGATACGACCCAAATCTTCGAACGATCGCTCATGGGCCTCGGCGTCGTTCTTCCGTCCGGGTCTTCCGACCTGGAAAAGATCTCATGCATTCTCGATTTTCAGTATCAATGGGAACAGCTCTTTACTCCCGAGACCGCGTTCCAGAAGATTCTGGAATCGGCTTTGAAAATCAGTGGGGCTGAACGCGGATTCATCCTCGTACGTGAGGGAAACACTTTCGGATATGCCGCAGGAATGGATGGTCACGGCCGTCCGCTGTCGCTGGCGCACTTTCAGACAAGCCACACGGTCGTCGATGACGTGGCCGCAAAGGGCGCACCGGTTTTCATGGTCGAGGGCCTCGGCGACAAGTACAAAGAGCAAGCCAGTATTGTGGCGATGAACCTCCGTGCGGTGGCGTGCCTGCCGCTGATGGGGATCCCAGCCCAGGCGGATAGTCCCTCGATTCTTGGAATTCTTTACCTCGACAGTACGAAGAGGATGCATTCGCTGTCTGGCCTGGATCAGAAGATCATCAGCAAACTGGCCGTGGAGGCCGGCAATGTTCTTGAACGCGTGGAGATGATCAAGAACATTGAGGAGCGAAAGAAACTCGAACTTGAACTGGGCTTGGCCGAAGAAACACAGCGCAGCCTGCTTCCCCAGAACCTGCCGGAGGTCGAAAACCTCCAGATTCACGCATTCTCAAAACCTACCAGGTACGTCGGGGGCGACTTCTATGATTTTGTGGAGCTGGAGACTGGTGAGCTGGCCGGGGTCCTGGCGGACGTGTCCGGCAAGGGAATTTCTGCGTCGCTCCTTAGTTCGATGCTCCTCGGCTGCCTCCAGATGCAACTCCGGGCAGGTCTGCCGATCGACGAGGCCATTAACCGTTTAAATCGGTTTCTTTGTGAAAAATCCTCCTCGGGCCGTTTTGTGACGATGTTTTTGTTTACTCTAAGCTCGGAAGGCTCTGGAAAGTTTATCAGCGCCGGGCACAATCCAACTTACTTGTTCCGTGCGGCGACAGGCGAGATCGAAGAGATCGGGTCGAACAACATGATCGTTGGCGCATTTTCCTTTGTTTTATATCAGTCCAGTCCGCTCCAACTTCATAAAGGAGATGTGCTCGTGGTCTACTCCGATGGCCTGACCGAGGCCGAGAATCCACAAGGAGAAATGTTGGGGGAAGATCGTGTGAAGGAAGTGATACGGATGGAGGCATCGGCTGGAGCCAAACACCTGGAAGACAAATTGCTGGAAACAATTCAAAATTTCACCGTAGGCCGATCGCAGACCGACGATATCACAATTACGATCGTCGAAAGAGTTTGAAACGGAAGTCGCCATGGTAAAAGGCTAAGCTTATGGATGCAAAGGTAAGTTGTTCCGCCAGCGCACTGCTTGACACGTGGTCTGCCCATGACTGGAAGGAGGGTGTGCAACTCGAAACCAGCCAGGACATGGAGAAGCTTATCATTCGTACTGAAAACAGCACGTACGAAATTACCGTGATCTCGCCGCGAACCGGGGAAATTTTGATTCGGGGCGGTCGTTTCTTTCCGGAATTCACTCCAGCCCGACTTGCCGGCAGTTCCCTCGGTGGCAGTTTCCTCAAGCTTCGCGGCATATACGTCGGGTTCAATCTTGAAGTGCACTTCGATCGCCGGCTGATTGTCACCAGCCGCGTCTGCCAGATCTCCTTAGCCGCTTGATCTGCGACAAAAAAACCGCGGACTACGCTGATGCCGTGCCGTAATCCGCGGTTTTGAAACTTTCCGGGGCTCCGGTCGTCCTTCTCTCCCCTCACCCCCTGTGAGAACGAGACATTCAACGAACGCTGATCCCCGGAAAACTGCAACAAACCGGTTATTAAGCAATAGTGGGGCCAAGATATATTCTTTTCAAATCAACACATTACGCAGGGAGGTTCGCTGGAAATTCCGAAATCGGAAGTCCATTTATAATCCCTGGAAAAATGGGCGGGCGTCGCGATTTCGATCAGGCTCTCTCTTTATCAGGCGTTCGTAAGCTTCGACATACTTTGTCGCGGACTCTTTCCAGCTGAAATCTTGCCGCATGCCATTCAGCATCAGCCGGCGCCACTGGAAGCGGTCGGGCCACAACGCTAGCGCGCGATCGATGGCGGCCTTGAACGGCTGGGGATGATAGTCGCTGAAGCAGAATCCCGTCCCGAGACCGGTCAATGGATCGTATTCGTAAACGGTGTCTGCCAGACCACCGGTCGAGCGGACAATCGGGACGGTGCCATACCGCAAGCTGTACATCTGGTTCAGGCCGCATGGCTCGTACTTCGAAGGCATCAGAAACATATCGGCCCCGGCTTCAGTGAGGTGCGCACTTCCGTTGTCGAATGCAAATCGAATACCGGCTTTTCCGGCGTGGCGTTGGATGACGCTCTGTAGGTACACCTCCGTTTCTTTGTTACCGGTTCCCAGCAACACAAAATAGAGGTTTTTGGAAAGCAAATAGTCGAGGATGCTCATAACCAGATCGAATCCTTTTTGCACATCAATACGAGAAATCATGGCAACCACTGGCCATTCCAGGTGAGAGCCGTCTAATTCGAATTTACGCAACAACGCCTTCTTGTTTTCCAGCTTTCCGGAAAGATCGGAAGCAGTGTAGGGGACCGGAATCAAGCGGTCGTTTTCCGGATTCCAAAGCTGATCGTCAATGCCGTTCAATATGCCAATCAAGTCGCCGGAACGCTCCCTCAAAACGCCTTCGAGACCATAGCCGTATTCTTTACTCTGCTGAATCTCACAGGCGTAGGTCCGGCTCACCGTGGTAATCAGGTCGGCGTATGTAATTCCGACTTTCATGAAGTTCAGCAGTCCGTAGAACTCAAATGGGCTTGTGGGGTAGAACTCGGCCTCATTGAATCCTGAGCGCGTCATCACCTCTCTCGGAAAAAGACCCGGATAACCCATGTTGTGGATGGTGAAGACGCTGCGAGTACCGGCGTATCTGCGTTGGCCGCGGTAAATCTTTCGAAGGTACGCCGGAATCAAACCGGTTTGGTGATCGTGACAATGCAGGATGTCGGGTGATGGAGAGGCCGTCTGAAGAAAATCCATCACTGCACGCTGAAAAAAAATCCAACGATCAGCCTGGTCGGGGTAATCCTTGCCGGTGGAGACATCGACGTAGATACCGTCTCGATCGAAGAATCGATCGTTACCGACGAGAAAGACCTCGACGGATGACTGGGGCATCATCGAGCGATAGACATCGTAGGAAATGGACTCGAACCCGACCGGAACGCGCCCTTCCCCGGGCACCGGACACGGGTCGAAACCGAACTTGGGAAGATCGATGATGCGGTGGCGGGGTATCACGACGGTGACGGAAAGGCCCAGCTTCTCCAGCGCGAGCGGAAGCGCGCCTATCACGTCAGCCAATCCACCGGCCTGAGCGTATGGGACGCACTCACCAGCAACGATGATGACGTGAAGGCCAGGCATTTTGTTGAACGCGCGTTCCAATCCTATCCGTTCACCAGTTCCTTCGCGCGGTGGGTCGCCCGGACAACGGCCTTTATCAACGTAACGCGCAACCCGCCATCTTCCAACTCGAGTATTCCATCGATCGTGCAGCCGGCAGGTGTTGTGACAATGTCCTTCAGCTTGGCAGGATGTTCTCCGGTCTCCAAGACCATGCTGGAAGCGCCAAGCACCATCTGAGCGGCCAGTTGGGTTGCGACGTCACGGGGAAGCCCCACCTTCACGCCCGCTTCGACGAAGGACTCAATAATGATGTAGACAAAAGCGGGGCCACTGGCGCTCAACCCCGTCACCGCATCCATGTGCCTTTCGTCCAGGATCAGAGTACGGCCAATCGCGTCGAAAATCTTTCGCGCCTGAGCGATATGTTCAGGTGCGGCGTTCTGGCCTGGCGAAATCGCCGTCATTCCCTTCTTGATAAGACATGGTGTGTTCGGCATTGCGCGAATAACGGGAACGGGCTTGTCGAGAATGTTTTCGATGAATCGCGTGGTCACGGAAGCCACGACGGATATGACAAGGTGACTCGGTGTGAGAACGTCCGTCACCTGCCGCAAAACCTCCTCCACGGTTTGCGGTTTGACGCACACCAAAACCAGATGCCCTTTCCGCACGGCTTCGCTATTCGAGAGCGTCGTCTCGATGTCGAGCTTGGCTCGAACCTGATCGAGACGCTCAGGATGCGCGGCTGTCGCAATGAATTGCTTCTTAGAGACAATGCCTGCGTCGAGCATGCCCGTAATCAAAGCCTCTCCCAGTTTGCCGGCGCCCAATACAGCAATCCTTTTGTTCTCAAACATGCAGTGCCCTTCCCAGTCAAAAGGAATCATAGTATCGTAAGGCGTCGAATGTTGATAGGACTTACTGGGAGAAACGCGGCCGGCAAAGGCGAAGTCGCCCGATACCTCGAGAAGAAGAGTTTCTATTATTACTCTTTATCCGACGTCATTCGCGAGGATATCCGCTCACGCGGTCAGGAACCGACTCGCGAGCTTCTGATTCAAGTCGGCAACGAGTTGCGGCAGAAATACGGCGGCGCCGTTCTCGCCGAACGAATCCTGGCAAAAGTCGAGGACGACAAACACTACATCATCGACTCCATCCGCAATCCCGCCGAAGTGCATGCGTTTCGGGCAGCAAAACACTTCAAACTTGTCCGCGTTGAAGCGCCCCCCGAAGTCCGCTTCCAGCGTATTCTCAGGAGGCGCCGGGAAAGCGATCCACGCACGCTCGAGGAATTTATCGAACTGGAGAAACGGGAGGCCGAAGGCGAAGACACGTCGCAGAATCTAGTGAAAGTTGAATTGATGGCGGACCACACTTTGGTCAATGACGACACCCTTGAAAAGCTTTATCCCCAGATCGATGAACTGCTGTTGCGCTTGTTGAAGGAAATCCAAAGACCGAACTGGGACGAATATTTCATGAATATCGCCAAGGTTGTGGCTTCACGTTCGAACTGCATAAAACGGAAGGTGGCTGCCATCATCGTGAAGGACAAGCGCGTGATCTCGACTGGCTACAACGGCACGCCGCGCGGAACCCGGAACTGTAACGAGGGAGGATGCCCGCGATGCAATGGCCTCGCCACATCCGGAACAAACCTTGACGAATGCCTTTGCTCGCACGGTGAAGAGAACGCCATTGTGCAAGCGTCCTACCATGGCGTGTCGGTCAAGGACTCCATCATCTACACCACGTTCGCACCCTGCTTGATGTGCGCAAAGATGATCATCAACTCCGGTATCCGAGAAGTCATCTACAACATGGACTATCCGCTCAACGAAAGCGCGTTCCGGTTACTGGGAGAAGCAGGAATATTTGTGCGAAAACTGAGAGTGGACTAGTTTTCAGCCGCGCCCGCATTTCTCCGCGTCCCTCTCCCTCTGGGAGAGGGTGGCCGAAGGCCGGGTGAGGGTCGGTAAGAATGCACCCTCTTCCTCTGGGAGAGGGACTTGGCTGTGGATAGTCACAAGCCGGTGAGAAATCCGGGCTAGACGTTGCCAATCGCCATAGTGGCGGTCCATTCGCGTAATCCGCGTCATCCGCGGCTAAACTTTTGTGTTTATCGCTGTGAGGATGCGGTTGCCCGCGGCGCGTAATAACCGTTGCGTGATCTAGCTTTGTACCGTTTGTCGGCAACGTCGATTCGAATTTTCCGGAACGTTCCGTCTGCTTTGTTGTTGCTCGGCCTGTAGGCAATCGTGTACTGCGACCGCAACTCTTGACTAATGTCCTGAAAGCTGACCGCAAGGTCCTGAACCTTGAAGGGGAAGAACGGCCTGCCGCCGGTCTCTTCAGAAAATCTCTTCAGAGTCTTGTCGCCGCGATCTTGTTCCTTTGAACCAAAGTACGCTGCGGAATTCGTGCTGATGCCGTAGATCGTGACCTCGTTCTTCTGAGACGCTTCGAGGGTCTCGGTCAGCGACAGGCGGCTGGAATTGTCGTCGCCGTCGCTGATGAGGATGAGAACCTTCCGTCCTTTTTGGCCGGCCAATTTTTCGGATGCCGCCAGGTAAACGGCGTCATATAAGGAAGTACCTCCTCCGGCACGGATCTTGCGAACCGCATCGGAAAGCGTCTCGGGATCGTCCGTGTAATCCTGGAGCAAATCTACACCCGAATCGAAGCTGATCACGAGAGCCTTGTCTTTACCGCGCCGCAATGTGGAGTAGAAGAATTCGATTGCCGCTTCCTGCTCAAAGCGCAGCTTATCCCGGATGCTCCCACTCGTGTCCACCAGAAGCGCGATCGTTAGCGGCAAATCCGTTTCACTGCTGAAGTTCGTGACGGCTTGCGGCTTCTCGTCTTCGAAAACCCTGAAGTCTTCCTTCTTGAGATTCGTGACGAACTTGCCCCTCTTATCCGCCACCGTATAAAGAATGTTCACCAGATCCACGTTTACCGAAATCGTTTGGTCGCCTGGCGGAGATGGCTGACCTGGTTGGGTTTGTTGTTGTTGTGGTCTTTGCGCGGTGGCGGATCCTGCCAGAGCGAGTAGTAACAATGAAAGACTTAGAATTCTCATAGATTTTGCGGAGTAATTATAGCATCGTGCGGAACTGTTGCTCATCAAGGATCTGCACGCCCAGTTTCCGAGCCTTGTCCAGTTTGGAGCCAGCATCCCGGCCCACGAGCACGAAGTTCGTTTTCTTACTTATAGATGAGCTAACGCGGCCACCCCGATGCTCAATGAGGCTGGTGGCTTCTTCCCGAGTCATGCCTTCCAGGGTACCGGTCAGAACAAAGGTTTTTCCCTCAAAAACCTGTGCCGCTTCGGGCGGCACGAAGTCATCGGACTTCATTGGCAGGCCCGCGGCTTCCAATCTCTCAATCAACTCCCGGTTCTCCGGTTGTTTCAGAAACCGATAGATGCTCTCTGCAAGCTTTGGACCGACCTCATCCACCTGCTCTAACTCTTCCTGCGATGCATTCTGTAGACGCTCGATCGAGCCGAAATGTTTCGCCAGTATTTGAGCCGTTCGTTCGCCCACGTGTCGAATTCCCAGGCCAAACAGAAGCCGCCAGAATTCCAGAGAACGGCTAACACCGATTTGCCGCAGCAGGTTCTCCGCAGATTTCGGCCCCATGCGTTCGAGACCTTCAAGCTGCTCCTGTGAAAGGCGGTATAAGCCGGAGACGTCGCGAACGAGACTCTTTTCGACCAGTTGATCCACCAAACGCTCCCCCAGCCCGTCGATCTTCATTGCCTTTCGACTCGCCCAGTGAAGCAGCGATTCCTTCAATTTCGCTGGACAAGTCTGCGAAAGACATCGGCGGACGGCTTCACCTTCCGGCCGATAAACCTCGCCTCCACATACGGGACAACGCGATGGCATCTGGAAGGGTCTTCGGTCGGCTGCCTGCTCTATGACGCTCACGATCTTGGGTATGACATCACCACCGCGTTCGAGCAGGACGCGATCATTGATCTGCAAACCGAGACGTTCGATCTCGTCTTCATTGTGAAGCGTGGCATTGCGAATCGTCGTTCCACCAAGCTGCACCGGCTCGAGCACGGCTACCGGAGTAAGGGCACCGGTGCGGCCCACTTGCACACGGATATTCGAAAGTTTGGTTGTGGCCTGCCGCGCGCGAAATTTGACCGCAATGGCCCATCGCGGCGATTTCGACGTGGAGCCTAGTTTTTCCTGGATCTCGATGGAGTTCACCTTGACCACCACCCCGTCTATTTCGTAGTCCAAATCGTCGCGTTGCTCCTCCCAATGGCGATAGAAGTCTAGAATCTCCTCGACCGATCGGCACAGCTTGCGATGAGGATTCACCTTCAAGCCCAGCTTTGTGATCCACTTCAAGTTCTCAGACTGCAAAGGCAACGTCGGAAAGATCGAATATCCATAAAAAGCCAACGGTCGTGTGGCCGCGACGCCGGGATCCAACTGACGCAAGGACCCAGCAGCGGCATTGCGCGGATTCGCGAACCGGGACTCACCGGCCTGCTCGCGTTCGTCGTTGAGTTGACGAAAGGCCTTGAGGCTGAGAAAGATCTCACCGCGAATTTCGACAGATACATCCTCGTGCAACCGCAGCGGGATGGAACGGATCGTTCGCACGTTCCCGGTTACCACTTCGCCGGTCCTGCCGTCGCCTCGCGTCACTCCTTTGCTCAACAGTCCGTTCTCGTAAATAAGCGAGACGCTGAGTCCGTCTATCTTGAGCTCGGCCACATAGTCGACCTCCTCAGTCTTCGCAAGCTGAACCACACGGCGTGCCCAATCCTTCAGCTCATCCTCCGAATACGCATTCTCCAGGCTCATCATCGGCCTTGAGAATGGATGCGTAGGAAACTCTTTCGCCGGCTCTCCGCCAACACGCTGCGTCGGCGAATCCCGGGTGATAAGCTCGGGATTTTCATGCTCGAGCTGTTGGAGCTCACGCATGAGTTGGTCGAATTCGAAGTCCGAAATAAGCGGCTGGTCGAGCACGTAATAGCGGTGCTCGTGTTCGCGAATCTGCTCGCGGAGTTGCTCGATGCGGTTGTTTATGGTGTGTTTCCCGCCACTCATGCCTCTGCTGATTTTACCGCTTCAGCATCTGCTCGCGGATGGCGCGGAATTCCGTGCCGGGCTTCCACTCGGGCCATTTGTCCGCATCAGCCACTCGCCGGGCGACCTCAAATAATGCCTCGCCGTCGAGAACCGCGGCTTTCATGTCCCAATTCGGATTGTATTCATCAGAAGGCTTGTGGTACCGATTTGCGGTGTATTCGCGATCATCTTCGACGGTGGTGCTTTTGACGTAGAGTGCGGGAACACCTTTCTTTGCGAAACTGAATTGATCAGAACGGAAATAGTAGCCTTTCTCCGGTTCTTCTTCCGGCTTCACGGTACGGCCCTGTTTCGAGACAACTTCCCTCAACATGTCTTCCAGCGTTGTGTAGCCGTAGCCGATAACAGCGATGGAGTTATTGTTGCGCCCATAAAGGTTGATGCCATCAATGTTGATATCGGCGACAGTCTTATTTAGTGCAAAAACGGGATTCTCACAATAATAAAGCGATCCGAGCAATCCTTGCTCCTCAGCCGTGACCGCCAGGAAAACGATGGACCGCTTTGGTCTTGATTGAGCTTTTGTGAACGCGCGAGCGATTTCCATCATTAACGCGATGCCGGAAGCGTTGTCTTCGGCGCCATTGTAAATCTTGTCGCCATTCTGAGGCTCACCAATTCCAAGATGATCCCAGTGCGCAGAGAAGACTACATATTCGGGAGTCTGTCCTTCGAGTAAGCCAACAACGTTTTGCGAATCGATATTGCGTAACTTATTCTTGATTTCCACTGAGGCCCGGATCCCCAGGGGAACGGGTTTGAAATCGGGTTGGAGGGCCCTTTTCTTGAGATCGTCGAAGTCCTGACCTGCGGATCGGAACAACTCGGCTGCAACATCTTGTGTGATCCAGCCTTGCACGGGAGTGGTGGAGGCTCCTTTGTCCGATCGCGCCAGATCGAACTGTTCACCGGACCATGAACCGCGGACCACCTCCCATGGGTAGCCCGCAAATGTCGTTTCGTGAACGATGATGGCTCCAGCGGCTCCCTGTCTTGCCGCCTCTTCGAATTTGTAAGTCCACCTTCCGTAGTACGTCATCGCCTTTCCGCCGAACTTGGTTTGGTCTTCAAGCTGCGGATCGTTGATGAGGACTACGATGATTTTCCCTTTGACGTCTGTTCCCTTGAAGTCATTCCACTGATATTCGGGTGCAACGACACCATAACCGGCGAAAACCAGATCGGCATCGGCCGAAACCGAGGCCTGCTGTCGTTTGGACCAGGCCATGAATTCGTCGGCATATTTCAATATTCGGCCACCACCGCGGCCCGTCAACTTCATTGGTGAAACCGTGGACGTGATGCCGATGAGCGGCACGGCTTGAAATGACGTCTTTAGACCGATCGATTTGAAAAAATCGGCAATATAAGCCGTCGCCAATTGTCCGCCCTTGCCGGCGGGCGCTCGGCCTTCCATTTCATCAGACGCAAGCTTCTGGATATGCGCCTTGATGGCATTGCCATCGATCATATGCTTTGAGGAAGTTTCTTCGGCTGCGGGTCGGCCACACGAAACAAGTAGCAGGAGGCACAGTACAATTAAACACGGCATGCGCATGGGCGAGAGCGTAGCGCGGGCCCAGAGGCGAAGTCAATTTGGGACTTCGGACTTCCGCATTAGCTGCTCGATGCGTTTAGAAAATAACGGGCGAGCACTTTCCAGCAGCTCGGCCTCCTGGCGTTCTTTGAACTTGAGCTTGTTTTTCCGGATCCAGTAGCGGAGATTCGTAATATCCGGGCTGTTTCGGAACTCTGCTCCGAAGCTGCAGCACCAGCGGACAAAATCCTTAGCTAACCTGTCCGTGCCCTTTTCGTCTTTCAGTTCTCGCGGCGACTCGGGGCTGCGGGCAACGGGCGGTGGTGTATCGAACACCAACGGGGTCTGCTGGGGCAAATCGCGGGTAGACATAGATGAATAGCTTGGTCAGAATGAGGGACAATTTGGGTCCATGACCGTCAATGATCTGAATAGAAAATCCATACTCATTCTCGGATTCGGAATCGAGGGCCAGGCCACGTACGATTTTCTCCGCGACACGTGGCCATCGAAGCGCCTTTCCATTGCGGATCAACGGACGCCCGAAGAATTCTCAGACGAACTCATTCGTAAGCTCGCGAGAGATCCCGCCGTCACTCTGAATCTTGGGCCAGGTTATTTGGATTCTCTGGATCCAGAAAATTGCGACGTCATCGTAAAGACACCGGGCATCCCAGCCTCAATGGAACAGATTGAAAAAGCCCGGAAAGCGGGTTGTGCATTGACTTCTCATTCCCAGATTTTTCTGAGCAACTATCCTCACGACAAAATTATTGGCGTGACTGGCACTAAAGGTAAGAGCACAACGACTTCGCTTATCTACCAGATGCTAACGCGTGCCGGTCTTATGGCAGAGTTGGCGGGAAATATAGGCCTGCCTCCATTAGCTAGAATGACGCATGTTTCCAAGGAGACCTATTTTGTTCATGAATTTTCAAGCCATCAACTCGCCGAGATCGAGTCGAGCCCGCATATCGCCGTCTTACTGAACATTGTCCCCGAACATCTGGACTACTATTCGAGTTTTGCTGAATACATATCGGCGAAAGAGAACATCACCCGGTTTCAGCAATCTGGCGATTTTCTCATTTTCAACGCCGATTATCCCATCCCGAGCGAGATTGCCCAGGGGACCAGAGCCGCATTGATACCTTTCAGTACAAAAACGCAAGTGACTTCCGGTTGTTATCTTCAAGGTGAAACGGTCGTGTGGTCCACTTCTGGCCACGACGAGCATGTGCTCGCTATTGGCGATATACCGCTAGCAGGGAGATTTAACGTCCAAAATGTGATGGCTGCGGTCGCTGCAGCGGCCTTGTGCGCTGTGCCATCCGGAACGATACGAGACGCCGTCAAAGAATTCCGTACGCTGCCACATCGACTGGAACGTGTAGGAAGTTACAACGGCGTGACATTCTACGACGATTCCATTGCGACAGTTCCCGATGCAACACTGGCAGCTTTGGAAGCGCTTGGCCCCGATGTTCAAACACTCATTTTGGGAGGCCATGAGCGAAACCAGGATTTCACGGAACTTGGTGCGCGGCTTCCCCCGAACATTCGGACTGTTATTCTTTTCCCTTCCACAGGCCAGCGTATCTGGAAATCCATAGAGCTCCATTCGAGAAATAGGCCGCTCCCCGAAGCTTTCTATGTGGATACTATGGAAGCAGCAGTGAAAATTGCGTATGCACGGACCGAGCAGGCCAGGATCTGTCTTCTATCCCCAGCCTCTCCGAGTTTTGGAATCTTCAGGAACTATAGAGAACGCGGTGAATCCTACAGAAGCTTCATAGAAACTCTCGGCGCAGCTAAGAAGCAACCCTGACTTCGGTTAACGCAGACTTTGCGAAGGTTTTAGCCGCGAATTGCGCGAATTACGCGAATGGGCCGCACGCCATTAATGCCGTTGGTAACGACAGGAATTCTGTGCGGCCCATTCGCGTAATTCGCGCAATTCGCGGCTCAGATTTTGGTTGCGGCTACGCAGCGCTATATTGGCCCAGAAATGAAACCAGATGAGGGTGACCAGTTATCATTTTGTTATCCGATCGGTAGCCGGCTGCAGCAGGTCCGTGAGATCCAGGTTCTTCAGAAAGCGGTGCATGCCTCTGGGATGCCGGCCCAGGAACGCTGCGGCTTGTTTGTAGTCTCCTCCGGCACGGGCAAAAGCACTCCTGACGATTTCTCGTTTCGCCCGAATCACACCCGCTTGATACGTCTGTGGAGCGCTTTCCAACACTTCCTCCGGAAGATCTTCCTTGCGAATGACGTCTTCAGAACTAAGCACGACGGCCTGCTCGATGACGTTCTGAAGCTGGCGCACGTTGCCCGGCCAATCGTAATTGCAGAGGATCGACTCCGCCTCCGGAGAAAAGCCGCGCACATCGCGTGCGGTTTCGCGCGTATGCTTCAACAGGAAGTACCGTATCATTTCCGGAATGTCTTCAGGCCGCTCGCGCAGCGCGGGAGTTCTTACCCAGAGCACCTTCAGGCGGTAATAGAGGTCCTCTCGAAACTGACCGGCAGCGACAGCCGCCTGGAGATCGCGATTCGTGGCGGCGATGACCCGGACATCGACGCGTACCGGCTGTTTGCCGCCGATACGGTCGATCGTGCGTTCCTGCAGTGCGCGGAGCAGCTTCGCCTGAATGGAGGCACTGAGCTCACCGGCCTCGTCCAGCAATAATGTTCCGTTTGCGGCCAGCTCGAACTTTCCTTTCTGATGCGCAACGGCGCCGGTGAAGGCGCCTTTCTCGTGGCCGAACAACTCGCTTTCCAGAAGACTCTCCGGCAACGCGGCGCAGTTCACGGCGACAAACGGGCCCTGGGATCGCCGGCTGTTCCGATGAAGCGCATGCGCGACCAGTTCCTTACCGGTTCCGCTTTCTCCCTGAAGGAGCACGGTCGAGTTGACGGGCGCCGCCTTGGCGATGAATCGTATGAGTTTCGCCATCGCCGCGCTGCTGCCGACCAGATCGTGATGGACGCCGCCGGTGACCATCTATGCTTTCCTGCGGTTATCCAGCGCATCGATCTCTTCCTGAAGAACGCGCGCCGTGTTCCTGTTTGACTGCCGGATGTAGATCCACACCAGCGCCAGTATCAGCAACGCCGTGAGGTTGGTCCAAACGCGGATCCAGTCCACGTTCGCACCATGACCGAAGACACCGCTCCAAACTGCAATGCATAAGGGCAGAGCCAGCACGGCGAAGAAGAGAGCCTCGGCGCATGCATACCACGTGGAGGACCTGGTCCTGTCCGAGCCCCAGAGGGTGTCCCGCTTTCTCAGGAGTTCATCCCGATGCCGATGGCTAAGGCTTGGCGCGCTTCCCGACAATACGTTCATCTGAAGCCGGTAGATCAGAAAGAAAACTGCGATTGGCGCAAAAGTGAACAGGAAGTCCCGTCCCTGGACCGAAGCCGGGATCGCCTCCGTGTTCGTGACGATAAGCGAGAGAAACGCGATGAGCCACAGGATATTCATCGCCCACGTCGCTCTGAACGCCTGGCTCGAGCGCTCCCGCAATTCTTCCGGCGGCCGGTCATGGCCACCGAACATCATGCGCAACGTGCAGATGAGAAGCGGGCTCATCACGGCCCCGCGCATCATGATTTCCCCCGGCAGGGTGAGCGACGGCGCGAAAAGCCCGATGAACGCCTGCGAGAAGAAACCGAACGTGACGCCAATGATGGTGTCGAGAGCCGTCTCCTGCGGCGATCCGTTCGCGGGATAGCGATGCGCGTTGCGCAGGACCAACACGCTGAGCGCCACCGCGACAACGATCAGCGCTCGCAGCGAAATGGATGCGGCGGCAAACGCGATAGATATGCGACTTTGGTGTGGCCAACGGCCACCGTTTCGCGCCCGGCACGCCGGGCGCGGAGGTGTTAGCGGCCTTGAGGTCAACCGTCAGCACCTTAAAGGTTTTGACAGCCGCGCAGTCTTCATTGGAAAACCGGCTGCGCGAGCTGTTGCGAACCAAGCTGGAAGCGCGTCTGGCCCTGCGTGAAGACGTGGAGTTGCTTTACCACACCGCGCATGCCGTCGCTGCTGACAGGCCCGGCTTCGACGACAAATTTCAAATGTCGTTGGCGGGCGATCCGAAATTGCTCAACGCCGCACGTTCCGCCATCCAGGACGCGGCGCCCACGGCCGAGACTTTTGTCCAACACGCCATGCCACCGGATTTTCTGGACGCCTTGAGCGGGAAAGTCCAGAACCTCGAGCGTGCACGCGAGGACTATGCAAACGGCAAGACCGCCTGCTCCGCCGGTCAGAAGGCGCTGGAAGAGAGTCTCCGTAAAGCGCTGGCCGCCGCGAGCGGCTTCGACGCGATCATGCGCAACACGTTCCGCGACGATCCCATCACGCTGGAAGCGTGGAAGACGGCCTGTCGCGTGCCGCGCACCCCGCGCAAGAAGAAGGAAGATCCGCCGGGCACTGGCCAGCCACAGGCACAACCGCAAGGACAGCCACAGCCGCAGCCCGCGTAGATCTCAGCCGCGGATTTCCATCCGTATCATCCGTGAAATCCGCGGCTGGGTCTCTACAAAAAGGAGACCTCTATATATGGACAACCATAACGAAATCATGAGAGCCCTCGGACGAATCGAAGGGGAACTCGTCGAGATCCGCGATGAAGTCAATTCAAGAGGGGTGGGTTGTTTACCGATCTGGCATAATTACCTGTTATGTCACTTTGCCGGTGACAGCAGGCCGGTCGCGCGGAAAGTCAGGAGGCTCGCCAGTGTTTGTAGTACTTGGTGCTTCGGGGAATACGGGCAGGGTCGTTGCCGAGACGCTCCTTTCGCAGAACAAGAAGGTCCGCGTCGTCGTGCGCGACGTCGCCAAGGGACAAGTGTGGAAAGAGGCAGGCGCAGATGTCTCCGTCGCCGACGTTGAGGACGGTGCTGCGCTCAAGCGCGCATTCAATGACACAGAAGGCGCGTACGTGCTTCTCCCTCCGAATTTCAGTTCAACCCAAGTGCGCGCGGACAACAATCGCCGCACAAGCACGATAGCTGCGGCCATCGAAGCTGCTGGCGTTCCCCACGTCGTCTTGCTCTCGTCCATCGGCGCGCAGCAAGCCGATGGCACGGGTCCCGTGCTCGGCCTCCGCGACGCGGAGGCCGCGTTCACTCGAGGCCGCGCTGCCGCAACCTTCGTGCGAGCGGCCTACTTCATGGAGAACTGGGGCGGCGCGCTTTTCGGCGTCGCTCAGGGAGTTTTGCCCTCGTTCCTCCTCGCCGACAAAGCGATTCCGTTGGTCGCAACGCGGGATATCGGGATCGCCGCGGCGCGTCTGCTCGCCGAGGGCGGTAGCGGCAAGCGGGTCATCGAGCTGGCAGGGCCGCGCGAGTACTCTCCGCGCGACGTCGCAGCGGCCCTAGCCCGCGCCGTCGGAAAGCCGATCGCGGTGCAGGAGGCACCGGAGGACGCGATGGAGCCAGCGCTAGCGGCAGCGGGTATGAACGCTGACTGGACTCGGCTCTTCAAGGAGCTCACCCACGGGCTGAATACGGGGATCGTTGTTTGGGAAGGCGGCCATCCGCTTTGGCGCGGAGAAACAGACATCCAAACGGTCCTCTCGACGCTCCTCGGGAAATGACGTCGCTTCAGTAAGCGAACGATGGCCAACGCACCGCGCGAGAGTCACAAATGAAACCGAAGTACGCCGCATTTTCCGCGCTCGACCCGTTCTTCGAAGTTGTGCAGCGAGGGCTTTCTGGCCTCGTTGACGGTGAGCATTACTTCGACACGATCGCTAAGAACGCGATCTTCGAGTTCCGCTATGACATCGCGGGATGGCCCAAACGGGTCGAGAGTCGCGACACACTGATGGCTCTCTATCGCGGCTACGGCGAGGGCATCGGTCGACACGGTGGCGACGGACTTGTCGTGCACCGCTGCGACGATGGACGTGTCATCGTCATCGAGTACGCGGTCCATGGGCGGGTCCGCACGCGGGCCTGGTCCTGGCCGAGATCGGATTTGAAACAGCAGATGAGGACGAACGCTTTCAAATGCCGGATTTCGCTGTGGCGGATGTCACGACGGACGCGTTTTTCGCCGGGAGCATTATCGATTGCCGCGCTTTATTTGGACCCGATTCTGAACACGATTCCGGCGTGCAATCGACCATAGTCTAGATCGTTCCGCCGATTGCCTCGAAAGGATCGACGGTAATCGCCACCGAATCGGATGCCGAAATTCGGATGCAGCCAGAAATCAATGCCGCCGCCGGGCTGTATAGCGAAGTCGCTGTCCGTTGCCGTTAAGAAACCCACAACGGGCTGACCGGGAGGTACCGGAGGTACCCCGATAAAAAAGGGAAAAGAGGTCCGCTGCGTCCGTGTGACGCCCAGAAGGAAATGGGCCCATGGAGTCAGAGCCGGCTTCACTCGAGCAGTAAACTGTGGCCCTGCCAGAAATGAATGGACATCACTGTTGATGCGATCGGTGTAGCTGCCTCCAACTTCACCTTTGACACCGAACCAGTTATTGACGTTTCCTGCTGTAGACGCAATCCATCCGTGGCGGTTCAGATTGAATTCTTGTCTTAGGAATGAGTAGCCGAAAGAGGCCTCAAACACTGGCGTGCTCTGTCCAAATGACATTGAGCCGAAGACAATGATGAGAAAAACACCGAAAAACGGACGCCATTTCATTTGGGGTTCTCCTTCACTGATGAACGGGGCTTTGCACAAAAAGTCACTTGCTGGTTTCTGACATCGCCGATTCGCATTCGCCGATCGACACTGTCTAACAGCCACGTGCAATCAGCCAAAGCAATTGCTGAGGATATTGCACATCTTTGTTGCGTACCAGACGATTGGCGATCGCAGATTTCAGATCTAGCGCGTGGCCGTTGCCGACTTGAACGCACGATCGAGATTTCCCGACTCAGGCTACCGAAGTACGTCTTCGACTGCATCTGCGGTTTTTGGTTAGCGCGTGCAAATTTCCGTCTTCTCACGAATGGTGATCGCGGCGTGGGACGGAGTACCGGCGATGCAAGTGGAAGAATTATTCTGCTGGAACTTGAACGCGGGCATAAAGCCCTGGGAAGAGTCTATTTCGTGGCAAAGCGGATCAGCAGAGCGCGGAATCCGCTCACATCAATGAAATGGTGCGGCACGCCTGGGGGGACATAGAGGGTGTCGCCCGGATGCACGACACGGCGGACACCATTGCGAACGGTTTTGCCGTCCACCTGGCCATCGGTCTCAGCCGTAGCTGTCCCAGCCGTCACGACCCAGAGATCTGCCGTACCGTCCTCGTGGGTCAGCGGCGGGTCGTCGGGGAGCACGATACGGACATTCGCGCTGGAGCTGAACGGCGCGTTGAACAATCGCGAGTTTGCGACCTTTTTCGCTTCATTATTCTTCCATCGGTTCTGGATGTCGTCGATTGTCCAAAAGGCGGTTTTGTTGGTAGGTGCGTCGGGAATCCCCGCCTGCGCGCCTCCGCGGCCTCCCTGGGTTTCAGGAGCAGCGACAGCAGTTTGGCGGGCGGGGCGCTGCGGATCCTCAATCGTATCGAAGCGAATCAGGAACGCACGGAATCCGCTCGGGTCGACGAAATGGTGTGGCACGCCTGGCGGCACGTACAAAATGTCGCCTGGATGCACCGCTCGACGCGTGCCGTTACGGATCACCTTAGCGCCATTACGATCCACCATCTCTCCATCGGTCTCGGCGGTGGCGGTGCCCGCTGTCACGATCCAGAGATCGGCTGTCGTCTCGTGCGTCTGAGGCGGATCATCGGGCAACACAATACGAACATTCGTGCTGATGTTATATGGTCCATTGAAAAGCCGGGAATTGATCGTTTTCTTCGCCTCGTTGTCCTTCCACCGGTTCTGAATGTCGTCATTCGTCCAGAAGGCAGTCTTGCCGGTCGGTGCGTCGGGCACCGCTGCAGCTTCCACTCCGCCTGCACCGCGTCCTCGTTGGCTCTGCGCCCGTTGCTGACCATGCGCCCCATTCGCAAACAGGGCCACTAAACTAACCACACCGATTGCCGCAATCAATTTGTGTCGCATATGCTCTCCTTGAGGGACCGTTGTGGCCCCGAGCTTATTTTTCCCAAACGTCTCGACGGCCCGGGGCGCAAAAACGTGGCCAGCTTAAAATTCTGTGATTTCCTTGGCCAAAGTCAGACCGACAAAACTTCCGCCGGCGATCACCACGTCACGGGCTTCAGTTGTTGCATATGGAAACCCCTCCTGCTGCTCTGCTTTTTGGAAAGGAACAGTGTACACTGTGCTGCAAGCGTACGGCGCTCCGAATCCAACTTCGAAAACCGCTCCAGCAAAAACCACAGAACCTGCCTAAAGGCTTGCAGCCAGGCCCACTCTGGATCGATTCTCTGATTCCCTGCTAAGGGCGTCCGAAGCCAACATCTCCGAGTTGACACGAGGAGGCCCAGACTGTAATAGTTCCGAAATCTGTCCGGCTACCGACGCAATCTTCAGTCAATTTGCCGTTCTGAATGGAGGCCAGTATGGGACGTCGATTGAAATTCGCAGGTCT
>WNGG01001534.1_pt1 | contig 36450 bp, 33 predicted proteins | sample 5400661 | NCBI WGS metagenome assembly WNGG01 (sample SAMN13153372, study PRJNA577476) | soil metagenome | isolation source: 100 cm soil or saprolite under Garry oak tree replicate 1 | place: USA:California | collected 2016-06-15
TTTTGGATTGATCCGGCTACTGGGAAACCGACGGCGGTGAACTCGCAGCGCGGATCCAATACCTACAACTTTGACACCCGGATTTCGAAGTACTTCAAATGGGTGCGTATTCCGACGATGTGAATAGGCTGTTCCGACGCGATGTGAATAAAACGGAACGACGGGCGCTGGTGTTTGGAATCATGCTTGACCGTATTCACATCAGTCAACTGGAACTCGTCGGGCGAGCGAATACGTTGTTGTTGCAGATGCATTATTTCGTCTTCTCCTGTTCAGGGATGAATCGGGCAAATCTGGATTCATCCCACTCCTGTTCAAGTTGTCCAACGGTGTGAGCGATGTGGTCCCAGTAACCGGAAGGAATGTGGGTTTGCCGGAGTTCGTCGAACACGCCGCGAAAGTAGTGAAGCGTAGTGATCGGCGTTCCTATGCCCTGATTTTTCCAGGAGGCATATTTACGAACCGAGCCAAGCAGAATGGCACGTTCGGCGTCTTCGACGGAAAGACTGGCCCGGTACAGCTCGGCGGCAAGATGCTCATCGGCAGGAGTGAAAGAGCTGCGGACACAGCGGCGCGCCAAAAAACAGCGTTTCACTTGCGCGACATACGCCGCAAGGTCGGCCTGGGCGTTGGAACCCGGCATCCGTCGATACGGCCAGAACGAATCGGCGATCTCGATGGTATCGTCGAAGCCGTTACAGATGCCGTGTTGTAAAAGCTCATCGAGAGCATTCCGGATTTCCGGAACCGAGCGCCGGAGCGCCGGGGACAGCGCAGTCACGGACACGCGTAGCGATCCGCTCTTGCGGTCCGCATGCAAGCAGAACCACAAGAACAGGCGGAAGGCGCTGTCGGAGAGCAGCATCAACGCCTGTTGAACTTCCCGGCCAGCGGCAAACCAACCTGAAGGCCGCTTCAATTCGAATGTTGCGCTCATCGGTTGTCCTCCTGTTCTGGTTTGCGCGAGGATGGACGTTGTTTACGCATGGATTCGCCGTTGAGTTCGATGCGATAGGCGTTGTGGACGAGACGGTCCAGAATGCTGTCGGCAATCGTGGGATCGCCGATCTGTTCGTGCCAATGCGCGACCGGCATCTGCGAGGTCAGGATCATCGAGCGCCGTTGATAACGATCGTCGCAAATTTCCAGCAAATCCCGCCGTTCGGCGTCCTTCATCGGCGCCATCGCGAAGTCATCCAACAACAGGACATCGACGCGAGATAACTTCAGCAGCACTCGTCCAAAGCTGCCGTCGGCGTGCGCGATGGCGAGTTCGCGAAACAGTTCGTTACTTCTTTTGTGGAGCACTGCGAAGCCATCACGGCAAGCCTTGTGCGCCAGCGCGCATGCCAGCCAGCTTTTACCGATTCCAGTGGGGCCAATGAACAACAGATTCTGCTTTTGCCGAACCCATTCACTGGAACACAGGGTTCGGATCAACTTGCGGTCCAGTCCGCGGGGATGTAGATAGTTAATATCCTCCATGATGCCGCGCTCTTTGAGTCGGGCGAGACTGAGACGACGCGCCAGAGCGCGGTTCTCTTTCCACAGCCATTGCTGATCGACAAGCATGGCTAAGCGCTCTTCGAAACTCAGCTGGCCCATATCGGCGGTCTCCATCTGCGCGCGAAAAGCCTCGGCCATACCGTGCAGTTTCATCGCGTGGAGCTTTTCGAAGGTCGGCTGGTTCAACATTCCGGCCTCCTCTCTTCGGTGTGGAGGTCGATCATCGCGGCGGAGTCGTAATAACCGGCCCCACGCAGATTTTCATGCTGCGGACCGGGACGGGCTGGCTCGACCTCCAGAGTGGTCTGGTGATCGAGACAGCGTTTCAGAATCGAGCGAAGGCTCGTGTAAGAGCACGCTTGGAGTTGGAGCGCGCGCCGGCTGGCCGCCTCCACGCGCTCTATCGAATACGTCTTGGCCAAACGCATGATCCCAAGGCAGGCGCGATACCCCATCTCGGGATGCGGGCGGCTTTCCAAGATGGTTCGAACCACTTCGGCGGTAGCCGGTCCCGCTGTTCCGGCCCAGTGAATCAATCTCGAAGGTGTCCACTCCAAGTGCGCCTGATGGCTTTTGGGCATGTGGCCGGTGTTTGTCGAGTGATGATACAGAACCGTGCTGTAGGCGTGCGAGGCGATGCGCTTTCCCGCGTCGAAGATCTCGACCGATGTTGCCGTATAACGTGCTTCCAGTTGTTGACCGGCGAGCGAATACGGAACGCTGTAATAATGGCGATCGATTTCGACGTGGTAATCGATGGACGCCCTTACCGTCTTCCAGTTCGCCATGACGTAGGGTTCGGCGGGTAAAGGGCGAAGCGCCGGCCGGTCCAGACTGGCATATAACGACGCTCGCGTGCCCTCGCGTTTGCGGAATCGGCGGTTGTTCAGACGTTCCAGTAGCGGCGTGATGGCTTCATTGAGTTCCGCCAACGAGAAGAACTTCCGATGGCGCATTGCCGCTAAAATCCAACGCTCGGCTACCAGTACGGCATTTTCGACTTTAGCTTTGTCCCTGGCCTTGTAGGGTCGTGCTGGAAGGATCGCCGTCCCGTAATGCTGAGACATCTCCAGATATGTACGATTGAGATCGGGTTCGTACCGGCAGGCGCGGCTGACTCCGGTACGTGGATTATCAGGAACGATCAGTCGGCTGGTGCCCTCGAAAAACTCGAAGGCCCGAACGTGACAATGAATCCAGTTCGTCAGAGTTTGATCGGCTGCAGCGCGCGCAAACGTGTAGGTGCTGGCTCCAAGCACCGCGACAAACAATGACGCCGGAGTGGACTGGCCGGTTTGCGCATCATAAATAGGAACGGTCGGACCCGCCCAATCCACGAATATCTTGTCGCCCGGATGGTGGTCCTGCCGTAAGACGACATCCTGGTTGCGTTTCCAGCGGTGGTAGAGCTCGCAGAACCGGCTGTAACCGTACCCGTCCGGTTCGCCCTCGCGATACTCCTCCCACAATAATTGCAGCGTCAGATGCCGCTGACCTGCAAGTTGGCGCTGAATTTCGGCGAAATCGACACTGGCACGTCTCTTCGGCTTGGGACCTGGCGGCGTGGGAAACAATAACTCATTCAGTTGCCGGTCGTCGTACTCGTCCGGCAGTGGCCAACTTAGTCCTGCCGCCTCGGCCCTTCTTAGATATCGATGAACGGTGGCTTGAGCAATCGAGCAACTGCGGGCGATCTGATCTTGATGAAGACCCGCCGCAAACCGTAGACGCAGAACCTCCTTAACCTTACGCATAGACAACCCTTTCTGAGGCATTTCCAGATCCTCCACCCCTCAGTGGAGATCAGGTACCTCACGTTGTCCAGCGCCGCTGCTCTCCGTTAAAACGTGGTCGCGTTTCACAATTCCGGCGATGTGAATATTCATTCCGGGCATGTGAATATTCATTTCCGATCCACTGGAAATTTCTATTCATTTCATCCCGGAATCCGTTATTCACATGCCCGGAATCCATATTCACATCAAATCGGAACGGTTATTCACATCGCCCGGAATATGCAGAAACCCGCATCAATCCTGCTTCTGGAGCGAACCGCATCTCGTAATTTGGACAAGAGTGCTCCCAGAGGGAGAGGGACTTGGCTGTGGATCGTCACAATCCGGTAAGAAATCCGGGTTAGCCGTGAATCTGGTATTGAGCAGAGCCTTGGCGTGTCGGCAATTGGTGAACCAAATGGCGAACAGCAAACGCAGGACGAAGAAGTTTGGCTGATTGTTTCTGCTGCAACTGTAGGGGAGCTCTACGAGCGCCGGCAGTTTAGCAATTGCGACATACCGGCGGTGAGATGTACGCGTGTACGCGCCTCTGGAGCAGTTACAGTTTGGTTCAGCTCGCGACGTGGCGTCATTGTGTCAGTGGGTCGTTGGGTTCTTTGACAAGTACATGGAACATCGTACATGGGACATCCCAACATTTGACATTGTTCGCTGCACGCTCGAGCTTCTCCAAAATCTCAAATGTTGGGATGTCCCCTGTACGATCTCAAATGCACTTGTTCAACAACCAAATCACGCATTGACGAACTGACCAAATGGTCGTTTTGCTTTCGCCAATTCATTCACAGTTTCTATGAGCGCCCGTTGTTCCTAGATTCAACGAGGTAGGGGCGGTCATAAAGACCGCCCCCCTTCGGAGTAACCGCTGGTCTCACCAGCGGTTACTCTTCAGTCAACGGCGAGCAGAGCAAAATCAAAACAGGAGCTTCAGCGCGAACTGGATTTGCCGAGAGGTCGTTGTCGAACGAGACAAGACCTGGACCACGGAGCGATCCGCGCGCCACGTTACCGAAGGTCCCGGCGGTCGGCATCACGAAGGCGTTTGGATCGAACCACTGATCCGGTTTCCCCAGGATCACCGGCCCCTTAAAGTTCGGATTCCAGCTGGGTGTGTCGGATTGATTGGCGTCGCCGGTCCCAGAAATATTGGAGCCAGCCAGAGGTGTGAAGGGGAACCCGCCCTGAGCGTTGACGATCCCATTCCATTGCCAGCCGCCGATCAGCCTGTCCACAACCCCACTGGCGCCACTTCCGAAGCGCTGCCCGTTCCCAAACGGCAACTGATAGCTGAAGTTCCCGTTGAACTGGTGCTGGAGGCTGTAGGACGCGACTCCCCGGTTCAGCTTGAGATTATAGGGACTAAAAACATCCGGTGGTTCATTTCCGGCGGATGGAGCCAGGATGGCGGAATTCAAATCCATCACTTTGCCATAAGTGTAATTCGTTTTAAAAGTAAGCCCGCGGGTGGTGCGCTTGACCAGCGAGACATTCAGCGAATGGTAGCTGCTCGTACCCAGATCGAACCATGTAACGCCGTTGCCGACGTAGGGGTTCGGGCGCGTACCCGGGGGCATGTACGTCGTGCCCTGTGGTACCTTGGCATAGGGAGGCCTTGGAACTGTTCCGTTCAGGGTGGTTCCGCCACTGTCGCATCCCTGCGGGTTCTGGCACACCAGGGGCGGGGCCGTATTGGCGTTCATGCTGAGCGGAGTGTGGTAGGACTGGCTGCCTACATACGCCACCTGAAGCATGAGGTCTTTCGTGATCCCCCGTTCCACCGTAAGGTTCCATTGCTGGATAGTGGGTGTGAACAGGTTTGGATCGACTCCGGCGGGGGCATAGATCGAGCAGGGTTGAGGTTGCGTCGGGCCGCAAGTGGGCGGGAGCGCTATGTTCTTCTGGAGCGGAATGAGAGAGAGCAACGATCCCGTCAACTGCTCGCGCGCGTTAAAGGGTGGATTGGCGTAGGTCCGGTTACCGAGGTTATCCTGGAGATCATTGTGGATTCCAAAGCCGGCCCGCACCGCCCAGCTTCCCGTCCCGGTCGGGTCCCAGGCCAGGCCGACGCGCGGTTGCAACAGCGCTTTAGCGTTGTTGTGAGTCAGACACGATTTGCCGATTACCGGATTTGTGGAGATCACAAAGTTTTGATCAAACGCGTAGTTCGAACAACGTCCCGCCACTTCATTCCACCCGTCGGTCATCTCGTCCCGTAAACCCAGACGAGCGGTGAGACGCGGCACGAGCTTGAATTCATCCTGGAAATACCAGGCGGCTTCGGTCGACCGGTAGCCAAGCCCAATGGGATTCCGGTTCAGGTTAAACTGGCTCGGGACATCCTGGAGAAATGCCAGCACGGTCGGATAGCTGACGCCTCCGGCTGAAAACTGAGCCGCCCCCACGTCGTTTTGGTGTATCCGCTGCACCCAAGCGCCTGTGCTGAAGGAGTGCCTGCCTTTGGTGAAGTGAAGATCATCAGACCACGTGTAGTACTCTCTTATACCGCGAACAGGGTTAATGCCCTCTGCCGGCGCGACGGCGGCCGGCGCGACGGTGGTCGCGCCACCCCCGATGACAATGGAGCCGGGATTTCCGCCAGGAAGAAACAGCAGGTTTTCGGGGATCGACACCGCGGGAGCCCTGACCAGAGTTGCAAACGTGCGGGCGTACCCCAGGGTTGCAGAATTCACGACACTGGAAGAAAAAACTCGCGTTTCCGTCAAGCCGAGCGTTTGCGTGCGTAGCGGCTCGATTTGAATAAAATTCGTGTTCGTCCGCGGAGTGTTTCTTTGCCCATCGTCCATGGTGTAGTTTGCAAACAAAGAATCTTTGCTGGAGACGGTGTAGTCAAAGCGGGCCAGCCCAAAATCTTCCCGAGCCGATTGCAGAGCACTGTTGTAGTTGTAGGCAGTTCCGCTGGGCAGGCCGTTGGTGAGTACCTCGGGACCATTCGGCGATGGCCAGAAGGCGTTGGCATACGGCAGCATGCCCTGCTTCAGATTCGGAACGGGAGCGTAGCCGGAAGCCGGGCATGGACTGGGCGCGGGGCTGATCACGTTGCAAGGCAAAAGACCCTGGCGGGAGGGCGCATCCGGCACAATCGCCCGGCTGCTCAGCGCCAAACGTTGCCGAAACCCTTCGTAGTTCCCGAACAGGAACATCTTATCCTTTTTGAGCGGACCTCCCAGCGCTCCTCCAAATTGATTGCGCTTAAACGGGGGAGCACCGATGGTTTGATCGAAGAAGTTCCGGGCGTCCAGGGCGCTGTTGCGCAGATACTCGAACAGCGTTCCATGCACCTGGTTCGTCCCTGAGGAGGTCACAACGCTGATTTGCCCTCCGGCCCGTTTCCCATACTCAGCGCCATAGGTGTGTTCGAGGACGTTGTATTCCCGCACGGCTTCTACTCCCAGCAACTGCCCGCTGGCCCCCGAGGGCGTAATGAACTGGCCGGTGGAGTTGCCTCCGACCCAGTCGATTCCGTTGATCAGAAATCGGTTGGTTTCCTGCCGCTTGCCCGCCACTGAGAAACCGGTCCAACCGTTGCCCTGTCCAATATTCGAGGTGTTATTGGCAATGCCGACGTTGAGTGTCAGAAGCTGATCGAAGCTGCGCCCGTTCAGCGGCAAGTCCTTGACCTGCTGCTCGGTGATCAATCCTGAGGTCGAGCTCAGCGTCGTGTTCACCAGCGGAGCCTCCTCGGTCACCGTTACTAGCTCCGCAGCAGCTCCTACGTCCAGCGTCAGATCCACAACCGCTTCCTGAGCCACTGCCAGGTTGATGCCCCGCCGCACCTGCTGCTTGAAGCCCAACTTTTCTGCGGTCACTTCATATGGGCCTACCGGAAGGGACGGCATACGGTAGCCGCCGTCCTCCGCGCTCTGAACCGTGCGCGTCAGCCCGCTATCCGAATGCCTGGCTGTAACACTCACCCCCGGCACCACTCCTCCCGTGGCGTCCCGCACGACACCCGAGATGGTGGCCGTGGAGCCTTGAGCAAAAATCAGGCAAGTTCCCAATACGATCAATCCAACAGTCCCTGCTCCCAATCTGACCAGCGCGTGCAGCGCTGTTCGTCTCCTGTCTAACATAATCCCCCCTTTTGAATTGAATGCGACTGACTTCGTCGAAACCACGGTCCCGGTCGGATTCCGCCTGCTTCAAAGAATCACGATGGCAAGTTTCTACGCCTTGTCATCGCCCACAGCGGACAGATCCCGCGTTGTCTGCCGGCTCTTCCTGAGCCCTTACTGCTTGCAGAAAAATTGCATGTGTTGAATACGGCCCCTCCATTAAGAGCGCGTAAGAGCGCGCAGTAATACTGGTCATTGCCCACCGCTTGGCGATGACATAAGAAATTCAGGAGAAGAATTTCCGCTTCAAAATTGCGCCGTCTGGATACCAATGACACGGACTAGGTACGCTGGTTTCTCGAGTTTGTCAAGACGTCTGTCGCGCAGATCGTCGTGGAAATCCAAGGAGTATTTGTCAAGAGAAACTTCAGGCGAAGGCAAGCGAGAGGGGGCTTTGCATAAGAGCCTACGCGGGTAAATACGCCCGACAGGACTTGAACCTGTAACAACCAGCTCCGGAGGCTGGTGCTCTATCCAATTGAGCTACGGGCGCAAATAAGGAACTTCGTTCCGGATAAGAAAGAGAAAAACACAATTTATCACAGACGGCCTTTTCCAGGACAGTGGCCAGTCCAAGCAACCAGTTCACCAGATCAGCCACTTGAGCATTGCAAGAGTACTGTGCTAGTAGGAGGATTTCCTTTGGACTTGCCTCTGGAGGCACTATCAGGCTCACGAGGACCACAAAAAGAACAACGATAAGGAAGACTGTGAGTTTTCGCATGGTGACCGAGGGTATCTAAGGCAAACTGGAGAGTCACCTGCCCAAAAGTGCCCACAAGCTCAGCAACTCCGGGATTTTCTGTGATCCAGTCCTCGTTTAACAACCGGGCATTTTTTCGCAGATGAAATAAACTGCGAGGAATTTTTGTTCATGCAGCCAGCAAGCTCAGAGCCAGGAGAGGCGACCCAGAGGCGGTTTTCCGAAACGGCCGCACGACGCCGACGTTATCATGCCGGCCTCAGGCCGCCTTGCCTTTGGACGGCTGTGGCGGCTCAATTTTTGTGACAAGCTTCCAAGTGGTCGGTAGTTTATGCTTCTCACACTTGGGGAAGAGGGCGCCCTTGACGAGCACGATCTCGGAGGAGCAACAGGTGTTCTTGTAAATCCCAAATTGATGGTTTACGTCTCCGGATCTCGCCACGTCCCCTCGTCCTTCTTCCTCGAATCGGCAGGCTCTCAGCACAAAATAACATGCAATGCGTATACCAAAAGAGCAATTCGTTGAAATCGCTGGATCTGAAAAACCCCGCTCGCTGGGTTGATAAAGATCCAGCGGGCATATTTCCCAATCCCCTGCGAATTCTTACTTGGTACAGGCATTCCGCCGGCCGAGGGACCAGCCCAGGGTGGAGGCTACGAGACAAGGCTGCGCAGCATCCAGGCGGTCTTTTCGTGAACCTGCATTCTTTCGGTCAGGAGGTCTGCTGTGGCCTGATCATGGAGACGTTCGGCTAACGGATAGGCCGAGCGTACGGTACGAATCGTCGCTTCATTTCCATCGACGAGTTGACGGATCATCTGTTCCGCGTTCGGAACGCCGCGTTCTTCCTTCAATGAAGTTCGGTCGGCGAAGTCCGCGTAGGTCCCCGGGGCGGGGAAACCCAGAGCCCGAATCCTCTCTGCGATAGAGTCTACGGCTTCGGCGAGCTCCCGGTATTGCTGCTCGAACATGACGTGCAAGGATTGGAACATCGGTCCCGTGACGTTCCAGTGAAAATTATGAGTCTTGAGATAGAGCGTGTACGTGTCCGCCAGAAGTTTCGACAGGCCGTTCGCAATCTGCTTTCGATCTTCTTCATTGATACCTATGTTGACATCCATCGTTAGTGCTCCTTTCGAGACTATTCTCCATTAGATCCGAGCGATAAATCTAACTGATTATTGTTATAATAGTGATAAGACATGCTTATGAATATATCTTCCTTGACCCTTCGTGACCTGGAGTATCTGGTCGCCGTGGCGGATCACCGGCATTTCAGAAAGGCGGCGGAATCGTGTCACGTCAGCCAGCCGGCGCTGAGCGCTCAGATCCGAAAGACTGAAGACTTCCTGGGAGTCCAATTGTTTGAGCGATCGAACAGGAATGTCGTCATTACTCCAGTGGGAGAGCGCGTCGCACGCCAGGCACGAGTCGTCTTGGAAGAGGCGCAAAAGATTGCAGCTCTCGTTCACCGAGAGAGTGAACCTTTGTCGGGTTCCTTACGGTTGGGCGCCATAACCACACTCGGGCCGTACCTGATGCCTCACTTGTTAGGAGCGCTCCGAAAACGCTTTCCTAAACTCGAACTGCTCCTCAAAGAGGGTCTGACCGATCCGCTTGTGGGAGATCTTCGAACGGGTGCGCTTGATGCCGTGCTCGCAGCGCCGGTGTTCAAAAGCGATGGTCTGAGGCTGATACCGTTATTTTATGAACCGTTCCTGCTGGCGGCACCTAGAGGGCACCCGCTTGCATCGAAGGAACCGTTGCGAACGAAGGATCTGAATTCGAGGGACATGGTTCTGCTGGAAGATGGTCATTGTTTGAGAGACCAAAGCATTCAGGTATGTCCATCAAACCGTCGCGGAGACTTTCGACAGTTCCATGCCACAAGTCTCGAGACCTTGCGCCACCTTGTGGCTACGGGTTTTGGTTATAGTCTCATTCCCTGGCTTGCTGTCCAGATGGACGATCGTCTGAAGAATCTGATCAGGTATCGCCAGTTCGAAGGGAAGGCTCCAGGCCGAACCATTGTTCTGGCATGCCGCGAACGCTTCGGCCGCATGAGCGACATCGATGCGCTGGCCGGTTTCATCCATGACCGCGTTCCCGATGGTGTGACGGCTGTTTAAGCGGTCTGATACGATACAGCAATGGTCGGCCAGACGGTTTCACACTATCGCATCTTGGAACGGTTGGGATCGGGCGGTATGGGCGTGGTTTACAAAGCCGAAGACACTCGTCTGGGCCGCCCCGTCGCGATGAAGTTCCTGCCGGAAGAGTGGTCGAAGGACCCGCAGGCGCTCGAAAGATTTCGTATGCAAATCTGAACGCGCCCGGAGGGAGTCGAACCCCCGACCTACGGATTCGAAGTCCGGCGCTCTATCCAGCTGAGCTACGGGCGCGTTGAGTTGATTGTAGCAGAACCTGGGGGCCCCTATTCCGGTGTGGTACCTTATAGGATTCCTACGGGAATGGAGCAGGGTTCATGCGCAACATGGTCATTATTGGGTCGGGTCCGGCAGGCTTGACTGCAGCCGTCTATGCGGCTCGCGCCAACCTTTTCCCCCTGCTTATTGAGGGAAAGGAACCCGGTGGCCAGCTCACATTGACGACGTTGGTGGAAAACTATCCGGGATTTGCTGAAGGCATCATGGGGCCGCAGCTCATGGATGAAATGCGGAAGCAGGCCATGCGGTTTGGAGCGGAAATCGTCAAGGGGTTTGTCCATGCGGTCAAGCTGAAAGAGCATCCCTTCCGCGTGTACTACGGCGACGATGAGGTCGTGACGAAGTCCGTTGTCATCTCCACAGGGTCTTCCGCGAAGCTGATCGGCATCGAATCGGAGATGCAACTCATGGGACACGGTGTTTCCACCTGCGCCACGTGCGATGGGTTTTTCTTCCGAGGCAAGGAAATCGCAGTCGTTGGCGGTGGCGACTCGGCAATGGAAGAGGCGATTTTCCTTACAAAGTTTGCCACGAAGGTTTCGGTCATCCATCGACGCGACACGCTCCGTGCTTCGAAAATCATGCAGGACCGCGCGTTTGCGAATCCGAAGATCCTATTCGTTTGGAACACTGTCGTTGATGACGTGTTGGGCGCCAGGCACGCCGGTGTGAGCGGGCTCAGACTGAGGAACATCAAGACTCAAGAACTTTCAGAACTGAATGTCGACGGGCTCTTTGTTGCGATTGGCCACAACCCGAACACTGAAATCTTCAGGGGCCAAATTCAGTTTGATGATCGTGGCTATATCAAAACTCAGCCGAACTCGACTCGCACCAACATCCCCGGTGTCTTTGCTTGCGGCGACGTTCAGGATCCCGTCTTTCGACAAGCCATCACTGCAGCCGGAACGGGCTGCATGGCTGCGATGGAAGCCGAAAAGTGGCTCGAGCACTGACCATGGAGGACCGGATCTTTACACTCGCCGAAGCGCAGGCCTTGATTCCCCAGCTTCGATCCATTCTCGAGGAAATCAACCAGGAGTGGAAGCGGATCAAGGAGCTTCATCCGGAAATTCAAAAGGCTCGTGACAAGGCGCCGTATGACGGTTTCAGCAAATTCGGTGTCATCTACGTCGAGTCCGTTTCCCACCTCATGCTTTTGATCCATCAAATTAAGGATATGGGTGTCGTGCTCAAGGATGTCGACAAAGGTCTTTGCGATTTTCCGTACATCCGGCAGGGCCGCCTCGTTTACCTGTGCTGGCGGCTCGGTGAGGAGGCCATCGAGTACTGGCATGATATCGAGGCCGGCTTCGCCGGCCGGGAACGGCTGGATGAAACGGATCGATAAGAAGCGAGGCACACCAAATGTAGTCGCGGGCTTTAGCCCGCGTTCAGGACGGGATTGGGATAACTTTTGGACAAGATCTTAATTTCAGGAATCGACTGCGTCACGGCGATTGGTGTCACTCCCGAAGAGCGCACCATGAAGCAGCGGCTCTCCATCGATATTGAAATCTGGACCGACATCTCTCGCGCCGCCCAACAGGACTCGCTTAAGGACGCCCTCGATTATTCTAAGGTGGCAGGCCTAGCCATGGAGGTCTGCCGGAGCCGCGACTTTCACCTGATCGAGACGGTGGCGGAGGTCCTAGCCGCCCGGATTCTGTCGGACTTTCCGACTCCACAGGTTCGAGTCGTGGTCCGCAAAATCTCGCCAGTCCTGGAACCGCGCGTCAGCTACGTTTTGGTCGAGATCATTCGTGCCCGCTAATTCACTCTAAAATTTAGTAGTTGTGCGAAATTTCTGTTGAAGAGCCAAAATTGCTGCGCTATTCTTACCCCTCGTTTGAACGCGTCTTTTCGGAATCAGATCTTTTCTAATCATCACACTTGTAAGCGCGCCCCATCAAAGGAGGTATCTTGTCTAGTCTGGAACAAACAGCGGTTGAGACCCCTCAGGCCGGCTACACCGAACGAAACCAGGTCAAAGCGAAACGAAGCAAGCGCCTGATGAAGTACGTGGATGCGGCAGTTTCCTATACCGCCGGTGTAGCCTTCGATACCGTCCAGTACATCAATCGATTCAATCCCACCCCCTCCTTCACGCCGAAATGGACCGAAAAGCCCTTGCTGAAGTCTTGGCAAAAGACCAAGCCGGTTCTGGGCTGGCCGCGACAAACCGACTCGCTTTGCCCCCAGTGTGTCAAGGAAGCCCGCCAGAAAATCATGGGCGGAGACACGGACTGGACGACGCTGCTGCATGAAAAGGTCGGGGAAGTGAAGGCGAACATCATCGAGCGGAACGGCCAGGTTTGGATGGTCAAGGATTGCCCCCAGCACGGCAAAACCGAAGACCTGATGGCCATCGACGTGGGATTTCTGGAGTGGATCGAGAAGAACTTTCCTGGACGTGACATTCCATCACATAACGATGCGGATTTGCACAACCACGGCAGCAGCACGATCAAGCATGGCCGCGGCGCCGTCCTGACAGTCGACCTCACGAACCGCTGCAACATGATGTGCGACCCGTGCTTCATGGATGCCAACCAGGTCGGCTACGTTCACGAACTGACCTGGGAAGAAATTATGGAGATCATGGACAATGCGGTCCGGATCAAGCCCCGCCGGCAGATGTCCATTCAGTTCTCAGGCGGCGAGCCCACACTGTCACCGTACTTTGTCGACGCCATCGCATACGCCCGCAAGCTGGGTTATTCCAGCGTGCAATGTGCAACGAACGGTATCGAGTTCGCCAGGAGCAAGGAATTTGCGCGAAAGGCCGCTGAAGCCGGGCTGAGGTACGCCTATCTCCAGTTCGACGGCATTGGAAACGACGCGAACAGCCACCGGCAGATCGGCAATTTGTTTGATGTGAAGCTGCGCGCGATCAACAATCTTCACGAAGCCGGTGTCGAGATCATTCTGGTGGTGACGCTTGTGAATGGCGTCAATAATGACCAGGTCGGATCGATCATCCGGTTTGCGATGGACAATCCCAAGCGGATTGCCTTTATTGCTTTCCAGCCTGTTTCGTTTACCGGCCGCGACGAAGATATAACGGCCGAACGCAGGCTGCGCCAGCGTTATACGCTTTCGCATCTCGCCAATGACGTCAAAACGCAGGTCGGCATCACCGAGCCGACGCGCGACTGGTTCCCGCTTTCACTGATGGGCGCTTTCGCGGACTTTGCGGATCTTGTTCATGGTCCCGGCGCCGACTGGGGCCAGGTCAGTTGCGGATGCCACCCGAACTGCGGCGTCGGCACGGCCATGATGATCAACAAAGAGACCAAAGAATTTGCTCCGGTCCCCCAATTCCTGAATATTCCAGGCCTGGTCAGCGATATGCAGAAGATCACGGATGCCGGCCGCGGAAAATGGTTTTCCAACGCCATGATGGGCCTGGCCCTGCTGAAGAACTACAACCCATTCGGAGCGCCGCCCAGTCTGACTTTGAGGGACATCATGAAGAAGTTCGACAAGTCGTTCGGTCTGTCGGGTAAGAGCTACGGCAAGGTCTCCGGTGACCGGACGATGGATGACATCAAGAAACGGCGCGATGACCCCTGGAACTTCTTGTTCGTTGCCGGAATGTGGTTCCAGGATCTGTTCAACTATGACTTCCGCCGGACCGAGATGTGCATCATTCCTTATGCGACGCAGCTCGGCGAAATTTCCTTCTGCGCCTACAATACGGGAATCGGCTGGCGCAAGATCATCGAAAACATGTACAAGACTGCGAGTGTCGCGGAATGGAACAAGAAGCACGGTAAACATGGAGTCTACGCCGCCGGTAAGTCGGTCCCGCTGGAAAGCTTCGATCACAACCTTGTTCTGAACCCCGTGGACGTTGCCCGGGTCCGAGTCCACAGCGACGGCCCCGAAACCGCAGCCGAAGAAGAGCGATTGAAGCGCCAGAAAGCCCGCGAGGCTCAGAAGATGAAACAAATGGTGGACGAGCTGACCTTCGGGAAGAACCTGGGTTCAAACGAAAAGACCGATCTTGTGAAGATCGAGCTCGCGCATCGTAGATAGACGGCAAGCCACAAAGACAGAGAAAGGCCGCGTTGACAAGTTTCCAAGGCGGCCTTTTTTTGTGGCCTTTTCCCCTCCTTGCAAAGGAGGGGTGGCCGCGCCATCAAAAAGAATGATGCCGAAGGCCACCAAAGTTGGCGCGGACGGGGTGGTCAGTCCTCGAAAATGTGTTTGGAATGCGGTTCGTGACTTGGTGTATTAAATTCCCAGCGCTTTGCGTCCGGCCTCGGAAATCCGCTGTGGCGACCACGCGGGTTCCCACACGATTTCCACTTTCGGATTTGGAAACCCTGCGTCGGCCAACTTGACCTTAACGTCCTCAGCGATCACCACTCCGGAGGGGCATGCCGCTGAAGTCATGGACATTTTTACGTTTATGGCGTCAGGCCCGGCCTGGACTTCATAAATGAGTCCGAGATCGACGATATTCAGCGGGATTTCGGGGTCGTAGCATTCCTTCAATACTTCGTAGACCAGCTCTTCCTGTGACAGGGAGGCAAGGCGCGGGTCTCGGGCCTTGGCGGCCAGAGCTTCGGCTACCGTAGTTTCCATGGCTTTCGTGGACTCTGCATAGACCTTCGCATCCTGCGCTTGTTCCGCGGCAGTATACGAACGAGTGACATGGGCTTGCCGCTTCACAGCTACAGCAATGCCGAGGATCAGGAGAACCGGCACGAGCACCAGCAGGTAGGTCAGCACAATCATTGATTTTCACCGCTCCGGGCTGCTACTTCAAGACTATAATTTGTGTATAATGTTCGCTTGCACCAACGGCAGAATTCCGATCGCTAACGCTGCACAAGGGGTCAAACACAATATGGCTTTCGCGTCCGTTAAAGCTCCAGAGCCATCCACCGTTGAGGTTGCAACAGGGACCAGCAGAGTGGTGAGCACCTTGGCTAAGGTCCAAACTGAAGAACGCGAGGAACTCTACAATGTGACACACCTGGTCCGAGATTTTGTCAAATCGTCCGGTATCAGGGCAGGGTCACTCAATATTTCGTCATTGCACACAACCAGCGCCATCTTTATAAATGAGTGGCAAGAGGCTCTGATCCACGATGTCAAGGCCTATCTGGCTAGCGCTGTCAGGAAGGACGAATACTATCGCCACAATGATCCGGCCTGGTCGGATTGCGACCGCCACAATGCGGATTCCCACCTCCGGACACTGTTGCTCGGTATGTCTTTAACCCTTCAGATTGCGGACGGAGACGTGGTCCTTGGCGAATGGCAGAGTATTATAATGGTTGAGTTCGACGGCCCGCGCGAGCGGTCGATTCGCCTCCAGGCGATGGGAATCGCAAGCGGGTAAGGTCTTAAAGTTCATAATAAGGATAAGGAGGCAAGTAACGATGCCGATAATGCTGACTAAGAAAGCGGAAGAGAAAGTTAAGGAAATCCTTTCCGAACAGCCTGAGCCGTATGCCGGCTTGCGGATTCAGGTGGTTGGCGGAGGTTGCTCCGGCTTCTCATACCGCATGGGCTTCGATAAGAATTACAACGATCAAAATGACGCCATCTTCGAATTCGACGGTCTGAAGGTGTTTGTCGACAAGGCCAGTCTTCTTTATATGGAGGGTGCGGAGGTCGACTACATCGAGGGGTTGCACGGAGCGGGTTTCAAGTTCAGCAATCCTAACGCTACCGGTTCTTGTGGTTGCGGCAGCTCATTCAGCGTCTAGCCAACTGGGCCCGGCGCTGCGTCAACGGGGGAGCTTTTAACGCTGAGAGGATCCAACTGGGATCGACCCCTAACACCTGATTCGGATAATGCCGACGAAGGGAGAGTCAAGATGAGTACTTCCAAACTCGAGTTCAAGGATTCCACCTACCTCGACACCGCACTTCCTGCCAGCGATCGGATTTACGTTCAGGGCAGGATCCATCCGTCGATCCGCGTGCCGCTACGCGAGATTTCGCTCAAGGACGACTCCCGCGTGCGCGTGTACGACACGCGGGGACCCTGGGGCGATCCGCGCCAGGTCTGCGATGTGCGCCGGGGCCTGCCTGCCGTCCGAATGCCATGGATCGCCGAGCGCGGCGACTCGGTCGAATACGAAGGCCGGGAAATCCGGCCCGAGGACAACGGCTTTTTAAGCTTAAAGCACGCCTCTCAAAGTCAGGGGCGTTTCCGTTTGGAATCATTCCCGGGCCTGCGCCGCAAGCCGCGGAAGGCTGCCAGGGGCAGGGCCGTGACGCAGCTATACTACGCGCGGCAGGGCATCATCACACCCGAAATGGAGTTCATCGCAATCCGCGAGAACCTCGGCAGGGACAAGGCTTATGAGGCATCGCGAAACGACCGCTCGAGCCTGCGTTTCCAGCACCGGGGGGAGTCGTTCGGCGCCAGTATTCCCGAATACATCACGCCGGAGTTCATTCGCGATGAGATCGCGCGCGGCCGAGCCATTATTCCGGCAAACATCAATCATCCCGAATCGGAGCCGATGATTATCGGCCGCAATTTCCTGGTGAAGATCAACTCGAATATCGGAAACAGCGCGATATCGAGCTCCATTGAGGACGAAGTCGAGAAGATGCGGTGGAGTATCACCTGGGGCGCCGATACGGTCATGGATCTGTCCACGGGCCGCAACATCCATGAGACTCGCGAGTGGATTCTGCGGAACTCACCCGTGCCGATCGGAACCGTTCCCATCTACCAGGCGCTCGAAAAGGCCGGCGGAAGACCCGAAGAGCTGACCTGGGAAATGTATCGCGATACCCTCGTCGAGCAGGCCGAACAGGGCGTGGACTACTTCACCATTCATGCCGGCGTCTTGCTCCGGTACATCCCATGGACGGTCAAACGCAGAACGGGAATCGTCAGCCGCGGCGGTTCGATTTTGGCGAAATGGTGCCTATCGCATCATCAGGAGAACTTTTTATACACACACTTCGAAGAGATCTGCGAAATCATGCGCGCCTACGACATCTCCTTCAGCCTCGGTGATGGACTGCGGCCTGGTTCTATTGCCGACGCGAATGATGAGGCTCAGCTTGGTGAATTGGCGACGCTTGGTGAATTAACGAAGATCGCGTGGAAACACGACTGTCAAGTCATGATCGAAGGTCCCGGCCATGTTCCGATGCACCTCATTAAGGAAAACATGGACCTTCAATTGAAGCTGACACACGAAGCTCCGTTCTACACCCTGGGTCCACTCACCACCGATGTCGCGCCCGGTTACGATCACATCACGAGCGCCATCGGCGCGGCGATGATCGGCTGGTATGGAACGGCGATGCTCTGTTACGTCACACCGAAAGAGCATTTGGGTCTTCCCAATCACAAGGACGTGAAGGACGGTGTCATCGCATACAAGATCGCTGCCCACGCCGCCGATCTTGCCAAAGGTCATCCCGGAGCGCAAGAGCGCGACAATGCTCTCAGCAAAGCCCGGTTTGAATTCCGCTGGGAGGATCAGTTCAATCTCAGTCTCGATCCCACGACCGCCAAAGACTTCCACGACGAAACCCTTCCTCAGGACGGCGCCAAGCTCGCACACTTCTGCAGCATGTGCGGCCCGCAATTCTGTTCGATGAAAATCACCGAAGAAGTCAAAGAGGCGATGGAACAGAAGAGCGTGGAGTTTTTGAAGGCCGGGGGAGAGATTTACATTAACCAGTAAAATTTCGAATTGCGAATTAATTCAGGCAGTGCGGCCTTCAATTCGCAATTCGAAATTCCGTGTTTGCTCACCGCAACGACAATCCCAGAGGCTGGCTCCCGACTGCATTGCAGAACCGCAAAGCGCCGGTTTGTGCTCCGCCGGGCATCGCCGACGCAAGAACCCATCACGGAACCGCTGCACGAAACATTTGAGGAACTCGAAAAATTCTGATGGAATTAAGAATATGAGACAAATGATCGGCGCAGCTATTTTGTTTCTGGTGATTTTTCTCCACCCCGCAACAACGCGGGCGCAGGCCGGACGCTTACCGCAACCCCAACGTGGGCAACGGGCGACTCTGCCGGCAAAACCGCAACCACCGCTGACGCTCCGGCAGGTGATCGAATCCCTGTCATCGCCCCGTGGCGGAAGCCGTGCTGAAGACCTGGTTTCAAAGCGGGGCGTTCAGTTTCAAGCAAGCCCTGCGGTTCTGGACATTCTCAAAGAGTTTGGTGCTAGTCCCAAACTGTTATCGATGATTCCCGTGCCGCCCGTGCCGCCCCCACCGCCCAAACCACCCGCACCGCCAGTTGCAGGCGCACTCAGGGTGATTTGTGAGCCGAGAGACTGTGCGGTGATCGTCGACGACAAGTACATGGGACCGACTTCCGAGAATCAGAAAACACTGACCGGACTTCATGCAGGAGATGCAACGGTCGAGGTTTTCGCTGACGGATATGAAGGCGTGACGCGCCGGATCCAGCTTCCAGAAGGCAAGCCGCTCGAAGAGAAGTTTTCGCTTAAGCCAAGCAGGCGGCTTCGGCAGCAGAGCGCAAACGAATCCCTGCTCAAGGCGGTGGCGAGTCTCGGAGGTATCGACGGCGTAGCTGAACTTGGCAATATCGAGGGTACGGGCAGGATGGACTGGATCGACAGCGCTGGGCAAACCCAGCAATGGGCGATGACTTTTAATAAGCGCATCGGTAAAGATCTCGTCATGACTTTCAAGACCAGGGATGGTCAATGTTCAGCTTCGATATTGGCGCAGTCTGCGAAACAAGAATGCAAGCGCGGGTTGAAGGGTGGCGGCGAGAAGATCGCGGATCAGGCGGTTTCGCTTTTTCTGAGTTATCAGCTGCAAGACGTCATCCACGCACTTCTGAAGAGAACGGTGCTGGCTTCAGAAAGGGACCAAAATCGTTTGGAGAGCTCTGATGGTAAAGACTCGTACGTTTTGACCATCGGTAGCGACAGTCTGCCCGTCGATCTCGTCTACGGAATTAACGACGGCAACGCACCAATCCAGGTTCGGTATTCAAATTACTTGAACCTGAATAGCGGTCGATATCCGGGCCGGATTGCAATCGGCCGATCAAATAATGCTGCTGTCTGGATTTTTACTGTGAATAGCGTTCGGAGCAGGCTCGCCCGAGGCCAGTAATACTCCGCCAACTATTGCACTGCCTTGACGGTATATCCTTTCTGACGCATCAGGCTGACCACTCCGTTCGTGCCTCCCAGGTGACCAGCTCCGAACGCAAAGAAAGTAGCCTTATCGTGGGCGGCTTTCTCGATAACTGGAATCCAGTTCCTGTTGCGCTTGTCCAGCAGTTCTTCCTCGAAGCCTTTCGTCTCCCCGTCGAATTTGCTGTCGCGCATCAGCTTCATTAGCAGAGCCACATCCTGCGCCTTGTAAGCAGCCAGCAGATTCGTAATTTCTTTCCGCGCTTCGTCGGGTTTGCGGGCGATATCAACCAGCCCTTTGAGTTGCTCGTCGAGTGGGACTCGATCGAGGAGGGCCATCTGCTGTTCAATTGTCTCCAAACCGAACACTTCTTTTTTGTCCTGCCCCGCGAGCTGTGCAAACGTCTGGTCATAGGAGGCTGGCTGGCAGTTCAGGATGCTCACAAACATCACCGACAACAGGGCGATTGGCTTGAGAGTGCCCATCTGCGCCAGTCCGTCCCCCAGGTTCTGCCGCATATAGGTGTCGAGTGCAGTGTAGTCGTCGGGCTTCAGAAAATCCCTGAGGTTTTTGCCGTCGCTGAGCATCATTGCCTTCATCATGGTTGTCTGCAGAGCCGGGTCATCGAAATCAATTTCTAGGTACAACTGCTTCGCGACGGTTAAGGCTTTCCGGGTGGCGCCGGTCAGTTGCAGATCCGTTGGACAGACCAGGTGAAAAGTGCCATACAGGTACGAAGGCTGCGCAAGGTCTTTGCCTGAGACTTCGTATAAGAGAGCTTTTTCCTGAGCGTAAGCGGCGGAGAAAAGGCCCGCCGTGAGCAGAATAAGAATTGCCTTTTTCATGATCGTACCCTCATTACCGGCGCTATCCAATCAACGGCATCGGCTCTAATACTGGAGCGAGGACAAGTCGGAAGCAACCGCGTGACTTTGCAATAAATAGCCGGTAGCACAATGCCGGACAGGTCTTTTCGAAGGTAGGCTCCGGAGAATGGCGTGCCGAAGGTCATAGCCAGTAAAATGCAGGGCACTCTCGAAATCTATCGAGGCGGTATGCGGTTCCTATTCCCTTACTTTTTTCTCGGCCGACGCTTGCTTCAGCAGTTCCTGGTACTCTTCCTCATCAAAATAACGCTCATCCAAACCGGAGGGTGAGATGTACTTGACGCCATCTGGATTCAGTACCTTCTCATCCTGGTTGTTGGTGCAGTAGTACTCACCCATTGGGACTTGACCGATCGTGTAGTGATTAGGAGCCGAAGTCCATGGTTTCGTCAAAACCTTCGGGTCATCAACTGTGACTTGGTACATTAGCGTATTTGTATCAGGCCGCCAGAACCGCTCGGTCACATGCATCACATCGCTAGGAAACCATATTATGTTGCCGCCGGGACCGGTGAGCCACGTGTGGGTATCGACCGCAATCACGTCCACTACTAATGTGTCACCCTCCCAGTGCCCCACCGCGTCACCATTGAACTTGGGATCCGGGTCTTTTGGATGCGGGCGCCCATCGATCCAAATAGTGCGGTAGGTCGCATCCAATTCCGCTAACATGATCAGCTGTTTATCGGTCTGGACAATCTGTATCGGATACGGGTTCTTTATGACAAAACCTGGAACACCAAGGGGCTCACAAGTCAAACAGGGCTCTGCTTGTTGCTGAGGTCCGATTCTCTTCTGCTTTAGCAGAACCCAGGGTTGGAAGGAAGGAGGCTCCTGGGGCGTCACGTTAGGATCGAATCGCCTCATCGCCGGTGAGTTCTGGGCTGTCAAATCGACGGTTCCCGTAAGGCCGACAAACCAAATTCCGGACAAGTCCGGGTGCCTGTCCCTTGTGCGCGGCGTAGGCCCTGGCTTTGGCAATTTAGGCGGCGCGTTCACGGGCTTTCCAAATCCGGGCTTAGATACTTCGCCAATCTGAGCATACGCAGACGCAGCAGCGATGCAGAAACTGATAAGCACAGCTGCGGCACCAATTACAAAACTGCCAATCTCACGCTTCATTTGGAATCCCCCAAATCGCACAGTCATCCGCTCAATTATTGTCCCGTGTTGTCGCCGGTATATCTCCTGCCGCCCACAATTAGCTCCAGGCCATCCGCTGTTTTAATGGTTTCGGCAGCTCCCCGAGTGACGATATTTCTACCCGGGCATGCTCTGACAGTTACCTGCTTACCGATGTTGGCAAAAAGGTCCGACCTGTGAGTTCCGTTCCTTTCCACGAGCGTCGTGGCAGAACCCTCGAAGTTCCACGGCGTCACCTTGCCATCGTTGTCTTTCGCATCAACGTAAAAATGGATGTGCGGATTCGCCCACTCAACTTTGGTCAGAGTGCCAGTGACATAGACTATCTTTTCTCCATCGTACTCCGCCTGAAATCCGTGGTGCGCAAAAACGGGAAGCGACAGGGCAACAAAACCTAACACCATAATCCAATGTATGCGTCCCATATAAGAGGAATCTCCTTTTTGATGAACCTTAGAACAGATATTTTAGCGCAAATTGAATCAGGCGCGGATTCACTGCGGTGGCTCCGATTTGGCCGAAGCTTCCCAGCGCCACGTTTGCTGAAGGATTGAGGAATTGTGGATGGTTGAAAGTATTGAAAAACTCAGTGCGGAACTCCAGGGTTTGCGATTCCTTTACCTTAAATGTCTTGGCCAGCGACATGTCCCAATTCGTTTGGCCTGGACCGAGCAGTACGCCAAGGCCATCGCTGCCATATCCGGTTCCATTGCCAATTGCTTGCGGAGCGCAAAACACTCCAGTCTTATTCATATAGCCCGGTCCACTGGTCAGGCCACTGCTCACTCGAGAGGTCAGACTTCCTGAAGTGGCTATATTGGAGTTCCCCTTGCCCGGGCAAAATGTAGCCAGAGCAATGGGGCCGCCCCCGTTCGTAAAGATCGTTCCATCTCGACTGTCTGTTATGACGAGAGGTGTACCGCTTTGAATAACACCCACTCCGGACCAGGTCCAGCCATTGGCCACGAGGCCGAGAACTCCGTGGTGATTGCCGAAAGGTAGAGCCCACCCGTAGTTGACCACCAGACGGTGTGGGCGATATTGGCTATTCAAACCGTACACGCTGATCGCGGGGGCGATACCCGGCTGAGCAGCAGCGGGGTTGCCCACCCAATAGTTAACGAAGGCTCTGGACCATGTGTACGCCGCCTGGAATTGGAGACCGTGCGAAAGCTGCTTCCGCACCGTCGCTTGCAGGCTGTTGTATTTGTACTGTCCTGTGCTTGAGAAGGGAGAAAACCCAGATGAGAACCCAAGATAGGGCACGCGCGTGAGGATGTTCGCGGTCGTGCTTGTCGTGACGCAATGGCTTGGGTCGCCATCGTATCCGCAATGGAGTGGATTGGTCGGACTAGCGAGTTCGGCCAGGTTGATCGGTGGGTTATTTCCACCTGACGTCACACCTGCGACAGGAAGAAACGAATTGAGGTGTATGCCGCGGGATCCGACATAACCCAATTCGAGCACCCATCTGGGCAAAAACTCGGTTTGCGTGTTCAAATTCCATTGATACACACTCGCAACCGTGAAACTTTCTGCCAGCCCCCGTCCCGACAAGTTGGAACCTGCGCCGGTAGTAAAGTCCACCCATCGTGCCGGCCATCCGGGTGTGCCCGCGGGGCCAGGGATCGTTGTCGGTAACACAAAGGGATTCGCCAAAGTTGCAGAAGGCGATAAAGCAGGTGTAACCCCATAAGGAGCGGTCGTTATGCCATCCAGAGCAAGAGTATGTCCGTTCGGACGGTCATAAAAAATCCCGCCCCCGCCGCGCAGCACGAAGCGATTGGTTGCTAAAGGCTGCCACGCAAAGCCCGCACGCGGACCAAAATTGTCCCGCGGGGGCGGAGTTCGCATGAGAAAGTCGTCCTTGCTCCGGGCGACGCCGGCGGGAATCGGCCCCTGAAAATTTGAAGGAACCACATACCCCGCGAGAGTACCTGTGGCCGGTGAATTTCCTGGGATGGGCTGCGTGTTGATCAGGCTCGGCCAGATGCCGCTCCATCCTCCATCCGCGGCCTTCGCATAACTCGAAAATTCCCATCGCAGGCCAAGGTTCAGCGTCAAGCGTGAGGTCATCTTCCAATCGTCCTGGATGAAGGCGCTGATTTCGTTGGCGTTCAAGGTTTGATCGAGTTGGCCGTCGAAGGCCCTTATGGTAAGGTTCGTACCTATACCAGCAAGGTTACTGAAAGATGTGCCATTCGTGTTACCGGGGTTGGCGGCACTGCAGCTGCCGCTGCCGGTAAATGCCGCGCAGGATCCTCGCCCGATCAGGAAGTCTACGAACGTTGGAAAGTTTGGCTGCCCAAGCATGATACTTGGCAGATAAGTGCTCATCAAATTGCGACCGAATTCCACGCCCGTCCGGAAACTGTGTTTGCCATGCGTCCAGGAGAGCTGGTCAGCGCCCTGAAATTGATTTTCCCGGATATACACTCCGAAGATGGTGTTGCCACCAATTACAAACTGATTGGTAATACTCAGAGCAGTAAGTTGGTCAATCTTAGGAGTAAATCCCTTGATGCCAACCTGCGAATTTGTGAACGGAACTTGATTCCGAGCGTCCGACGTAAACCGCTGATAGGAGATACGCGCTTCGTTCACAATATTACTCGACGGAAGGGACGTGAGCCTTAAGACCGCCGCATGGCTCGGATACGAAAAGCTGACAGGTCCTCCGGGCACGCAGCTGGCAACGGGTCCGTTGGTTATCGCGCAATGAAAAGGCGCGCTGGTCGGATTGGCGCTGTACACGTATCGGCCGGAGAGCGTCTGGTTGCTATTGATTAGGTAATCCCAGTTGGCGATCAGTTGATGTTCTTTGTAGTGCGCGGGATCCGAAAAGGTGGTCAGTGCTGTCGAGCCTGCGGCGGGAAGCGTGGCAGGGCTTGGGACGTAATAGTTTCCGTTAGCCAGCTTGAGTTGCAGCAGGTTGACCGCTACAGGATTAATGGTCGACCCGTCACAGGCTACTTGGACACCGCCACGAAGCGTTGAGGCGCCGCAATTCGCTGCCCCAAGGTTCCGTATGAAGGTCTGCGCAGCAGCATCACACTGACTGGAAGCAGTCCAACCTGACGGGCAACTTCCCCGGCTACCGCTCGGAATTGGAGGCAGGAACACACCCGAGAAACCATACAGCGAGACCCCATTGGTCTGCCGTGTTTCCTGATACGACGCGAAAAAAAAGAGTTTATCTTTCTTGATTGGGCCCCCAAAAGTGCCGCCAAATTGATTCTGGTTCAACACTGGCCGTTTATTCGGCTCGCCCCGGTTCACTTGGCTTCTCTTGTAAAACCACTCATTGGCATTCAGCGCCGTGTTGCGGAAAAACTCAAATAGCGAGCCGTGGAATGCGTTGGTGCCCGACTTGGTGATCACATTCACATTGGCCCCGGCATTGCGCCCGTAACTTGCGTCATAACCCGAGGTCTGGATCTTGAATTCTTGAATTGTGTCTGGATTGGGAACGGGAAGGGACGCGAAGAAGCCGCTGTCATTGCCGACGTTGAAACTCGCCCAATTGTTAATCGGTGCTCCGTCCATCTGGTAATTATTCTGGGTGTTGTTGGCTCCGTTGACGGACGTGATCAACCATCCCTTGCCGAGTCCCGTGGCGTTATTCACGTCGGCATTGGCACCCGCGGTCATCGCGATCAGGTTCACATAATTGCGGGTACTCAGCGGAAGGGCTGCAACCGTAGCTGAGGCGACTATGTTGCCCACGGTGGAGCTTGCAGTCTGAATAATTTCGGCATTGGCTTCCACCGTGACTGTCTGCGTTTCCGAACCGATGGTCAGGCTGCGGTCCAAGACCGGAGTTTCGGTTACCTCGATTTGGACCGAAGGCACCTCGATCGCGGCGAACCCGGGCGCCTCAAATTTCACCTTGTAAGCACCCGGCTGCAGTAAGCTAAATCTGTAACTTCCATTTTCTCCTGTGGTGGTCACCCGGCTTTGGCCGTTACCAATGTTAGTCGCCGTGACCATCACACCGGGAATGACGCCGCCCGAGGAATCTGTAACCGTTCCGGTCAATGCCCCAGTCCCAGCGGTTTGGGCTGACACAAAAGGTGCGCAAAGCAGAAAAGCAAGTGTCCCTAGAATGCTGCACGCTAAGGTGTTCATGCACGCTCCTTTCTGCTCTCTCGTTTGGGATGCGGGATAGCATATTGGAGCGTTTCGCGCTTGTCGATTCATATTTGTCTAGAATGAGCCGAACGCGGGCTAAAGCCCGCGACTACATGCTTGCCTGCACGTTGTCTCAAGCTTGTAGTCGCGGGCTTTAGCCCGCGTTCTCTTATCGACTCGGAAGGACCTCGGGTGTATAAAAGTGGCCATCCGGTTAGAGGTAAAGGGGGCACTCATGCGTGGATTGGTTCTCGTTGCAGCGGGAGTCGTCGTTGGAACATTCCTATCGCAAACCAGCGCCGCCCAAGACAACAGCAACACGGGCCTGAGGCTGACTCACGTCGCGGCAGACAAGCCCGTCGTTCGATTGGATTCGGCGTTCGCTACGCTGATCTCGCCTGATGCCGAATTGCAGAAGGTAAAAGACGGTTTTGGATTCACCGAAGGGATCACGTGCGTACAAAGAGGAAATAGCGAATATTTGTTGCTGAGTGATATGTGGACGAACCAAATTTATAAGCTGACTCCTGACGGTCAGGTGTCTTTGTATTTGGACCATAGCGGGTACACAGGATTCGACATTTGGCGCGTCGGTATGCCAAGCCCCGGCCAAGCCCCGAACGAAGACAAGTGGTACGAAATCGGTTCGAATGGTCTGGCTTTGGATCGAGAGGGCAGGCTGCTGATCGCGACATGGTCCGGCCGTTCAATCGATCGGATCGAAAAGGACGGCAAGCGCACAATCTTGGCCGATCGGTACGACGGTAAGAGGTTCGGCGGCACGAACGATCTCGTCGTTAAGAAAGATGGAGCGATCTACTTTACCGATGGCGTTGGCGGTATGCGGGGCGGGGACAAGGATCCAACGAGGGAATTGGATGTGCGCGGTGTTTTCATGCTCAAAGGTGGCAAAGTATCCTTGGTAGTTAAGGATATGCCCGCCACTAACGGACTCGCCTTCTCGCCGGATGAAAAATATCTTTACGTGAACGCCAGTACACGGAATTACATCAGGCGCTACGAAGTACAGCCGGACGACACGCTTACTAACGGGCAAATGTTTTATGACATGAGTGACGACAAAGCACCCGGAATTACCGACGGCATGAAAGTGGACACAAAGGGAAACGTTTGGGCGACAGGCCCGGGACCCGCCATCTGGGTCATCTCGCCCGAGGCCAAACATCTGGGCACGATCCGACTGCCCGAGATCAGCGCGAACCTCTGCTTTGGCGATAACGATAACAAGGCCATCTACATTGCCGGCCGCACGACGATATACAAAATCAGGGTGAAAACGCCCGGCATGAGGTACTAGCCCGCATTTCTCGCCGGAATCTTGGGCAACTATGCCGAGGGCTCGTCCCTCTCCCAGAGGGCTTGCCATGTCCCACATCTTTTGCTGGACACGGGGGCATTGAAAACAACTGAAGGGAAAGCCGAAGTCCCCTCCTTGGACAAGGAGTGGACTTCGCCTTTCCCGCCGGTTGTCCCAGACGCCCGATATTCCGCCGTTCAGACTTCCTCTTCCTTCAACGGCGTTAAGGTCTGCGCGGAGCTGATGGCGCCGGTCTGGCGAACTTGGCTGCTTCAATTGTGACGTTCGGTTGGACAGACGTAAGCTCCGTGGTAGACTGCCCGTCCGTCCAGGTCACCGTCCAGCGAAAAGGCACTTTGACGCCGGAAACGTCGCGGTAATCCGCATAATCAATCTGCGTGGGATTGAGGCCGATCGGCGTCTCGGTGAAGCGCAGCTGCCGCAACAGCAGTCCGGACTTCTTGTCGAAGTAAAACTTTACCGGGGTGTTGTCGGCGCTGGTTCCCTGAACAACTTCGACATCGTTACCGTCGATGGTGGTGGATGGGAAGCCCGTCCGCCAGTCTTTCAGGGTTTGCTGGATCTGCCCCGGAAACGAAAGCGCTGCATCCAGCCTGGCGCCCTCAAGCTCCCCTCCGGTCATTACAAGTACCGGCAACGGCAAAAGCGTGCCCGCCGACGTGGTCCAGAAGTTCCGGCCGTCGTAGGTCCTGGTGCTATCTCCTGAATGCAGATGAACGACCGTGGTGCGCTGATTTGGAGCTTTGGCATAGACGTCAACCGCAACCTTCTCGCCCTCGGTATCGAAGCCCTCGTAAGTTCCGCGACCGACAAAACTGGTGAGACCGGCCAGTCGCTGGGCCCCGCCGAGCGCCTGGATGTACTTGTTGAAAACTTGATCGGCAGAAGGCACATTCGGAATAGGCGGCCCTTGCCGGATTTCAACATCATTGGGATCCTCCGGGGGCGGAGCGCCATATTGCTCGGCCAACCTCGGGGTCACTCTGGGGCGAATGTCGCCACGATGACATGAATAGCAGGTCACCTCGCGCTTCCCGCCGAAGTTGGCCTTGTTGAAAGCGTTCATCATTACGATCATCTTGCGCGCCATCTGCTTCCGCGGATTGTCCAGGGCATAAGCTGCCGTGCTGCTGGTGTCGTGGCATTCAGAGCAGTTCATGCTCAGGGCCGCAGCGATGAACCCCATCGTGCCCATGAACTGATCGACGGTAAGTCCTCGAAGCACTTGGATATTTTTGAACACATCATCCGCCATGGGCGGCTTTTCCTGTTGCGCAGTCTGGCCGCTGGCGAACGCCGCAGACAATAGGGAAATCAAGACGATTCGCGCGGCAATAAGGATGTTTCGTCTTGGACCGCTAATCATGTTCTCCCCCATTATTCGATGTGCACGAATCAATGCTTGCGAATGAACTCGAGGACCGCGCGATTAAAGATCTCCGGTTGCTCCCAGTAAGCCGAGTGTCCCGCCTCGGGAACGATCACCGACTGGGAATTCTTGATCCTCGCCGTAAAAAGCCGCAGCAGTGGAGGCGGTGCGAGCAGGTCTGCATCGCCCGTAATCAGCAGCATCGGTGTCTTCAGCATTTCCAGAAGAGCGAACGCAAGCCGGTTCCGCGTCGCCTGTGGAGGCAATGGTGGTCCATCCGGCCGGCTCATGCGCTCTAATTCGATCCAGCGGCGAGTGCCTTCCGGATTCGCTGCACGGTATGAAGGTCCCAGTTCACGCAATTCGGGAGGCAGCGCGTCAAGCTGTGGAGACCTGATCCTTCGGCCCAGTTCGAGGTAATCTGGGTCCTGCAACCCCCCTAGGGCGCCATTCGCGATCACGACACTTCGCAGGCGCTGCGGGAATGACACCGCGTAGTCCAGTGATACGGACGCGCCGGCTGCCGTAGCCACCAGGTGGAAGCGATCAATGCTCAGGTAGCCCATTAACGCCTGAAGATCGTCAGCGGCAGTGCCGGGCTGCGGGCCTGTCGAGTCGATTACGGAGCGGCCCCAACCCCGCCGGTCGTACGCGATGAAGCGGTAGCCTGCCGCCGTGAACGCTGGAATCTGGTGCTCCCAAACCTGGCTGCTGCCAGTTGCTGCATGCATGAAAACAACCGGAACTCCGCTGCCGCCAGTGTCTTTGTACCAGATGCGTACACCGGGAAGTTCGGCATATCCCTCGCGTGCCGTGGCCGCTTGTGGACCCTGCGCTACGGCTGCCGCCCCTCCTCCGGACGCCATACACGCTGCGAAAATCACCCCTGCAATAATACCAACCCGCTTCATGGAAGGACCTCGGCCGGTACGATACAATACGCCGCCATAATGTGCACGTAGCCGTTTGTTTTATAGCGAAAGAACTACGAGCTTATCCTCGCCATTTGAGCATCCGTGCATTCCTTTATGATTGTGAGAAAGCGATTCAGGTTGTCCTTGCTCACCAATGGATGAGGATCGCCCGGCTTGCGGTATTTCAACGCGTGGATCTTCTCCAGTGCGTTGTCATAGAGAGGATGGATTGTCAGATACGTATCGGCGCCGGCCTTCGCTGCAATATCCATAAATCGTGAGGTCGACGCGCTCCAGGTTTTGAATGTCTCCTCCCAGTTCTTGTAATACCGGACTCCATAACGCGTCAAACTGGGGTTGATGCCGCCCCAGACGGCACCGACATGCCGTTCGTTTCCATCCTTCAGCGGGACCAGCGTTGAAATCGTAGCGGGGGTATGGCCCGGCGTAATGTAGAGCGTCAGAGTGGTATCACCAAGCGTCAATTTCATACCGTCGGTGGCGACCATGTCTTTTTTCGGCTTCAACTCGACAGGTTCATTGCTCTTCGCCATCGCAGTCCAGTCCCCTTCGGACATGATGACGCGCGCATGATAAGTGTCCTGAATGTACTTTGCGCCGAAATAGCGGTCTCCGTGATTATGACTCAGGACGACATACTTGATCTGTGTCGGATCCTCACCGAGTTTCTTTAACCCATCGGTGATCAACTCTTTTGCGCTGTAATCGTAGCCAGTGTCGATCAGGATGATTCCCTCGGATGTCTTTACTGCCCAGGTGGAGTCTCCGAATATCTTAGGAACCGAATAGGCGTTGCCATGGCTGCCGAGCCAGTACAAGTTATCGAAAACTTTTGCGGGTTCTGAGTACCATTCCGAACGTGCTGGTATTTTTCGGTTGGCCAGTGATGGCGCCGTCTGACCTCCCTCTGTTGGGTTTGGTTCGACCGGCCCTTGCTCCGACAAAGCCGGGGCGCAAACCGCCTCGTACAAATTCGTGAGGGGATGCCCCGGCCGGTATGCCGCGGCTTTGGCTCTGTCAAGATGGACCTGGGCGGCCGCTTTTGAGCCTTGAGCGTTTGCCACATTCAAAATCCCACTCGCCAAGAGCAGCATGCTGCAGAACAGAGATACCAAATAACGCTTCATCGCATTACTCCTTTGATTTTGATCAGGCGTTTTACTTTGCCGTGCAGGGTACGGGCTTCCAGGCCGAACCATCAGAAAGCTTTCTGAAGTGTGTGCTCGTCGCGAACGGCTGGGTCAGGTACTGTGGATCGTCAACGATATTCGTCACGACCAGCCATGGACCACCTGCGGCCTCTGAAAGAACGTTGAAGTATTCGGTGACGACGGCGTCCGCGCTGTACGGAACGCCGTTCTTGCGCAAGTATCCCGCGCGCATGTGGTTCGTCACCGCCTTCAACGTGGTGGCTTGCCGGCCGCGTCCAGGAATCATCCATCGAGCCACAGAATGCCCCTGCCACGTCGGCTCGCCGGCCGGCGGCTGCGAAGCGCCGAAGTGGAGCAGACGAGTCTGCGTTCCGGCTTCTGTCTCGATACGTAGCGTGTTCGGATCTTGCCATGTGATGTGAATACGCCCAGGCACACGCATGACGGCGGCTGCACCATACGACTTGCATTGCAGGCCGGCCGCTGTGTCCTTGTCGGGATCCCAGGTGTCGCCGGCCTTGCGACCCTCCGCGTTCAAAGGCAAAGTCTGGTAATCGCCTTTTCGTGGAGTGACCATGCGCAACAGCCAGTCTTCATTGACGTAGGATTCCCAGTAGCCCGTGAGATCGATTGGGGCGGCCGCCTGTGCCGCCGGTGGCGGTCCGGCCGCGGGGACGCCTCTCTGAGCGAGGACGGGAGAGGGTCCCAGGAGTAAGAGCGCTAACAGCGTGCCTGCGAACATCGATGCCTACTCGACGACCTGCCCAGGCGCGCTGCCCCATGTCCATCCATCAGCCGGCCGCGTGATGGTTTTCAACAGCGCCCTCGTGGAGTCCGCGCTGCTCCGTGCCGGGTTGGCGGTGACGATGATGCTGTCTCCGGCTTTCAGCGTATCTTTGACCACACCCTGTGTGGTCAACTGGCCGGCGCCGCCCCATTCCAGGGACCACCTTTTCATCTCACCAGTGCTGTCAGGAGCGTCTACTTGAAGAAACGAATGCGGATTGCGGAACAAGAGTTGCGCAACCTTTCCTTTAATGGTCACGATCTTGTTGCTCTGGTAGGTCGCCGGAAACGAATGGTGGGCGTAAGCCGTGACGGCAACGAGCAGCGCGCCCGCGATCAAAACAGCGATCAATTGGCTTCTCATGGTTACTTCCCCTTTTTCTGACTGAGGCTTTTATACGCCGACTCGATAAACATATCGGTTGTCCAGGGACCCGTCTTGCTTCCGTAACGATTATCCCAACCCTGGGTCGGTCTGGCGGCCTTCACCTGATCCAGCGTCAAGCCCCGATGGATGCCGTCCTGAATGCGGTCGCGGACAATCGTGAGCATATCCCGGTAGAAGGCGATGTCGGTCAGGTCACCAATTCGCCCATGACCGGGAACGATCATCGTACCGCCTTCGCTCTTGAAATCCAAAAGGCCGGTCTGAAGAATGAGATTCAAACCGTCGATGACCCCTTGAAAGCTGCCGCCTTTTTCGAGATCGATGACGGGCCAGCCCGTGGGAGAAAAAATATCGCCTGTCGCAATCACATCGGAGTAGCGGAACCAGACGACGCTGTCGCCGTCCGTATGGGCGTTCGGTATGTGAATGAGCTGAACGCCCTCGCCGTTGAAGAACCGGCCGGTGTGGGTTGTTCTGCCCCGGAATGTATCTGTGGGCCATGCCTCAGACGGTCGTGGAGGTTTCGTCTGACCCGCAGGCGGTTCGCTCATCCTGGCAAGCACATTCTCGTGTGCCATGATGTGTTCCCCTCCATTGCCTCCGCCTCCGCCCGCAGTAATGAATTCGGCTGCCGCCTGGATCTTCTCGTTACCGCCTGTGTTCGCAGAAAGGGCATCCGTGTTGATGATGATGCGAATAGGAATGGGTGGAGAACCTGGAGTCGGATCGATTCCGGCGCCAAGCTTCTTTACAACCTCGAGGACCTTGCCGGCCATTGCGGCCTCGCCGGTGTTCACCAGCAGGATGCCATCCGGACCCACGGATGCGGTGATGTTTCCACCCGCGCCGAAGATGGCGTACACGTTCCCATGCACCGGCTCGACACTGAGTTCCGCTGTAGAGGCGGTCCTGGCTCGCAGAACCATCTCTCGACTCGACGAAGGAGCGTACGGATGCTCGATCTGATGCGGCATGCCCTGAGCAAAGGTCCGCCCAGCCGTGCCGGCCGCCACAAGAAAACCAACGGCAGTAAACGCCAGAGCCGGCCGGGCGAACCGCACGGCCCTGGAACTGAATACGACTGTGCTCTTCATTTGGCCACCGCTGGTTTCATCGTCTTCATCTTTTCCCGGTAATCCGGACGCGTTGTTTCCGGGCCGCCGCGGGTCGCCTCAATGGGAAGCCCATTCTCAATTGCAAACTCGTCGATGTACGGGTTCTGCCCCGGTAAAAAATGTGGCACGAAACCGTACTGTCCTTCGCCACCGGCGCGCGTTTCTTCCTCGGACACGACACAGGGAGCGGCATCCACCCGGCCGTACGGGTCCAATTTGAACTCCGTGGTCCAGATCCACGGCTCCGCCAGATAAACCGGATCATTGATGATCGTCACCCACGTCAGGTAACCGTCATCCCTTCGCATGAGGTAGTCGTTAAATGTTCGCTGGTCGCTGATGGGCACGCCGTTGCGCCGGACGTAACCTTCTTTGAGGTGAGTTGTTGTGACCTTGAGAATGTCGCCGATCCATTCCCCGGTTGAGAAGCCTGACCAGGTGTGAGGCGCGTTCGGCCCGGGATGCGGGCGTCCGTCCATATAAATGACCCGGTCCGAGGAATCCCTCTCGTTGGCGATGTGCCACTCTTTGACTTCTCGCGTGATGTCGTCCCACACCGCCCAGATTTGTTCGTGCTGAGGAGATCGCACGGCGTAATCGGCACTGTGTGGCCGGCACCGCCACTCCGGCAGTCCCTGAATCGAGGCGTCCCAGGTCATCGCTCTTGCCCGGGCATCCTCATTGATTGGCATCTCTTCGTACTGGCCCAGCGCCGGCCCGGGGCCGCGGTCCGGATCATCCTCGTGGAAAAGCGGGACCCAGTGCCCCGAAAAGTCATTGGGGTATGGCCTGTTTTGAGCAGACACCGGTACGACGATCAGCACAGCCAGTAAGAGAAGCAGCGGGACCGAAATCTTCACTCGCGTGACATTATTCACAGGACCCCCTTGCGCATCCACTCTTGTCCAAATTACCAGATGCGTTTCGCTGCAGAAGCAGGAGTGATGCGGTTTTCATTGGATTCTCTATTTGGAAACCTGTTCCAGAAATGTCCCTCTCCCTTTGGGAGAGGGTGGCGCGAAGCGCCGGGTGAGGGCTGGAAAAGCACCCTCATCCGGCCCCTCGGGCCACCTTCTCCCAGAGGGAGAAGGACACGAGCCTCCATTTCGGCTAATTTGGACACTAGTGCAGCGCATCTGATCGGACTCAAGGCTAAACAAGAGTACCTACGTTTTATGTTGTGACATTCCCACTGTCAACAGTTAAGTCGAGGTCGTGCACTGTACGATGCCGGCAACATTGACACGCACACCGGCAACTCAAATCGGACGATGCTTTACTTTCTGGCGATATGTAAAGTAAGCTGTTTGGCATGGTCGAAGCGAAACTTTCCAGTAAGAATCAAATTGTCATCCCCCGGGAGGCACGGGAGGCACTGAAAGCGAAGCCCGGCGACTTTCTTGTGGTCGTCGTACGTGGGGATACGGTGATTCTGCTGAACAAACCGAAGAAGTACTCGAAAGCCATTCGCGGGCTTGCCCGGAAGCAAATTCCAAACGATTATGTCGAAAAGGAGCGCGAATCCTGGCGCTAGATCGAACCGGCTCGAATCGTTTCTTGTGAAACACCGCAAAATCGGCATCGACACTGCCGTTTTCATCTATCAATTAGAGGAAAACCCGAAGTACGTTGAGCTGACTCAGCGCATCTTCGCCTGGCTTGAAAGTCCCAAAGCCCGCGGCATAACATCGACAAACACAATGCTCGAACTGCTTGTACACCCGTATCGCGACGGCGATCCGGAACGAGCAGACCATTTTTACGCCCTCCTTTCGACCTACCCTCATCTCGAATGGCTTCCGCTGACGTTGACCGTCGCTGATCGAGCGGCGCATCTTCGCGCGGAGCACAATCTCAGGGCGCCTGATGCAGTTCAGGCCGCAACAGCATTAATCGAGAAAGCAACCGGGTTTGTTTCGAACGACTATGCTTTTCGCAAAATAGCGCAGCTCGAAGTATTGACGCTTGACGAACTCCTCGGATTGGAACGGACCCCAAAGCGTTAGCCGGTCAAAAGGCGGCTCCGATGTTCAGAACGTTGAGAGAGCGTTGATCAGCCGTTCAACGTCTGCCATCTCATTGTAGATTTGGGCGGAGACACGTACGCGAAGCCGCTCTTTCCATGCATACACATGCACCTCGATGCCGTGTTCGAACAGCAGAGCATCGCGCACGCGGATACCGTCGTCGCGAGTGGAGCCCAGCCGTGCGGGCAAAGGGACAGCAACCATCGTGCCGATCATGTCTTCGGGGCCCAGCAGCGTGGAGTTCCAGCGCGCTGCCATCTCCCGGCCGGCATTCCACGCCAGCTCGTGGCTGTAGCGTTGTACGTTGTCTACCCCCAGTTCGCACATGAATGCGATGCCCGCCGGGGCGGCCAGATGCGGAGTTGGATCGCGTGTCCCCGGCCAATCGAACTCCTGAGCCATGCCCTGATCGAGGCCCCAGGAAATGACGGTATGATGAAGAGTTGCCTGGCGTTCCGGCGCGGTCCATAGCACTGCGCTGCTGCGCGGCGAATAAGCCCACTTGTGGAGATTTCCCGTGTACCAATCCACGGCCAGAGACGGAATATCAAGGGGAATCGCGCCCGGTGCATGAGCACCATCGACCAGAACCGCGACTCCCCGGCGGTGACACCGCGAGGCGATCTCGGCAACCGGCAGGATTAGAGCGCTTTCTGAAGTGATGTGATCGATCAGAGCCAGTCGCGTTCGAGGACCGATCGCCCGTTCGATAGCTTCGATCACTGCCCCCGGTCCAGTAATCGATTCCGGAAGTTCAACGACTCGCACTTTCGCGCCCCGCAGGCGGGTCGCGTATTCTGCAGCGTTCCGCACGGCGCCATAGGCATGATCGAGAATGAGCACCTCATCTCCCTCACGGAAGTCGAAGGTGCGAAGAACGGCGTTGACGCCACTTGTCGCGTTATCCACAAACACGAGGTCTTTACCATCCGCTCCGACAAACCGGCCGACTTCATCTGCAGCCGCACGGAGCCGAGGCTGCTTGGCGCCGTCTACGCCAAGCCGAATCCCGGCGAGTTCCCGCAACAAAAAGTGCGATGGCTGCCGCTCAATCTCATCACGCAACTTCTGCTGCGCCTCCAAGACGCAGCGTGGAGGCGCACCGACCGTACCGTGATTGAGATAAGTGATATTCGGATCGAGTGCCCAGTGCTCCCGCATGGAATGCCCGAAACGTTTCATACCTCGAAGAATAGAGCACCGCGTTTAAAAAAAACAGGTTCAGAATCGCGCATTTCAGGCAGGGGCCGGGCTCTGGAATAACCACCTCGGCCGCGCCTTCACGCTATTCCAGTCACCGTCCCGCTGCTGAGCGGATATAAGCATCGACCTGGCGTTCGAGAATTTCGAGCGGGACGGTTCCGGCGCCCAGCACAGCGTTATGGAATTGCTGGAAGGAGAAGCGATCGCCGAGCGTTTTTCTGGCTTTGTCACGAAGCTCCAGGATTTTCAGTTCGCCGATCATATATG
>WNGG01002989.1_pt1 | contig 36421 bp, 28 predicted proteins | sample 5400661 | NCBI WGS metagenome assembly WNGG01 (sample SAMN13153372, study PRJNA577476) | soil metagenome | isolation source: 100 cm soil or saprolite under Garry oak tree replicate 1 | place: USA:California | collected 2016-06-15
CGTTGCAGGTGGAGTTGCTCGAGTTTCCCGCAGGAGAATGGAACAAGACGCGGGAAACGTGGGCGCGGCTCTCCGACCGCATGCTCGCGGCCCAGCTGGGACGTGATTCCGCGGTGGTCGCGCTGGGCGGAGGCGTCGTAGGCGACGTGGCGGGGTTCGTCGCGGCGACCTACCTGCGGGGCGTCCCCTACATTCAGGCACCCACCACGCTGCTCGCCATGATCGACTCATCCATCGGCGGCAAGACCGGGGTCGATGTTCCGGCGGGCAAGAACTTGCTCGGCGCCTTTCACCAACCCCGTCTCGTCGTCGCGGACCTGGACCTGCTCGGCACGCTGCCGGCGCCGCAGCTCGCCGCGGGGATCGCCGAAGCGGTCAAGCACGGGGCGATCGCCGACGCCGACTACTTCGCGTTCCTCGAGCGCGAGCACGACGCCGTCACGACCAAGCAGCCCGACGCCCTCGAGCGGCTGGTGCGCCGCTCCGTGGAGATCAAGGCAGGCGTGGTCGCCGCGGACGAGCGCGAGACCGGTCGCCGCGCGATCCTCAACTTCGGCCACACCGTGGCGCATGCGGTCGAGGCGACGGCGAAGTTCGCCGTGCTGCACGGCGAGGCCGTCGCGATCGGCATGGCGTACGAAGCCCGGCTCGCCGAGCGGCTCGGGATCGCCGCAGCGGGAACCGCCGATCGGATTCGACGCCTGCTCGAACGCTACGACCTGCCGCTCGAGCTCCCTGAGAGCGCGACGCCGGACGATCTGCTCGCGACGATGCAGCTCGACAAGAAGGCGCGCGCCGGCACCGTGCGGTTCGCGCTGCCCGAGGTCGTGGGACGCATGCACGCCGACGGCAGCGGTTGGACCGTGGCGGCGCCCGAGCGGGTGGTCCGAGAGGTGCTCTTAGGACGGTAGTCGCAGCTTGCGACTAATCCCAAGTACGTCAACAACTTCCCACATGACTCTCCACGTCTCCACATGCCGCGCAACTCGGCGTCAACGCGGCATCAACATCTATTTCTCCACACGTGATGTGGATAGTGGACAAACGGGCGAGTCATGCTGCGTGCTAAGAATTTGTGATGTGGAAAAGCGGGTAGATTTGCACCATTCGCGGGCGATTCCTATATTGAGCGCCATTCGTATAGTTTTCCACTGGTTCAACATACGTCTCCACCGTCGGAGCCCTAGCTATGGTGCGATCCAACGGAGGCAAGGCTAAGGCCTTCTTTCGTGCCAATCCTTCCGGCGCGTTCGACCAGTACCTGCAAGACATCCAGAAGCTCCCCCTCATCAAAGATCCCGCTGAAGAACGCAGACTCGCGCGCCGTGTGCAACGCGGCGATGAAAAGGCCGCCGAGCGGCTCGTCACCGCCAACCTCCGCTTCGTCATCTCGTACGTCAAGAAGTACCAGGGACACGGACTCGACCTGTCCGAGCTGGTCGCGATCGGCAACGAGGGGCTGCTCAAAGCAGTGAAGAAGTTCGATCCGGATCAGGGCGTGAAGTTCATCTCGTACGCCGTATGGTGGGTGCGTCAGGCCGTGCTGAAGGCGCTCGCCGAGCAGACCCGCAGCGTGCGCATTCCGCTGAATCAGAACTCTCAGCTGATCCGCATGAGCCGCACCGAGACGTACCTGTCGCAGGAGCTCGGCCGCGAACCGACCGACGACGAAATCGCGCTCGCCCTGCAGGACACCGTGGAAAACGTGCGCACCGCGCGTCGCATGACGGCGGCGGAGCTGTCGCTCGACGCGCCGGTGGACCGGAGCGACAAGGACGCGGCCACCCTGGGCGAGCGCTTCGCCGGCCAGGAAGGCGGCGAGATCGAGGAGAAGACCGACGGCAAGCTGATGCGTGAATTCATCGACCGCATCTTCCAGAAGTACTTGACCCCCCGCGAGCGCAAGATCCTCTATCTCTACTACGGCCTCGAAGAGGGCAGCGAGGCCATGACGCTCGAGAAAATCGGGGCGCTGATGGGCGTGACGCGGGAGCGCATCAGGCAGATACGGGAGCGGGCGTTCGAGAAGCTGCGGGAGTCGCCGGATGGTAGGGCGCTCAAGGGGTTCTGGAGAGCAGCCTAGACGGCGAGACGTCGAGACGGGTAGCGGGTTTCAGCGGGAGGGGTCAGGAAAGCGCATTCCTGACCCCTCTTCGCTGCGCGCCGCTGGCCGTCTGACCGTCTCGCCGTCTGCCTGTATACTATTACCCATGTCCCGAGACTTCGCGTCGTTGGTCGACACGCTCGCCGAGATCGTCGGCCCGCGGCACGTGCGCACGGCGCTCCCGGAGCGTGTGACGTACGCGAAAGACGGGTTGCCCACCCACCGGCGGGTGCCCGGCGTGGTGGTGCTGCCCGGCAATCGCGACGAGGTCATCGCCGTCGTGCGCCTGCTCGGCGCCCTCGGCATGCCGTTCGTGCCGCGCGGCGCGGGCACCGGTCTCTCGGGCGGGGCGCTCGCGGACAACGACGCCGTGTTGATCGTGCTGACCAGACTGAATCGCATCCTCAAGATCGACGCCCGCAACCGGCTGGCCGTAGTGGAGCCCGGGGTCGTCAACATCCGTCTCTCCGACGCCGCCGCGCCGCACGGGTTGCAGTATACGCCCGACCCGTCGAGTCAGACCGCCTGCACGATCGGCGGCAACGTGGCGGAAAACGCGGGCGGCCCGCACTGCCTCAAGTACGGCGTGACGGCCACGCACGTGCTCGCCCTGGAGGTGGCGTTGGCGGACGGGCGCGTGGTGGAGCTGGGCAGCCCGGGCGGCGAGCCGTGGGGCCCCGACTTGGTCGGGTTGTTCGTCGGCTCCGAAGGCAACTTCGGCATCGCGACCCGCATCACCGTGCGGCTGCTGCCCGTCGCGCGGGCGGTGCGCACGCTGCTCGCCGACTTCACCTCGCTGCGCACCGCCGGGGAGGCCGTGTCCGCCGTGATCGCGAGCGGGATCGTGCCCGCCGCCCTCGAAATGATGGACCAGTCGTGCATCCGGGCGGTGGAGGACTCGGTGTACGCCGCCGGCTACCCGCGGGATGCCGCGGCGGTGCTGCTCGCCGAGCTCGACGGCGGGCACGAAGCGGCGGTGACGGCGGACGCGGAGACGATCGAAAGCGTGCTGCGCGCGCACGGGGCACGCTCCGTGCGGGTGGCGGCGGACGCGCAGCAGCGCGAACGCCTCTGGCTCGGCCGCAAGAAGGCATTCGGCGCGATGGGCCGGCTGTCACGCGACCTGGTGGTGCAGGACGCGGTGGTCCCCCGGTCCACCCTTCCCGACGTGCTGGAGACGATCGCGCGGATCGCCGCCGCGTACGGCCTCACGGTCAGCAACGTGTTCCACGCGGGGGACGGTAATCTGCACCCCAACATCTCCTTCGACGGCCGCACGCCCGGCCTGCGCGAGCGGGTGGAGGCGGCGAGCGCGGAAATCATGGCCACCTGCATCGCCGCCGGCGGCACCATTACGGGAGAGCACGGCATCGGGCTCGACAAGCTCCGCTATATGCCGCTCCTGTTCGACGGCGATTCGCTCGCCGCCATGCGCGCGGTGCGGCGCGTGTGGGATCCGGAAGAGCGGGTGAATCCGGGGAAGGTGGTGCCGGTGCACGCGTGTCGGGAATGGGCGGGAGTTCGGAATGTGGAATCCGGAATGCGGAATCGAAGCACGCCTGTCGATTCCGCATTCCACACTCCGCATTCCACATTGCGCTGATGAGTCTCCTGGACCGCGTCCGCGCCCTGCTGGGCGAAGAAGCCGTCGAGCTCGCCGCGACCCCGGACGGCGTGCCGCGCGTCGCGCCCGCCTCCCCCGACGCCGTGGCGCTGCTGCTCGGCACCGCCCGCGAGGAGGGATGGCGCGTGCGCATCGAGGGCGCTGGAACGTGGCTCCCCGCCGACGCGCCCGCGGACCTGGCCCTCACCACCCGCCGCCTCGACAAGATCCCCGCCATCGAGCCCCAGGACCTCTCCGCCACGGCCGAAGCCGGAATCGGGTGCGACCTCCTGCGCCAGCAGCTCGCCGACCGAGGCACCTGGCTCGCGCTCGATCCCCCGGGGCTCGCGGGCCGCACCCTGGGCTCGATCGTCGCCACGGCCACAGCGGGGCCGTTGCGACAGGGATTCGGGCCGGTGCGCGACCATCTGCTCGGCGTCACGTTCGTCACCGGCGACGGCCGGCTGGTGCACAGCGGCGGCCGCGTGGTGAAGAACGTCGCGGGGTACGATCTCACCCGGCTCGAGGCGGGCGCGTTCGGCGCGTTCGGCGTGATCGTGCTGATCCACCTGCGGCTGCGCGCCCTGCCCCGCGCCGACCAGACGCTCACGCTCGAGGGGTCGCGCGAGGATCTGACGCAGGTGGCGGAAGACATCGCCGCCGCCGGCATCCAGCCCGCGGCGCACGAGCTCATGTCGCCCGCGCTGGCGCGACGCGAGCGCTGGCTGCTCGCGGTGCGGTTCGCGGGCTCGGCCGCCCTGGTGGCGGCGGAGGAAGCGGGGCTGCGCGCCGCCACGGGCGGTCGCTTTGCACCGCTCCGCGCCGACGAGAGTCACAGCCTGTGGATGCGCGCCGCCGAGAGCTTCGCCACCCGGCCCGTGGCGTTCCGCATCGGCGGCCTCCCCGACTCGAGCGACGAGCTGCTCGACCTGTTGCAACACCAGGTGGGAGACGAATGGATCTCGGCGAGCCCCGCGATAGGGGCGATCAGGTGGGGCGGCGACGCCACCATCGATCGCCTCAAGCGCCTGCGCCGCACGCTCGCCGGCCTCGAGGTGCCGCTCACCCTGGAGCGCGCCCCCTGGCCCGTGCGCTCCGCCGTCGGTCACTTCGGCGCGTACCGAGAGGGGGTGGGACCGCTCGTCGCCGGCCTGCGGCGCACGTTCGATCCCGGCGAGGCGTTCGTCGTGGCGGCCGAAGGAGCTGAATGACGGATCGCGGGGGGTTCGCCGCGCTCGACCCCTGCGTGCATTGCGGTTTTTGCCTCCAGGCGTGCCCCACCTTTCTCGCGACCGGGGACGAAGCCGACAGCCCGCGGGGGCGGATCGAGCTAATGCGCGCGCTCGAGGCGGGCGAGCTCGCCCCGGACGACCCCGCCCTCGCGCTGCACCTCGATCGTTGCCTCGGCTGCCGGGGGTGCGAGCCCGTGTGTCCCTCCGGCGTGGGGTACGGCCGCGGGCTCGCGGCGGCCCGGGCCTTGATCGCACACCGGCGCGGTGTGCCGGCGCTCGCGCGCCTCGCCCTCGCGGCGATGACGGGTGCGGGCGTGTCGCGGGTGGTGTACGCTCTGGCGCGGGCGCTCCGGGCGACAGGAGTCCCCCGCTGGCTCGCCGGTTGGGGACGCCTGCGCTTCGCAATGGGGATGCTGGCGGCGACGAAGCCAGTGCGGAATGCGGAATTCGGAATGCGGAATCGAAGTTCGCCTGTCAATTCCGCATTCCGCACTCCGCACTCCGCATTGACTCCCGTCAGCCTGTTCCGAGGATGTGTGATGGAGGGCCTCTTCTCCCACGTCCACGACGCCACCATCCGCACACTCGAGGTGAACGGGTATGCGGTGCGCGAGGTCCCGGAGCAGGTGTGCTGCGGCGCGCTGCACGAGCACGCGGGGCTCGAGCACGAGGCGCGCCGCCTCGCCCGGTTGAACGTCGCCGCCTTCGGAGATGGGGACGAGCCGATCGTCGTCAACAGTGCCGGATGCGGCGCGATGCTCAAGGAGTACGGCTACCTGCTCGACGCGAGCGCGGCCCGGTTCGCCGCGCGCGTGAAAGACGTCACCGAGCTGCTCGCCGCGCGGGGTCCGCGGCCCGGCGCGCCGATCGACGCCACGGTCGCCTACGACCCCCCCTGCCATCTGCTGCACGCGCAGCGCATCGCCGAACCGCCCGAGCGTGTGCTGCGGGCGATCCCCGTCCTGCGGATGATCAAGACGCCGGACGCCGCGCAGTGCTGCGGCAGCGCGGGGTTGTTCACGCTGGTCGAGCCGGCGATGTCGCGCGCGGTGCTGGCGCCCAAGCTCGCAACCCTCGCCGAGGCTAGACCGCAGGTGGTCGCGACCGGCAATCCCGGATGCCTGATGCAGCTCGGCGCCGGACTCGCGGCAGCGGGCATTGGCGCGGGCGTGCGCCACCCCGTAGAGCTGCTCGATGAGTCGTACGCCGCCGCGGGATATTATGCTTGAAGGACGATGACGGAAGCACTGCTGTTCGACTACAACGGCGTGATCACGGACGATGAAGAGCAGCATCGGGCCTCGTTCGCCGAACTGCTCGCCGAGGTGGGGATCTCCCTCAGCCGCGATCAGTACTATGCCGACTACCTGGGATGCGATGACCGGACCGCGTTTGTAGACGTGTTCCGGCGCGCCGGCAAGCCGCTCGCTGCACGCACGCTCCAAGCCCTCGTCGTGCGCAAGTCGCAGATCTACACACGACTGATCGGCGCGACGCCCGTGCTGGTGCCGGGGGTGGCGGAATTCGTGCGCGCGGCGAGCGGCCGGTTCCGCTTGGGTCTCGTCTCGGGAGCGCAGCGGCGCGAGATCGAGCCGGGCCTGACGGGCACGGGGTTGGCGGACTGCTTCGAGGTCATCGTCGCCGCCGAGGACGTCCCCCGCTGCAAGCCCGACCCCAGCGGCTACCTGGCCGCGCGCGCCGCCCTGGCCCGCGGCGGGCCGCTCGACCCCCGCCGCTGCGTGGTGATCGAAGATTCGCTTGCCGGCCTGCGCGCCGCGCGCGCGGCCGGGATGCACTGCGTGATGCTCACGACCAGCCATCCCGCCGCAGCGCTCGCGGCCGCCGATCTGGTGTGGACCTCGTTCGCCGGCCACGACCCGGCGGAGCTGACCGCGTTGGGGGACGCGTGACCGGAGCACCCGCCCCCCCCCCGCCCCCGCCCCCCGTCGCCCGCCTCGAGCCCGGCAGCGTCTCACCCGCGCTCGTCACGGCGCTCTACACCGGTGCCGTGATGTCGCCTGCCGATGCCGCCCTGATCACGCTCACGGGCCCCGGAGCCGTGACGTGCGCCCAGGGGCTCCTCACCAACGACCTGGAGCAGGCGGGGGAGGGTGCGTTCGTGTACGGCGCGCTGCTGACCCCCAAAGGGATGATCGTCGTGGATGCCTGGGCGGCGCGCCTCGGCACCACGGTGGGATTCACGGTGCCGGCCGACGGCCGCGATCGCGCGGTGGCGATCTTTACCCGCTCCGTACCTCCCCGCCTGGCCCGCCTGCACGATCATGTGGCGGAAGTGGCGATCTACCGGCTGGCGGGCCCGCGGGCGCTGGCGGCGGCGGTGGCCGCGGGTCTTGAGGTGCCGCCCGCGCCCGGGCGCGTTCTCGAGAACGCTGGCGACGTCTTGACGGCCCGGGCCACGGAGTCGGCGCCATTCGCCTTGCAGGTCACGATGCCCGTGGCACAGCGCGAACGACTCGCGGGTCGGCTTGCGGCCGCGGGAGCGATCGAGGCCGAGCCCGCCATGCTCGAGCTGGCGCGCGTCCTGGCGGGGTGGCCGCGCCTCGGCGCCGAAGTGGACGAGAAAACGATCCCGCAGGAAGTCCGCTTCGACGAAATCGGAGGCGTGTCGTACACGAAAGGCTGCTACACCGGCCAGGAGACGGTCGCGCGGCTGCACTTTCGCGGCCACGCGAACCGTGCGCTGCGGGGGCTGTTGTTCGATTCGGACCCCCCCGCGTCCCCGGCCCAGGGGTGGACCGCCGTGATGCATCTGGACCGCGAAGTAGGCCGGGTGACGAGCCTCGCCTTCGTGCCGGAGTCGGGCGTGGCGGGCGCGGGACGCTGGATCGGGTTGGCGGTCATCCGGCGGGAGGTCGCGTCGGGCGCCATGGTGCGCGCGGCAGGACGCGACGCCCGCGTCGTCGACCTCCCCTTCGCTTTCCCCGTCGCCGCGCCGGCATGACCGGCACTGGTAACGAAAAGCCCGGGCACTAGTCCCGGGCATCGTCACCGATCCGAGCGGACTGCCTACGGCTTCTTCTTTTTCGCCGCCGGCTTGGCTGCGGGCTTGGCTGCGGGAGCGGCCATCTTCTTCGCCGTGTCGGCCATCATCATGTGCTTGGAGGTGTCCGCCATCGGCATCTGCATCTTCGAGGTGTCGCTGCTCATCTGCATCATGTTGTGGGACGTGTCGGCGGCGGCCGCGGCGGGCTTCTGCTCGGCCTTTTGACACGCACCCATGGCCACGAAGGCGAGGACCACTGCAAGACGCTTCATGCGTACTCCTGATAAAAAGTAGCTGAGAGGGGGAGCTCGGCGGGGGAAAACCTAGCGGCCAGCCCCCCGGAGTCAAGGGCGCGGAACCGCGCGGGGTATACTAGCCCAACAATGCCCACACATGACTGACCGGCGGAGCTTTGTCGCCTGGCTCGGAAGCCTCACCACGGCGCTGCGGTGGCCCCGAGCGGCTTCCCCGACGCCCGTCCTCCGGGCCGTTCCGACTGCCCTGTATCGGCAGCCCGACGGGCGTAGCAACCTGGTGCGTGTCACGGTCACCGGGCTCGACGCGCCCGCCGCCCGGGCGCGCCTGACCGACCGGCGAGGCGCGCTGGTCGGGACGGCGGGGCTCTTGCCCGACGAAGGCGGCACCGGGCTCGCCGGCGAGGTGTGGGTGCCCCTGGCTGAGCCGGTGCTGTACCAGATCGACCTGGAAGTCGGCAAGCAGCGCGTGGTCCGCCAGCGCGTGCGACTCGTACCGCCGCGCCGGTGGACGCTGTACTGGATCGCCTCGAGCCACACCGACCTCGGGCTCACCGACCTGCGCGAGCGCTGCGTCGAGGCGCACCGCCGCAACCTGGACGCGGCCCTGGCCCGCCTGCCGACCCATCCCGATTTCCGATGGACGGCGGAGTGCGCGCTCCCGGCGGTCTCGTACGTGGAGAATCGCGAGCCGGCGGCGGGCGACGCGCTGGTGCGCGCCATCCGCGACGGCAAGATCGGGTTCACGGCGCTGTTCGCGAACCTCCTCACGGGACTGCTCGACCACGAGACTCTGGCGCGTGCCGCCTGGCCCGCCGGCTTGTTCGCGCGCGAGCACGGGCTGGGATACGCGGCCGCGCTCATGGCGGACGTGCCGGGACAAACGCTTACGTTCCCGACGCTGCTCGCCGCCAGCGGCGTGCGGTACCTCGCGAGCGGCGTGAACCCGGAGCGCGCCGTGCCGCTGCTCTCCTCCGCTGCCGCGGCGGCCGCGCAGCTCACCGGCGAGTGGACGCCGTACCCCCAGCTGTACTGGTGGGAGGGGCCGGACGGCAGTCGCGTGCTGCACTGGCGCACCGATCGGTATGCCGACGGGCCGCGGCTCGGCTTCGACGTCGGGGCAGCCGAGATGGCGCACCACCTCACCGAGTGGCTGCTCTCGGACCCCGTGCTGGGGGCGCCGGGCTATCCGTACGACGTGGCGCTGCTGTGGGGCGCGGCCCCCAGCAACGCGCTGGTGGACGAGCGGGTGATCGCGAACGTCGAAGAGTTCAACCGCCTCTACACGTATCCCCGGCTGCTGCCGGCGCGTCCCGAGGATTTCTTTCGCGACGTGGAGCGCCGCTACGGTCCGAAACTGCCGGTGCGGCGTGGCGACACCGGCTGCTACCGCGAAGACGGCGCGGCCTCTACCGCGCGAGACCTCGCCCGCTACCGCGCGGCCCAGCTCTCCGCCCGCGCGGCCGAGCTGCTGGCGCTGTGGGATGAGAAGACCGAGCCCCCGTCGAGCGGCGCGTCCGAACGGATCGAGCGCCGGGCGGAGCAGCGCCGCCAGATGTGGCGCGACCTCTTGGTGTTCGGGGAGCACACGTGGGGCGCGGCGACGAGCGTGTCGGATCCCGACGGGGAGCAGACGACTTCACAATGGGCGTCCAAGCGGCGCGTCCTGGAGCGCGCCGCCGACACGGCGGACGCCCAGGTCGCCGGCGCGCTGCTGCGCATCGGCCTGAGCGCGGCGGCGGGCGCCGGGCGCGTCGTGTTCAACGCCTCGAGCTGGACGCGGAGCGACGTGCTCCACGTGCCGGACGGCGCGGGGCGGCTGCTGCGCTTCGACGCCCGCGACTGGCCCGCCGTGGACCTGCCCGACGGCTCGGCGCTGATCGTGGCGCGCGAGGTTCCGCCCCTCGGCTACGTGGTGCTGGCGGAGAGTGAGCGGGCGGCGAACCCGCCCCGGGACGAGGGGGCCACGCTCGAGGCGCAGGCCGGAAGCTTCCATGTGGTGCTCGATCCCGCGAGCGGCGCCATCCGCTCGCTCACGACCGGGGACGGCAAGGAGCGCGTCCGGCCCGGGGCGTGGTCGGGGCTAAACCAGCTGGTGTACGTTCGCGGCGGTGCCCACAGCGCCCTCTGGACCGATCCGACGCCCGACGAGCTCCGCACCGCCGCCGACCTCACCCTGAGCCAGGCCGAGCTCGCGTCGGCCCGCCGTGAGGGATTGCCGGGCGTCGGCGAGCGCCTCCTGGTCGAGCGGCGGCTGCAGGGCTGCACCAGCGTCGCGACCGTCGTCACGCTGTACGACGAGCTCCCGTGGGTCGACATCGAGAACCGGATCAGCAAGCCGGCCACACTCGAGAAGGAGGCGCTGTACGTCGCCTTTCCCTTCGCCCTCACCAAGCCCACCGTCGACATCGAGGTGCCCCTGGGCCGGATGACGGTGGAGCGCGACCAGCAAGCGGGCAGCGGCCGGGACTGGTACTCTCACGCCCACTGGGTCTGGCTGCGCGACGCCGCGGACGGAATGCTGTGGAGCGGGCCGGACACGCCGCTCGTGACGCTGAACGACATTTTCCGCGGCCAGTGGCGCCGCAGGCTCGAGCCCGACGGAACGCTGTTCGCCTACGTGCTGCACAATTACTGGCCCACCAACTTCGCGGCACGGCAGGGCGGCGACTTCGTGTTCCGCTTTCGCATCTCGGCGCTCGCCCCCGGGAGCGATCGGGCCGAGCCGGTGCGGCGCGGCTGGGCCGCGTGCGACCCGCTGTACGTCGGCACCGGCTACACGAGCGCGGGCGCGGGACCGCTGCCCCGCAAGGATTCGGCGCTCGCCATCGCGGATCCGGGCGTGGTCGTGGTGGGCGCGAAGCCGGCCGATGATGGGACCGGCGCGGTCGTGAAGCTCCTCGACGTGGCAGGCTCGGCGAGAACGGTGGGCGTGTGGCCGGCGGCCTACACGTTCCGCGCCGCGCGGCGCGCGAACTTCGTCGAGATGACGGGCGATGCGCTGCCCCTCGCGGCCGACGGCCACGCCGCGGTGGATCTCCCCGCCTGGGGCGCCGGCGCGCTGCGACTCTTTACACCGCAGCCGCGGGTCGGTTAACTATCGCCATATGACCAAGCCAGCCACCCTGGGCGAGCTGCGACAGACCGAATGGGCGAGTCCCGCTCGCATCCACCGTACGGTCAAGGACGAGCTGCGGCAAAACCTCATTTGCCTGCTGGAAAACGGCTCCGCCCTGTTCCCAGGCATCGTGGGCTACGCGGACACCGTCATCCCACAGCTCGTCAACGCGCTCTTGTCGCGCCACAACTTCATTCTGCTCGGCCTGCGGGGCCAGGCGAAGAGCCGCATCCTGCGCCAGCTGGTCACGCTGCTGGACGAGGAGATCCCGATCCTCGCGGGGAGCGAGGTGAACGACAACCCCTTCACCCCGATCTCCAAGTTCGGTCGCGAGCTGGTGGCGGAGCACGCCGAGCGCGCGCCGATTACCTGGCTGCCCCGCGAGATGCGCTACGTGGAGAAGCTCGCCACACCCGACGTCACGATCGCCGACATCATCGGAGACGTGGACCCGATCAAGGCGGCGCGCGGGGGCCACCTGTTGTCGGACGAGCTCACGATGCACTTCGGGCTGCTGCCGCGGGCCAACCGGGGCATCTTCGCCATCAACGAGCTCCCCGACCTCTCGGGCAAGATCCAGGTGGGGCTGTTCAACATCATGCAGGAAGGCGACGTCCAGATCAAAGGCTATCCGGTGCGGTTGAACCTCGACGTGGCCCTGGTGTTCACGGCCAATCCCGAAGACTACACCGCGCGCGGCAAGATCATCACACCGCTGAAGGACCGCATCGGCTCGGAGGTCGTCACCCACTACCCCCACACGGTCGAGCTGGGGACCGCGATCACGAGTCAGGAGGCCTGGCTCGAGCGCGACGGACGGCCGGTCAAGCTGCCGCCCTTCGTCGCCGAGCTGATCGAGCGCGTGGCGTTCGAGGCGCGCGAGGACAAGCGGGTGGACCGCCGCTCCGGCGTGTCGCAGCGGCTGCCGATCAGCGTGCTCGAGAACGTCGTGTCGAGCGCGGAGCGACGCACGATCGCCACCAAGGAGAAGACGGTGGTCCCGCGCGTGTCCGACATCTATGCCGCGCTCCCCGCCATCACCGGTAAGCTCGAGCTCGAATACGAGGGTGAGCTCCAGGGACCCGAAGTGATCGCGAAAGACCTGATCCGGCGGGCCGCGGGCAAGACGTTCGAAGCCCATGTGGGCGGGGCCAACGTCGACGACATTGTCCACTGGTTCGACGAGGGCGGCGCGCTCAAGATCTCCACCGACGAGCGCTCGGAGACCTGCCTCAAGGGATTCAGCGTGGTGCCGGGGCTGCTCGACCTGGTGGATCAGGTCGGCCTGGCGGCGAAAAAGGACCCCGGGACGATGGTCGCGGCCTGCGAGCTCGTGCTCGAGGGGCTCGTGGCCGAGAAGCGCATCTCGCGCAGCGAAGAGCTCGGCTACACGCGCGCCCGGGCGGAGACGAAAGGGCCGGGCTACGGCAAGCCGGGGAGCGGAGGGCCGAACCTCTTTTCGTAATCCCGCGTAGGGGGCATGTTCTCCCATCCCCCACCGGAGCTCCCATGGGCAAACTCATCGCCGGCGCCGTCCTGCTGTTCATCGCCTTCTCCCTGCTTCTCACCGCGGCCACGGTGCGCGCGCAACGTCCCGGACCGGCCTCCAACCTGCTGCGCGTCGGGGGGTACGTCCTCGGCGCGCTGGCGATCCTCCTGGCCCTGGGCTCGGCCATGGTGGTGATCGACCCCGGCGAGGTGGGGGTGCGTCACGCCTTCGGCTACGTCGAGCCGTCGCCGCTGCTCGCGGGGATCCGGTTGGTCTCGCCCTGGTCGGAGATCGAGCGCTACTCGACGCGCGAGGAGCAGTGGCCCACGCGCGGCGAGCAGATCGAGGCGATCGAGGCGCTCTCGAGCGAGCAGATGGGCATGCACGTGGAGGTCTCGATCCGCTGGCAGATCGACCCGATGCAGGCGCCCAAGATCTTCACCGAGATCGGCGACGAGAACCAGATCCGGGGAGCCGTGTTGAACGCCATCCGCAAGGGCGTGCGCGACGGCATGGTGCAGTATTCGATCAACGACATCGCCAAGCGGACGCAGATCGCCAATACGATGGAGGGACTGGTCGACTCGGCCCTGGTGACCACGCCGCGCGCCGGGGGCGGCAAGTTCCGGATCGCCACGGTCACCGCGTTCTTCCTGCGCGACCTCCAGCCGCCCGCCCAGGTCGTTCAGGCGATCAACAACAAGATCGCGCAGGAGCAGCAGATCGAAACCGAGCGGCACCGCGTGGAAGTCGCCCGGCTGCAGACCGAGCAGCAGCGGCTGCTGAACCAGACGCTGTCTCCCGAGGCACTCACCAAACAATGGATCGAAGTGCTGCACGACATGAAGAGCTCCAACAACCTGATCATCTTCGTGCCCACCGAGGGCGGCATGCCGTTGCTCAACATCAGTGAGCTGCGCAAGAACCTGAAACCCTGAGATGGCGCCCCCGGTCATCACCATCACGCGGCAGTACGCATCGGGCGGGGCAGCGGTGGCGCAGCAGGTCGCCGCGGGGCTCCGGTGGACGGTGATCGACAACGAGTTCGTGGACGAGGTGGCGCGCCGGGCGGGGCTCGCGCCGGCCCTGGTGGCGGAGCACGAGGAGCGGGCCCCGGGGCTGCTGGAGCGGCTGGCGCGCACGCTCGCGGTGGCGTCGCCCGAGATGTTGATCGCCTCCGATGCGGTGCCCCGCGCCGAGCAGGACGAAGCCACGATCGTGAAGCTGACCGAGCGGATCATCGCCGAGGCAGCGGCCCATGGGCGCGTCGTGCTGGTCGGGCGGGGGGCGCAGGCGCTCCTGGCGCAGCGCCCCGACGCGTTGCACGTCTACGTCGTCGCATCGAAACCGTGGCGCATCCAGCTCGCCGTGGAGCGTCTCGGCGTCGACCCCGCCAATGCCGAGAAGGTCGTGGACGACACGGACCGCCGGCGCGATCAGTACGTGCGGACCTATTACGGGCGGCACCGCCACGACGTCGTGAACTACGATCTCGTGGTCAACACGGAGAAGCTGGGAATCGAAGGAGCGGCAGCGCTGGTCGTGGCGGAGGCGCGCCGCCGGCAGTGGCGATGACCGCGGTGGCGGGTCCGGCCGCGCTGCTGGCCTGCCTGGCCAGCTGCTTCGGCGGGCCCGTGGCGCCTCCGCCCGCCGTGGCGGTGGTGCCGTTCGATCCCTACGGCGGGGCGATCTACGTCCCCGCGATCGTCAACGGCGACTCCGCGTGGTTGATGTTCGACACCGGCCTGTCGCACAGCGGACTCGATCGCGACTGGGCCACGAGCGTCGGCGCGACACCCGCTACCGACACGAGCGTCACCGCCGTCGTGGCGGCGCTGCGGCTGGGTGACCTCAACCTCGACAGCTACCGGGCGGCGCTCTATTCCCTGGGCGGCCTGAGCGAGGCGAGCGGGCGCCAGCAGCTGGGCCTCCTGGGACACGACGTGCTCCACCGCTTCGTCGTGGAGATCGACTACCCGACCCGCCATGTGCGGCTGTTCGACGCGACCTCGTACCGCTACCGGGGCCCGGGGGCCGCCGTTCCGTTCACGCCGGATGCGGACCTGCCCCTGCTGCGCGCCACGATCAAGGTCCGCGGGCGGCGTGCCATTCCGGCCCGGCTGCTGCTCGACACCGGCGCGTCGGGCTTGTGCCTGATCCTCACCGCTCCCTTTGTGGAGCAGCACGGTCTCACCAGCGTGGTCCCGGCGATCGAGGCGCCGATCGGCACGGGCCTGGTGGGCGAGCTCCACGGGACGATCGTGCGCCTGCAGGAGCTCGAGCTCGGCCGCCTGCGCGTCGCGTCGCCGACCACCGGGCTGGGAGGCGAGAACAAGGGGTTTCTCGGACGCACGGACATCGACGGCGTGATCGGCAACGCCGTGTTCGAGGGGTCTCTCCTGATCGTCGATTATGCCCGGCGCCGCGTCATCATCGAGCCGCGTGTCGCCGCCAGTTCGTTGTGCGACTACGACATGAGCGGGCTGCGGCTCGTCGCGCGCGGGCCGGGCCTGCGCCGCGTGATGGTGGACTATGTCGTGCCGAAGAGCCCCAGCGCGGATGTGGGCATCAGGGCCGGGGACGAGCTGCTGCTGATCGACGGGCGGGGCGTGGCCGAGGCGGACCTGAGCGACGTGCGGAAGATGCTGCGCGTGGAGGGAGCGAGGCACCAACTGATGCTGCGGCGCGACGCCGACACGATCCGGGTCGCGCTGCGGCTGCGGCGGCTGCTGTGACTGCAGGTTGGTGGAGGACGGTGGAGGTTGTGGAGGTTGGGGGAGGTTGATGCGTGTTCCACCTCCACCATCCTCCCGAACCTCCACCAACCTCCACTAACCTGCTTTTCGCAGCGCCGGCACCCGCCACGCCGCCACGGCCACCGCCAGCGTCGTCGCCGCCCCGCCCAACGCCACGGCGGCGGACGGGCCGATCCGCTCGGCGAGCGCGCCCGTCTGCAGCGACCCGAGGGGGGCGAGCCCCACGAACACGAAGGCGTAGAAGCCCATCACGCGCCCGCGCAGCGCGTCGGGCACGATCGTCTGGATCGTGGCGTTCGTGAGCGCGTTGTTGACGATCATGGTCGCGCCCGTGAGGGCGAGCAGCGCGACCGACAGCGCATACACCTTCGAGCAAGCGAACGCGACGAGCAGCAGTCCGAACGAGCCGCCCGCGGCCATCAGGGTGGGACCTTTCCGGATGCGGCGGTCGAACGACGCGACCGCGAGTGCCCCGATCAGGGCCCCGATCCCGACCGCCGTCATCATCAGGCCGTACCCGGCGGCGCCGCGGTGCAACACGTCGCGCGCGAACACCGGCATGATCACGAAATAGGGAAACCCGAAGATGCTGAACAGGGCCACGAGCACCACGAGGGCGAACACCGATCGGTCGCCGCGAATGAACGCGAGCGCTTCGGAGAGTCCGGCCCAGGCGGACCCACTCCTGGGGCTCGGGGCGTAGGGCGGCAGTCGCATCGCCAGAAGACCACCGATCACCGCGAGATAGCTGACGCCGTTCAAGAAGAAGCACGCGCCCACCCCCAGCGCCCCGATCAGCACGCCCGCCATCGCGGGACCGATCACCCGCGCGGCGTTGAAGGCCGACGAGTTGAGCGCGATGGCGTTGATGAGGTCGTCCTTGCCGACCAGATCCACGATGAACGCCTGCCGGGCGGGGATGTCGAACGCGTTGACGACTCCCAGGAAAGCGGCGAGGGCGGCCACGTGCCACACCAGGACCGTTCGGCTCCACACCAGCAGTGCGAGCGCGAACGCCGGGAGCATGGATAACGACTGCGTGAGGATGACGAGGCGGTGCTTGTTGGTGCGATCGACGATCACGCCGGCATAGAGCGTGAGCAGCAGCACGCCGAGCGAGCCGAGCGCGGAGACGAGGCCGACGTAGAAGGGCGAGTTGGTCAGCTCGAGCACCAGCCATCCCTGCGCGATGTTCTGCATCCAGGTGCCGATGAGCGAAACGCCCTGCCCGAGGAAGAACAGCCGGAAGTTGCGGTGGGCGAGCGCCCCGAAGGACCCGCGCGCGGGGTCGTCCATTGCGGGAAAGCTCGCCGCGGTCGGATAATTCGGGTAGGGAGCGAATGAAATGGCGGTCCGGATCGTGCGACTCGGGACGCCGCGGGCGCGTGGCGAGGGCCTCCGCATCGGCACCGTACGGCGCCCGCCGCGCGGCGTGCGCAAACAACAGTACGCCGCACGGGACTTCTTCGACGTGTGGCTGCCGGACCTGGCACCGAGCCAGGCGCTCGTGCGGTGGGTGATGGCCGCGCCCCTCACACCGCAGCGGTGGGCCGCGTTCAGCAGGCGCTATCGCCAGGAAATGCGCCAGCCGGCGGCTGGACGGCTCCTCACCCTGCTCGCGGCGCTCTCCGCCCAGTCGGACTTCTCCGTGGGCTGCTACTGCGAAGACGAAGCCCGGTGTCACCGGTCGGTGCTGCGGGAGTTGTTGATCGAGCGGGGCGCGCGGATCGCTCGCTAGCCGCAGGTCACCGGAACGTCCCCGGGCTCACCTCGTATACGGCGTGATACCGCCCCACGTCCTCGTCGGGGCCCCAGAACATCATTTGCTCGGCCCAACGCACGTCGGCGCAGCGTCGTCCACCGATCGTCAAGAACCCGGCCGCCCGCATCGTCACGACGCCCAGCCGGCGCAAGTCACCGAGGTCGCGGAGCACCGTCCCGATGCGCTCGGCGACGATCCGGCGCGCGGTCGCCGGCCCGATGCCCGGGACGCGCACGAGCTCCTCGCGCGACGCCGTCCGCACGTCGACCGGAAACCGTTCCGGATGCGTGAGGGCCGACGCCACCTTGGGATCGAGGCCCAGCGGCAAGTTCCCCTCGGCGTCGAACACCACGTCACCCGACGAGAAGCCGTAACGACGGAGCAAGTAATCCGCCTGGTACAGCCGCCGCTCACGCACGACCGGCGTCTCGGGCGCTGCTTCGAGCGGCGTATCCCGGATCGGCCGGAACGCGCTGAAGTGCGTGTGGTGGACCCCCCGCCGCGCGTACAGCTCGGTGACACGGCCGAGGATGGCCCGGTCGCTGTCGGGCGTGGCACCGACGATGAACTGCATGGTCATCCCGGCCGCGCCGTTGGGCCGCAGGGCGTCGCGCGGTTTCCCGTCGGCCACCTCGTCCCATTCGCGGCGCACCCGCGACCGTATGTGCTCGAGGCTCGCGAGTGAGGTGTCGAAGCTCTTTTCCGGAGCGATCTGGGCGAGCGTCTGACCGCAGGGCGTCTCGAGGTTGAGCGAGACGCGGCTCGCGAGCTGTGTCAGCTGCTCGAGTTGCGCTTGCTCAGCCCCGGGGACGGCCTTGACGTGGATGTAGCCACGGAACCCATGCTTCAACCGCAGCAGCTCGAGCACCTGAATCAGATCGTCCATCACGTTCGCCGGACGCCCCGGGATCCCCGTGGTAATGAAAAGCCCCTCGCACCAGCCGCGGCGATGCGCGGCGAGAAACACTCGCACGAGCTCCCCCGGCTTGAGGAGAGTCCGCGGCATCTCGCGATCCCGCCGCATAGGGCAGTAATGGCAATTGAAGCTGCAGGCGTTCGTCATCAGGACGCGTAGCAGTGACGTATGGGCGTTGCTCGAGCCAAGCCGTACGTCCCTCAAGTTGAAGGGCTGGAGGGCTCCTCCCTCCCCGATATGGCGCAGCCGGGGAGGACGGCGCTGGGGAGGGCCGTCATGGTCGTCGACGGCGAGGTCTATGAGGAGCTTCAGGCGGCTGCCGAGGTCGGTGGGCACGCGCATCGGGCGCTCCGGCAAAGGTGATCGGCCGCACCATACCCGAACAAACACCGAAAGTCAATTGCGGGTCATCGCCGCCCCTTCCAGAGCTAGATTGGTATTACCGCCGATGAAATACACGACGTACACGCGCTACCTGCCCGAGCTGGCCGACACGCTGAATCTCCAGGCCCTGCTCGATCAGCTCGCCGATTTTCTGCTGCAGTCGGGCTTCGCCGGAGGCGCATACTCGCATCCGTTCTGGGGGGAGTTCGGCGAGGACGAGTCCGACCGCTCGCTCGACGCGCTGCGGCAGGCGATTCTCCAGGCGCTCATGGACTCGGGGCAGCTGACGCCCGAGATGCTCAAGCTGCTGCGCGGCGAGTCCACCGGCGACGCGGCCCGCGACGCCGATCTCGAGCGCCAGCTCTCAGAGCTGCTCGACAAGATCGTCCAGAAGCTGATCGACGAGGGGTACTTGAACGTCAGCGAGGCGCCCAAGGTGCCGTCGGGGCAGCAACCCCTGTTCGGCCCGGGGGGAATGGCCAAAGAAGCCGCCCAGCAGGTGCAGTGCGGTGAGTAAGCAGTACGAGTACGGCGACACGCTCAACCTCGACGTGAACGCCACGCTCACGAACGCGCTGCAGCGCGAGGGCTTGGGCGTGCCGATCAACCTCGAGTACGACGACCTCATGGTGCATCAGGCCGAGTACCGCTCGTCGTCGGCCACCGTGCTGATGCTCGACTGCTCGCACTCGATGATCCTGTACGGCGAAGACCGGTTCACGCCGGCCAAGAAAGTCGCCCTGGCGCTCACGCACTTGATCCGCACCCAGTTCCCGGGCGACACGCTGCGCGTGGTGCTGTTCCACGACACCGCGGAGGAAATCCCCCTCGCTCAGCTGGCGCGCGCGCAGGTCGGGCCGTACCACACGAACACGGCCGAGGGGCTGAAGCTGTCGCGCCGCATGCTGTTGTCGCAGCGCAAGGACATGCGCCAGATCATCATGATCACCGACGGCAAACCGTCGGCGCTCACGCTTCCCGACGGGCGCATCTACGTCAACTCGATGGGGCTCGACCCCCAGATTCTGCAGGCCACGTATCGCGAAGTGGCCCTGTGCCGGCGCTCGGGCATCCTGATCAACACGTTCATGCTGGCCCGGGATCGGAGCCTGGTGGAGTTCGTGAAGAAGGTATCGGCCATCTGCCGCGGGAAGGCCTACTTCACGAACACGATGACGCTCGGGCAGTTCATCCTGATGGATTTCATGAGGAGAAAGACGCGGCGGGTCAGCTAACGCTGTGAGGGTGGCGCACGCGCAACACCACCCTTTCCGGTCAAGGCGGGACGGGCGTCGGCCCGGTTTCTGCGGCGGCGCATCGGTTGTCGTCACCCTTCAGGCCGTGCTCAAGGTACCTCGAGGCTCATGGGTCGGTAGGCGTCTGCTGACCGTGGGGACGCTCGCCGTGTGGGGATGTGATTCCCCGACGGCGAGCGGGCCGAGGCCCGGCCTCACCGTTCGCGCTGAACCAGGGTGGACCGATACCATCCTCGGCGAGCCCGCTGGCGTCGTCGCCGAGGTTCGCGACCGCTTCGGAGCCCCCATCCGCGGGGCGACCGTCGCCCTCCGCTACGGCTCAGGGACCGAGGGCGTGTTCTATCTCAGCGGTGTCTCAGACCCGCGGCCGTTCTGGCGCGTCGTCGATACGACCGACGTTTTCGGCCGCAGCGCGGCGCGCCTGTGGCATGGCGGGGTCGCCGGTGAGGCGTGGCTTCGGGTTGACGTCATGCTGGCGACGGAGCCCTCGAGCGCCACCTTCACCGACTCGGTCGCGGTGCGCACGACGCCCGGCAACCCCGCCAAGCTCATCATCACGCCAAGCGACACGGCGCTGTACCAAGGCAACAGCGGCGGGTTCACGGCGATAGTCACCGACCGCACCGGTAATCATCGGCCGGAACGAGCGCAGCTCGAAGCCGGCACCCCGGGGATCGCGGTCAGCGGGTCAACCGTACAGGCGACAGCCGGTCCGAGTCGCCAGGTCGTCCGGGCGCGGTTCAACACGCTCGTGGACTCCGTGTGGCTCAGCATCGTACCACGGGGCACGATCGTAGTGCGGTACATGGGGCTAACGGAACCGGACTACAGCTACGTTTTCATCACGCTCCAACTCGATGGATCCGACTATCACCGACTCTTGCGTCGTGGCGGGCCAAGTTACTTCGGTTCAAACGACAAATTCATGAGCCCGCAGTGGGGACACACGGGCGATTACCTGTTGTTCTTCGACGGTTCCTGGAATAAGGAGCTCTACCGCACGACTTTGGACGGCGTCGCAAACCCGTTGTTTTCTGCCCGCGTGACCGAAGACGACGTCTGGCAACAAGAGACGCGTGACGGATCGTGGGTCTACTTCGACGGGGCCACTCCCGGCGCCTACCGCACCTACATCTACCGGGCTCGGCCAGACGGATCCGAAGCAACACGTATCTCCCCGGGGCTCGAGAAGTACTACCAGAACGATCTCTACCCCTCGCCGTCGCCGGACGGACGATACGTGGTGTACGCCACGGATCGTGAAACTGAGGACATCTTCAACCTCCGGCTCCAGGTGCTGGAGGTTGAGACGGGAGTGATCCGGAGTCTTGGAGTCGCGGGAACGGGACCACGTTGGTCGCCCAGCGGCGATTGGATCGCCTTCGGCCAAGCGGACTCACTCTTCGTGATTCGACCAGACGGGACCGGACTGCGACGTGTATCCGGTTACGGATACGAACCGTGGGCATCATGGTCTCCGGACGGGCGCTGGCTCGTCGCCGAGCGCTTTGGTCCGTTCGTCGATGTGATCGAAGTCGAGACGGGGCTGACGTTGCCGCTGGGTTTCACAGGATACCTCACCACTCCCGCCTGGCGGCCCTAGGCATCAACTGGGCTTCGTGAAGACATCGGCGATCTGCCGCGAGAGGCCTTGACGGTCGCAGTCCCCCGACGCACACTTGCATTCCGGGAGTCGCGTCCCAGGCGGTCGGTGCCGCCGACGACGCGACTTTTTCGTTTGAGGGCGAGTTCTGTGACGTCGAAGGATTGACCAGGGTCAGGCAAACGATGCGAAAGACCAATTCACCCAGATCGAGCTATCGCCTGGCGCTATGCGTCCGGTCGGCCACGCGTGTGGGCATCCGCCCAGTCGTCGCGGCCCAGCCGGCATTCGATCGGCTCGATAGCGACATCAGGTTGCGCAGGCACGGAGAGCGGATGCGTCGGTAATCGCCGCCTTCGGCCGAGGGGATGGTCCAATCGCCCCGCCTGCGCAATACGCCAGGCGGGGCGAAGTGTTTTGGGGGGGAGGGGGGGAGGGGGGGCGCTCATTGACAACCGTCGGTGGGTGTGTGCAGCAGCAGGATCGTGCCGCCGGCGGCCGGGTGCTCGTTCCGGCGGGCCTGACGAGGACGCGACTCCCGTTGGTGTCTCGACGGGCGGCCCCGCGTCCGCCGGCGGCGCGAGCAGATGTGGTTCACGGGGGCGTGGCGCAACCGGACAGCGCGTCCGCCTGTCACGCGGAAGGGTGCGGGTTCGAGTCCCGCCGTCCCCGCTGGAGTCCCACCGTTGGCTCTGTGACCGTAGCTCAAGCGGAGAGCACGAGGCCGTGAACCTCGGGACGCGGGTGCGATTCCCGCCGGTCACCCCATCGTGTTCGGAGCGTGGCGCAGTCGGAAGCGCGCCTGGCTCACATCCAGGAGGTCGCAGGTTCGATCCCTGCCGCTCCGATTCCCGCCGAGCAGTGGCGCAGCCGGTAGCGCACGTGGTTCGGGACCACGGGGCCGCGGGTTCGAATCCCGCCTGCTCGACTCGTCTGGATAGCTCAGCCGGTAGAGCGGCGGCCCGAAGAGCCGCGCGTCCCAGGTTCGACTCCTGGTCCAGACATGCTGCGCCTGTAGCTCAACCGGACAGAGTGCCGGGCTACGAACCCGGAGGCTGGGGGTTCGACTCCCTCCAGGCGCTTGTCGATGTCCCTTAGCTCAGTGGGGAGAGCGCGCGTCTGATATACGCGAGGTCGCTGGTTCGAGTCCGGCAGGGACAATGCGAGCGCCCGTAGCTCAGCCGGAGCAGAGCGCGAGCCTCCGAAGCTCGAGGTCGCTGGTTCGAGTCCAGCCGGGCGCACTTGTGGGAGACTCGGCCGGTCGTTCGTTTCATACGGGCTCAGAACGCCGTGCTTTGGCGTCCCGGTTCGAGTCCGGGCAGGCGCATGCACACACGCTCGGACGGTGCATTTCAGAGAGAGGCGGTGGACCATGAACGAGCCGGTGATCTTCGGCACGCATGAAGACAAGACGCTGGCGCAGCTTCGCGACGTGGCGAGCCGCGCGGAGCGCGTCGCGCTCATGGCCGACGGCCACCTCGGCTACATCATGCCGATCGGCGGCGTGGCGGCGTACCGCGACCAGGTGAGCGTGGTGGGTGTGGGGTTCGATATCGCCTGCGGCAACGCGGCCATCCGCACCAACCGCCGGCTGCACGAGTACACCCGGGCCGACCTGGAGCTCCTGGCGGACGAGATCCAGCGCACGATCTCGTTCGGAATGGGACGAAACAACCGGGCCGACGACGCGCCCATCGACCATCCGCTGTTCGAGCACGCGGCCTGGGACGCGCTCCCCGGGAAGCACGAGCGGGAGGGGCTGCGCGCCAAGGCGCGGAATCAGCTGGGGACGGTGGGCAGCGGTAACCACTACGTCGACGTGTTCGCCGACGAGCAGGGAGAGATCTGGGTGGGCGTGCACTTCGGGAGCCGCGGCTTCGGGCACACGGTCGCCTCGGGCTTCCTGGCGCTGTCGCAGGGCAAGAAGTGGGGCGAGCGGGTGCCGGAGGCCGAGGCCCTGCTCCCGCTGAAGCAGCCGCTGGGGCACGACTACTGGCACCTGATGACGCTGGCCGGCGACTACGCCTACGCCGGCCGGGAGTGGGTGGCGCGCAAGGTGACGTCGCTCCTGGGCGGAGACGAGGTGGAGCTGGTGCACAACCACCACAACTTCGCCTGGAAGGAGATGCACGCCGGAACCGAGTACGTGGTGGTCCGCAAGGGCGCCACGCCCGCGTTTCCGGGGCAGCAGGGTTTCGTGGGCGGCTCGATGGGCGACAACGCCGTGATCATCGAGGGCGCGCGACACGATTCGGATCGGCAGCGCGCATCGCTGTATTCGACCGTGCACGGCGCCGGTCGGGTGATGTCCCGCACGGCCGCGCGCGGGAAGGTGAACCGCAAGACCGGCGAGGTGATCAGTCCGGGGAAGGTGACCTGGGACATGCTGCACGAGTGGGTGGGCGGGAAGGGCGTGATCCTGCGCGGCGGCGGGCTGGACGAGTCGCCGCATGCGTACCGGCGGCTGCCGGACGTGCTGGCGGCGCAGGGCGACACCGTGACGGTGCTGCACACGCTCACGCCGCTCATCGTGGTGATGGCGGGAGAGAAGGAGTTCGATCCGTACAAGGACTAGCTAGCTTACACGAATGGAGCCGCGTCCAGCGCCATCCAACAAGCGCAGTTGGCCGTTGCTGGCGCTGGGCGCGTGCGCTTTCCTGCCGGGTTTCGGGCTCCTCTTCGCCGCTGCAGCCGTCACCTGGGGTCTCGTCTCCGATCGACCGCGGGCCCAGTGGGGAGTGATACTCGGCGGAGCAGGTGCGCTTCTCAATCTGGTGGGCGGCGCCGTGCTCGTCGCGCGGTTCCAGCACGCGCCCGTGGTCGAGCGATCACGCATCGAGATGACACGGCGCGACCTCGGGACGCTGGTGCTGGATCTGGAGCGCTACCGCGACCGCACCGGCAGATACCCCGCCACCCTCCAGCAGCTGGTGGGCCAGCCGATTCCCCTCCGCCTGCTCAACATCTACGACCAGACGGCGGGCTTCTTCGTGTTCCCTCGCGTCTACGAGTATCACCTGGCGGGGGACGGGAGCAGCTACGATCTCTTCGCGCTCGGACCGGACGGCGAGCCGGGCACCGCGGACGACGTCCGGCCGGCGCTTCCCGATTCCGTGCTGCGAGGCACCGGCTACCGCCCGGTGCGGTGACCCTTCTCGCGCCTCAGCCGGCGGCTTCGGTCTGCCGCACCGCCTCGCACAGCAGGGCGTGCCCGTGGGCCAGCCAGTCGCTCCGGCGGCGGACGCACTTGCAAGCTAGACGAACCAGCACGGCAGCCCGGTACCACGCCACGGCGCAAGCGTTCAGCAAACCCGCCGTCCGCGCGAGGAACGTCTGCTCCGCCTGCTTCGCCTCCGACGCCAGTCGCTCGTTCTTCAGCCCGATCCGCCAGATCGTGGCGAGTAAGGTGCCGGCGTCGAGCTCCAGCGGCCCCTGACCGAAGCGCTGCCAGTCGATCACTCCGGGCGCGTCGCCCAGGTCGAGGAGGTGACGGGCGTAGAGAGTCCCGTGCACCAGAGTCGGCGGGGACTCCACGGCACGGGCGCGTGTCGGCCGCGGTGGCAACGCCGCGGCCGCGAAGCGCAAGGCGGGATCGGCCGTCCGCAGGCCGGCCGCCCATTCACGCGCCCGCTCCCACACCCCCTCGAGGGCGCCGACGAGGCCGCCGCGCAGTCGGCGACGTCGGCGCGGGGCGGTGAGCGCCAACATGCCGGTCACAACCGTCGCGGCGCCCCCCAGCACGGGATCGGCCGCGCTCATGTCGGCCACCCACGTGCGGGCCCGGTGGAGCACGTCGGGTGCTCCGAGCGACGGCCCGAGCGCCACCCGCAGGCCGGCGGCTCGCTCGACCCAGCCAGCGGCCAGCTCACCGGCGCGCCTGCCCTCGCCGCGCTTGACCAAGGCGCTCGCCGTCGGGCCGTCCAACCAGCCGATCACCAGCACTTTCAGGCCCTGCTCCCATGCCAGCAGCGGCGGCACGCGAACCCCCGACTGGCCCGCGAGGCCCGCCGCGCGCAGTGCGCCGTACAGCGCGGCTTCCGGCGCCGGGTCGGAGCCGTACGCCTTGACCGCGAACCGGCGACTCCCGACGCGCGCCGCGAACGTGGCTCGCTCGCCGGGCGTGTAGCCGCGCAGCACGAGCTCCACAGGATCGTCGCCCAGCCCCAGGGAGGGGATCGCGCGGGCGAGGCCCACGGCGCGAATCGCCGCGAGCGCCGGGAGCGCGGGGTCGTCGGGAAGCGCGCTGCGCGGCTTCAACCGGCCGCCCCGGTCTGCCGCACGGCCTCGCTCAAGAGGGCGTGGGCGTCGACCAGCTGGGCGCCGCCGCGACGTCCGTACTTGTCCGCCAGACGCAGCAGCATGGCGGCTCGGTACCACGCGACGGCCCACGCGTCCAACAGGCCCGCCGTCCCAGCGAGGAAGGTTTCCTCGGTGCGCCTCGCCTCGGGCGCCAGCCGCTGGTCCTTCTGTCCGATGCGCCAGATGGTGGCGAGGAAGGTGCCCGCGTCAAACTCGGCGGGTCCCTGACCGAACTGCTGCCAGTCGATGACGCCGGGGCCGTCGCCCAGGTCGATGAGGTGACGGGCGTAGAGCGTCCCGTGCACCAGGCTGGGCGTGGATTCTTTGGCCCGCGTCCGCGCCGGCGTCGGCGGCAGTGCACCGGCCGCGAAGCGCATCGCCGGATCGGACGCCCGCACGCCGGCCACCCATCCGCGTGCCCGATCGCGCACGGCGTCGACCAGCCCACCGAGCCCGCCCTGAATTCGCCGCCGCCGGCGGGTCGGCTCGGTGAGCACCAACATGCCCGCGACGACGCCTGCAGCGGCACCGAGCACGGGATCGGCCGCGCCCAGGTTGGCCGCCCACTTGCGGGTCCGGGCAAGAATGTCGGCCGCGCCGCGCGGCGAGCCGAGCTTCACGGCGAGCGAGACGACACGGCGGACCCAGGCAGCGGCCAGCTCGCCGGCGCGTCGGCCCTCGCCGCGCTTCACCAGGTCGCTGGCGGTCGGTCCGTCCAGCCACCCGATGACCACCAGCTCCAGATTGCGCTCGAACGCGAGCAGCGGCGGCACGCGAGCCCCGGATTGGCCCGCGAGTCCCGCGGCATGCAAGGCTTCGTACAGCGCGGCTTCCGAGCTCGCTCCCGACGCATACGCCTTGACCGCGAACCGCCGGCTCGCCACGCGCGCCTCGAAGGTGGCGCGGGCGCCCGGCTTGTAGGCGCGCAGGATCAGCTCGACTGGATCGTCCGGGAGACCGAGGCTCGGGATGGCCCGCGCGAGCCCCATGGCGCGAATCGCCCCGAGGGCGGGGAGGGCGGGATCGTCGGGAAACTCGCTACTCGCCCTCACGGGCGGGCGTCTGGACGCATGGTCGGGGCGCCGGAGGAGCAGGACGCCGCTCGGCTGAGACAAGGAGCGTGCCAGCATGCAACGCGCGCTGCAGCACGGGATGGAGGGGAAACGGAGGGGCGGGAGTCGATCCCCTGGTGCGCGGCGGCGACAGAGTGCGGGCTAGCGCCGCACCCCCTCGTATACGAGGCGCGACAGGTCCGCCACCAGGTTGTGGGCGACGCTATCCTCCTTGATGCCGCCGGTGAGCACGACCAGGATGTAGCCTCCTCCCGCCGCCGGGGAAACCACGGCGGCGTCGTGGTACACGACCTCGCCGATCCATCCGGTCTTGTGGGCCACGCGGGTCCCCGGCGGCACGCCCACGGGGATCCCCTCGTTGAACTCCTGGCGGCCGAGGATGGTGAGCATCGAGTCGCAGGCGGCGGCGCTCGCGGCACGGCCGGTCGCGATCGCCTGGAGCAACACGCCCAGGTCGCGCGCCGTCGTCGTGTTGTTCAACCCGGCTCGGTACGCCGCGCCGTCTTCCACGCCGCGTAGCACCTGAATCGACCACGCCCCGAGGGCGCGCGCCGTGCGTTGGGCACGGTCGGCACCGACACGCTCGATCAGGATGTTGGTGGCCAGATTGCTCGAGCGGGTGATCATCCGCTCGAGTAGATCGCGCACCGACCGGTTCCGTCCCACCAGCGCGTACAGCGTCGAGTCCGAGTCGTCTTCCTTGCCGACCACGAACGCGCCCTCCACCAACGAAGGAAAGGCGGTGTGCACGGTGAGCGAGTCGTCGAGCGCCAGCAGCCCGGCATCCGCGTCCCGGAAGATCTGGATCATCACCGGCAGCTTCATCGTGCTCGCGGCGTGGAATCGCAGATTCGCGTCGATCAGGATCGAGTCGGCGCGGGCGAGGGACCGATAGTAAAGTCCGACGGCACGGGCCGGGGCATGGGCGATGCGCGCCTCCAGGGTCGCGCGCAACCCGCCCGCCTGCTGCGAGGCGGCGGCCGTGGCAGTCCCGGTCAGCAGCAGCGCCAGCACGCGTAAGCATTTCATGGCGCTCAATATACGCTTGATTACATTTCCTTCGTGAGCGAGTTCGTGTTCGGCACGCACAATGCCGCCTTCGTGCAGGTGATGTACGAGCAGTACCTGCGGGACCCGGCCTCGGTGGGCGAAGAGTGGCGGAAGCTGTTCGATAACGGAAAGTCCGCCGACCTTCCGATTATCCCGACCAGCCGCGAGGACGTAGCGGGGCTCGGGACTCGGGACTCGGGGCTCGGGGGCTCGGCCGCGGCAGTCCCGAGTCCCGAATCCCGAGCCCCGAGCCCCGGCCTCACCCCCATCACCGGCCCCGCGGCTCGCCTAGCGCAAAAAACATGGCCGACTCGCTCTCGGTGCCGACCGCCACGTCGTTCCGCGACATCACGGTGGACGTGCTCGACGGGCGCCGCAAGGACCTGAACGCCCGGCTGGCGGCGTCCGGCAAAAAGATCTCCTACACCCATCTCGTCGGGTTCGCCATCGTGCGCGCGGCGCGCGAATACCCGGTGATGACGCATGCCTTCCAAGAGGTGGAAGGCAAGCCCCATCGGCTCGACCCCCACGGTATCAACCTCGGTCTCGCGGTGGACGTTGAGAAGAAGGACGGCAGCCGCGCCCTGGTGGTTCCGGTCATCAAGCACGCCGAGGCGCTGGACTTCGCGACGTTTCACGCGACGTACGAGACGCTGGTCGAGAAGGCCCGCACCAACCGACTCCTGCCCGACGACTACGCGGGCGCCACCATCACGCTCACCAACCCCGGCACGCTCGGCACCGTGGCCTCGGTGCCGCGCCTCATGAAGGGACAGGGGTCGATCATCGCCACGGGCGCGATCCGCCAGGTCGGGGCCGCCAGGATCATGACGCTCACGTCGACCTACGACCATCGCATCATCCAAGGCGCGGAGTCGGGGATGTTTCTCCGCAAGCTCGATTCCCTGCTCCAGGGAGAGGACCGCTTCTACGAGCAGGTGGCGGAGACTCTGGCAATCACGGGGCTCGGGGTTCGGGATTCGGGACTCGGAACGCCGGCCGCGCGGGCACTCCCGAGCCCCGAGTCCCGAGCCCCGAGTCCCGACGAGTTGAAGCACGTCGCCGCGGCGATGGCCTTGGTGAAGGCGTTTCGCAACTTCGGCCACATGGCCGCCCGGCTCGACCCGCTCGGCTCGGACCCGCCCGGCGATCCGGCGCTCGACCCCGGGCCGCTGGCACTCACCCCCGAGATCATGGCGCGCATCCCCGCCGAGCTGCTGCGCATCTACGTGCCGGGCCGGACCCTGGCCGAGGCGTATCCGCGGCTGCAGGAGACGTACTGCGGCACGATTTCTTATGAGGTCGAGCACATCGGGAGCCATCAGGAGCGGGTGTGGCTGCGCCAGGTGATCGAGTCGGGCGAGCACCGCCGCCCGCTTGGCGCGGACGAGAAGCGCAAGCTGCTGTCCCGGCTCACAGCGGTGGAGACGCTCGAGCGCTTCTTGCACAAGGCCTATCTCGGCCAGAAGCGGTTCTCGATCGAGGGTCTCGACGCCCTCGTCCCGATCCTCGACCAGACGGTCGAGCTGGCCGGCGCGAGCGGAGCGCGCCGCGTGGTGCTCGGCTTGGCGCACCGCGGCCGGCTCAACGTGCTCGCCCACATCGTGGGGCTGCCTTACGAGACGATCTTCGCCGAGTTCGAGGGCGGGCGGCACGTGGAGGAAACGCTCACTCCTGAAGGCGGCACGGGCGACGTCAAGTACCATCACGGCGCCGACGGCGTGTACCAGACCGCCGCGGGGAAGCCGGTCAATATCACGCTCAGCCCGAACCCGAGCCATCTCGAAGCGGTGAACCCGGTCGTCGAGGGCCGGGCGCGTGCCAATCAGACGAACCGGCGCGGCAAAGACGCGATCCACGACGGGAGCGTGGCGCTGCCCGTGCTGATTCACGGCGACGCGTCCTTCGCCGCGCAGGGCGTCGTCGCGGAGACCTTCAACCTGGCGCGGCTCAAGGGCTACACCACGGGCGGCACGATTCACCTGATCGCCAACAACCAGCTCGGGTTCACCACCGACCCGCGGGAAGGGCGCTCCACCGACTACTCGAGCGATCTCGCCAAGGGGTTCGACGCGCCGATCATCCACGTCAACGCGGACGACCCGGAGGCGTGTCTCGCCGCCGCGCGGCTCGCCATGATGTACCGCGACAAGTTCCACGGCGACGTGGTGATCGACGTGGTCGGCTACCGGCGCCACGGCCACAACGAAGGGGACGAGCCCGCCTACACTCAGCCGGTGATGTACGAGCGGATCAAGCAGACCCCCACCGTGCGGCAGCGCTACGCCGACCAGCTGGCCCGGGAGGGCGTGGTGGACGCGGCCGCGGCGGCAGTCGAAGCGGAGCAGATGTACCAGCGGCTCACCGAAGTCCAGCAATCGCTCAAGGCGAATCTGCGTGAGGCGGGCGCCGGCGAGGAGCCGCAGCGCATTTCGGGGGCGTACAGCCCGACCCCCGAGCCGGAGACGGCCGTATCGACGTCGCTGCTCACGACGCTGAACGAGCAGCTGCTCCAGGTTCCCGACGGGTTCACGGTCATCCCGAAGCTCAAGAAACAGCTGGAGCGGCGGCGCGCGGCGCTCACCGCGGGCGAAATCGACTGGGCGCACGCCGAGGCGCTGGCGTTCGCGTCGCTCGTGGTCGAGGGCACGGCGATCCGCCTCACCGGGCAGGACACGGAGCGGGGCACGTTCAGCCAGCGGCACCTGGTGCTGCACGACGCCGGGGACGGGCGCCGCTACGCGCCGATCCAGAATCTTCCCGGCGCGCGCGCTCCGTTCGAGCTGCACAACAGCCCGCTCTCGGAGTTCGCGTGCCTGGGGTTCGAGTACGGCTACGCCGCCGCAGCGCCCGAGGCGCTGGTGCTGTGGGAGGCCCAATACGGCGACTTCACGAACGGCGGCGAGGTGATCATCGATCAGTTCCTCATCGCCGGGCTTGCCAAGTGGGGGCAGACGTCCCGCCTCACGCTGCTGTTGCCGCACGGCTACGAGGGCCAGGGACCCGAGCACTCGAGCGCCCGGATCGAGCGCTTCCTCGCGCTCGGCGCCGAGGGGAATCTGCGCATCGCCAACTGCACCACGCCCGCACAGTACTTCCACCTGCTGCGGCGCCAGGGACGCCACCCTGAGCTGCGGCCGCTGGTCCTCTTTACGCCGAAGAGCCTGCTGCGCCTTCCCCAGGCGACCGTGCGGCTCGAGGACCTGACCAGCGGGACCTTCCGCCCGGTGCTGGACGACCCCGCGGGCAAAGCGCATCGCGACGCGACGCGGCTGGTGCTGTGCAGCGGTAAGGTCTATTACGACTTGCTGCTGTCGCCGCTGCGCGCGTCGGCGGCGCACGTCGCGATCGGCCGCGTCGAGCTGCTGTACCCGTTCCCCGCGGTCGAGCTCGCGGAGCTGATCAAGCGCTATCCCAAGATCACGGAGATCGTCTGGGTGCAGGAGGAGCCCCGCAACATGGGGCCGCAGAAGTTCATGCTGCCGCAGTTGCGCGAACTGGTGGGGCAAGGCGTCACGGTGCGCGACATCGGGCGGCCGGAGCGCTCCAGCCCGGCCGAGGGCTACCCCGCGGCGCACCAGGTGGAGCAGGCCCGGATCGTCGCGGCCGCGTTTGACCCCGGCGCGCCGCCCCAGGGTTAACACGCCCCGGGAGTTCAACCTACCCCGGTGAGAGGTTCCCTCAACCCCGGGGCGCCGCCCCGGGGTCAACCCACCCGGGTCCAGCGATGACTTTCAGATCGGGATGCGGTCCGGGTGCCTCGAGTGCTGGTTAGCGATGTACACGCGCGCTGGGCGCACGTGCGAGCGTGATAGCGAGCCGGCGTAGAAGCCCCGAGCCCACCGGAGTGCCGCTCCGTGCGGCCGCCCCAGGTTGATCCGACGCGCAGACTCCGACTTGGCATGCCGAATAAACGAACTGAGGCTGGTGTCGGGTGGGTAACTCACGAGCACGTGCACGTGGTCTGCGAGCACTGCCTGCGCATGGACACGAATCCGACAGCGAACTGCCGCTTCAAGCGCGACGCCGGTGATGACCGCGACGTCGACGTTCCGAATCGACAGCTCCCACCTCCAGGTGTGCCATGTGAGATGCGCGTACAAGCCGAGCGCTTTGTGCGGCCCGCGTGCCCGCATCCGCAGTCCCCTAGAGTGGGTTGACCCCGGGGCGGCGCCCCGGGGGTACCGCCCCAATCTGACCGGGTCGCGGAGGCGGCGCCGCATCCAATTCCCGCGGATCATGCCCAAGGTACGCGTGTGGCTGGCCTCCAGTCGGCTCCCCACACTAGTTTGTTGGTAATGGCTCTCCCCTCCGCTCCAGCCCGGCAGGCACGCGAGTCCGTCGTCATTCGCTTCGCGGGCGACTCGGGCGACGGCATGCAGGTGACGGGATCGCGCTTCACCGTGGAAACGGCCCTCGCCGGCAACGACCTCACGACCTTCCCCGATTTCCCCGCCGAGATCCGCGCTCCCGCCGGGACGACGTACGGCGTGTCGGCGTTCCAAATCCAGTTCGGGGCGCACGACGTCGTGACTCCGGGCGACGCCGTCGACGTGCTCGTGGCCATGAACCCGGCCGCCCTCAAGGTCGAAGTGAAGGACCTGCGTCGCGGCGGGACCATCCTGGTCGATACGGGCGCCTTCACGGAGCGCAACCTCACCAAGGCGGGATTCCCGGCCAACCCGCTCGAGGACGGCTCGCTCGCGCCCTACCAGCTCCTCACGTTCGACATCACCCGGCTCACGACCGAAGCGGTCAAGCCGTTCGGCCTTTCGAGCCGGGAGGCGCACCGCTGCCGCAACATGTGGGCGCTCGGCCTGATGCTGTGGATGTACGGCCGCGACCGCCAGGCCACGATCGAGTGGCTGCGCCGCAAGTTCGCCGACCGGCCCGAGCTCGCCCAGGCCAATGTCGCGGCCATGAACGCCGGTCACGCGTTCGGTGAAACGGCCGAAATGTCGGAGCATCTCGTCGGCTACACGGTGCGCAGCGCGCCCGTCCAGCCGGGACGCTATCGCACGGTGAGCGGGACGGAGGCACTCGCTTGGGGTCTCATCGCCGGGATGAGCGGCGCCGGGCTCGAGAAGATGATCTTCGCGGGCTACCCCATCACGCCGGCCTCGCTCCTGCTCCACACCCTCGCGAACCTCAAAGCGTTCGGCGTGGTGACGTTCCAGGCGGAGGACGAGATCGCCGCGATCGGCGCGGCCATCGGCGCCGCCTACAGCGGCTCGCTGGGGGTCACCTCGAGCTCCGGCCCCGGCATAGCGCTCAAGACCGAGATGCTCGGGCTCGCGATCGCCACCGAGCTGCCGATCGTGGTGATCGATTCGCAGCGGGCCGGCCCGTCCACCGGTATGCCGACCAAGGCCGAGCAGTCTGACCTGTTTCAGGCGGTGCACGGCCGGAACGCGGACGCGCCGCTCGCCGTGATCGCCGCGGCCACGGCCGTGGATTGCTTCGACGTGGCGATCGAAGCCGTGCGCATCGCCACGACGTACATGACCCCGGTGATCGTGCTCACCGACGCCTACCTCGCGCACGCGGCCGAGCCCTGGCGCCTGCCCGACGCGTCGGCCCTGCCGCGGTTCCCGGTGCGCTTTCGGACCGATCCCGCGGGCTTCCACCCGTTCCTGCGCGACCCGGTCACGCTGGCCCGGACGTGGGCCGTGCCCGGAACGCCGGGGCTCGAGCACCGCATCGGCGGGCTCGAGAAGGATTACGACTCGGGACACATTTCCTACGATCCCGACAACCACGCCCGCATGACCCGCACGCGCGCCGCGAAGATCGCGGGCATCGCCAATGGCATCCCACCGCAAGGCGTGGCCCTCGGCGACGACCACGGCGCGATCGCGGTGGTGGGATGGGGCTCGACGTATGGCGCGATCCACCGGGCAGTGAGCGAGGCCCGCGAGGACGGCGCCGACGTCTCGCACATCCACCTCCGCTACCTGAACCCGTTCCCGCGAAACCTGGGCGAGCTGCTGTCGCGGTTCGAGCGGATTCTCGTCCCGGAGATGAACGACGGCCAGCTGGTGCAGCTGTTGCGGGCGGCGTATCTCGTGCCGGCGCAGGGGTTGAGCAAGGTGGCGGGGAAGCCGTTCAAGGTGTCGGAGATCGTCGATGCCATCCAGTCTCTTGGGAGTAACGGATGATCGTGTATGACGGGCTGAAGCCCGTACTCGGCGCACGGGCGTCCGCCGAGCCGGCTCTTCAGAGCCGGAACAACACCCGAGGGCGCCCATGACGGTCACGACGATCACCGATGCCGAGCTCACGCCCAAGGATTACGCGTCGGACCAGGAAGTCCGCTGGTGCCCGGGGTGCGGCGATTACGCCATTCTGAAAGCGGTCCAAAAGGCGCTGGCGGAGCTGGGCGCCCGGCGCGAGCGCACGGTGTTCGTGTCGGGGATCGGGTGCGCGGCACGCTTCCCCTATTACCTGTCGACCTACGGGTTCCACACGATCCACGGGCGGGCGCCCGCGATCGCCACCGGCGTCAAGCTCGCCAATCCCGGGCTCGATGTATGGGTGGTCACCGGCGATGGCGACGGCCTCTCGATCGGCGGCAACCACATGCTGCACGTGCTGCGGCGCAACGTCGATCTGCAGATCATCCTCTTCAACAACGAGATCTACGGCCTCACCAAGGGGCAGTACTCGCCCACCTCGCGGCGCGGCACGCACTCCCCCTCCACGCCGCAGGGCTCGATCGAGGCCCCCGTGTCGCCGTGCGCGTTCGCCCTCGGCGCCGGCGCGCGCTTCGTCGCCCGGGCTGTGGACACCCAGCAGCCCGACGTCGTGGCGGTGCTGAAGCGCGCGCATGCGCATCGCGGGGCATCGTTCGTCGAGGTGTTCCAGAACTGCGTCGTCTTCAACGACGGGGTGTTCGATCACTTCACGTCGAAAGACGTGGCGAGCGACGCGCAGCTCCACGTGGAGCACGGGAAGCCGCTGCTGTTCGGACCGAACCGGGAGCGGGGGCTGCGCCTGAACCCCAGGACGGTGGCGCTCGAAGTGGTGCGGGTGGGCGAGGGCGGCGTGTTACCCGGCGACATCCTGGTGCACGACGAGACCAACCGCGCCCTGGCGCAGCTGCTCGTGGCGCTCGAGCCTCCCGCGTTTCCCGTGGCGCTCGGCGTGCTGTATTGCAACCCCGCGACCTCCTACGAAGCGGACGTGTATGCGCAGGCGCGGGCCGCGGGCTTCTCGGGTGAGCCCGCCGACCTCGGGGCGCTGCTGCGCCGCGAGGGGACGTGGACCGTCACGGAGTGAGAGCGAGGTCGACCTACCCGACCCTCCTGCTCCTCCTCAGCGCCACTGTCTTCCAGATCGACGGTACCTGGTCCCGCGTCGCGCCATTGCCCCAGCCGATGCAGGAGCTCTCCGCCGCCGTGCTCCACGGCCGCATCTACGTCGCGGGCGGGATCGACGGGGCCGATCACGCGAGCGTCGCCGCGTTCCGCTACGATCCCGCAGCGAATCGCTGGGAGCGGATCGCCGACCTGCCGGCCCCGCGCCACCACATGCCCCTCGCCGTGGTGGGCGACACGCTGTACGCCGTCGGCGGCCTCAGTGGTGCGACCTTCGTTCCGGAAAACACCCTCTGGCTCTACCGCGAGGACGCGAACCGCTGGGAGCCGCGGGCGCCGCTCCCGGCGCCCCGCGGCGCGTCCGCCGCGGCGGCCGTGGGCGGGAAGCTGATCGTCGTGGGGGGCTGGGGTGCCGAGCGCCGCCTGGTCGCGGCGACGGCGATCTACGATCCCGCCGTCGACCGCTGGCGCGACGCCGCACCGATCCCGACGCCCCGCGACCACCTCGCTGCGGCGGCCGTGAATCGGCTGGTGTACGCGATCGGGGGCCGGCCGCTCGATTCCGACCGCAACTACGACGTCGTGGAAGCCTACGATCCCGCGGCCGACCGCTGGACCACCCGGGCCGCGATGCCGAGCCGACGGGGCGGCCTCGCCGCGGCGGCGCTGGACGGGACGGTGCACGCGGTCGGTGGCGAGAGCCGCAGCGGTGTGTTCGCGAACCACGAGGTGTACGATGTCGCGACTGACCGCTGGAGCAGCGCGGCACCGCTGCCGCTCGCCCGTCATGGGCTCGCCGCCGCCTCTCTCGGCGGGCGCGTCTACGTGATCGGGGGCGGCCCCAAGGCGGGGTTCGCGCAGACGGACGTCGTCGACGTGTTCGTGCCCTGATATGCTCGAGTTCCAGACCGTGGCGCGCTATGCGGTCATCGGGGTGTTCGCCGTGAGTCTCAGCGCGGCGCTCGCCTCGTGGCTGGTCCGCACCCAGCGGGTGTCGCCGTTCGGGGCACTCGGGCGCACGCTGCGCGCCGCCAGCGAGCCGCTGATTCGGCCCGTGGAGCGGCGCCTGGTCCGGGCCGGGGGCAACCCGGTGCACGCTGGGTGGTGGCTGGTCGTGGGTGTCGCGGCGGCAGGCGTGGTCCTGTTGTCGCTCCTCAACTGGCTGGCGGGCACGGTGTTCGGGGCCGGAGCGGCGTTCGCGG